>JGI2924J29684_1078014_pt1 | contig 27864 bp, 25 predicted proteins | sample BenlonsequencITS_FD_29684 | JGI IMG/M metagenome (IMG submission 29684)
GTTGGTACTGCTGCTATGCACCATCACCAAATGCCTTATTGAAGGAAGCACGGGGACGGTTCTCCTGCTTCCATTTTTGGAAGCAGGAGAACCGTCTCTGTGCTTCCTCTGTGCTTCCGGAGCCAAAGTGGCGTGATCTTAGAACAATGCTTTCTCGGCTACAGGGGCATTATTGAACCGGTTGGGAGAAAGTGGGGTTGGGTCCAGGGGCGGTTGTTCCCCCAGCACCAGGCAGGATGTGATCAGGCCAATGGCCGGGGCGTGCATAAAGCCGTTGCCTCCAAAGCCACCAGCACAGTAAAAGCCGCTTACTTCGGTTTCCCCCAGTATTCCCAGCCCGTCGGGGGTTAGGGAGCGAATGCCGGTGTATATGCGGGTGATTTGAGCATCTTCCAGGGCAGGTACCCGGCCCGTGGCCGCTTCAATGAAATCCGGCAGCTGGCTTCTGTCCACCAAGGGTTCCAGACCAGGGGCGTTGTCCCGGTCGGTTCCGCCCAGCAGCAGTATGCCGTTTTTCTCGGCGTGCACGTAAAAGCCTGTGTCCAAATCAACAATTAGGGGAATACTGGCAGAAATAGCCGGCATAGGGGCACATACATACACCTGTCGGCGGTAGGGAGAAGCTGGCAGTTCGAGGCCGGCCATTCGGGCCAACAGATGCAAGTGGGGACCTGCCGCGTTGATCACCATCGGGGCGTTAATGATATTTTGTTCAGTGGAGGGGCCCGTTGGTTGGTTGGCTTGATGGTAAAGCACGCCGGTGACCCGGTTATTTTGCACATTAATGCCGGTGACTTCTGTGTTGCACAACACCTGTACGCCCAGCTTGCGGCACTGGCGATAGTAACCTTCCATAACACCGTAAGGGTCGGCATAGGCATCCAGGTGACAAAAGCTGCCCCCCAGCAGATCTCCGGTTAAAACAAAGGGATAGACGGTGTTGATTTCTTCCGGGGTCAGCAATTGAGACGGTACATCCAGTCGGTTTAACTGCTCTTGCATGTTTTGTAGTTCTTGCCAACGGGATTCCCTGGCGGTTACAAAAAGATAGCCACGCTGGCGAAAATAAATAGGATATTGCATATCGGCGGCAAATCTAAGGAAATAAGGGTAACTTATTTTAGTCAGCTGAATATTCACCTGATTGGTGAACTGGTGCCGGATGCCTCCGGTGCACTGGGCGGTGGATCCTGCGCCGTGGAATTTTTCTTTTTCCAGTATGACAATGCGCTGTTTATTATTTTGGCGGGCCAGGTGATAAGCGGTGCTTAGCCCAATCACTCCTGCACCTATAATAATTATATCTGTTTGCATAGCATTAATCCCCCAGTTTAATATGTTATAATAGTCACTATTAAGCGCCGCATAAAGATTAGCGGCTCAGTTTAGTGCATATAATGCAGTATCAAGTTATCGCTTGACTGAAATAACAAAAAGGTTTTACCATAAAAAATAAAGAATAATATTTGCAGGTATTGTACATCTTGGTTTATTGTAATGACAAGGGGGCTTTTTCTTGTACATATACTCTTTTGACGGAGAACAGCTAAAATATATGCTGGTGGGCGCTGCTAACCTACTGGCTTTGAATAAGTCTGAAATTGATGCATTGAACGTGTTTCCCGTGCCAGATGGTGATACCGGCACCAATATGTACCTCACCATGCTGGCCGGAGTTAAGCAAGCCCGGCAGGTGGAAAGCGGTAAAATCAGTGATGTGGCTGCTGCGGTGGCCCGGGGCTGTCTGATGGGGGCCCGGGGTAATTCCGGGGTGATTTTGTCGCAGATTTTCAGCGGCTTTGCCCGGGCGCTGGAGGGATACAGCCATGCAGGTGCCGCCGACATTGCCCGGGCCTTCGTAAGGGGTGCGGAGGCAGCCTACCGGGCTGTAGGTAACCCTGTGGAGGGGACGATACTGACGGTATGCCGTGAAACAGCGGCGGGTTTGGAAAAGGCCGCTGCCCGGAGTAAAGATCCGGTACGGGTGCTGGTGCTGGGCTATCGGGCCGCCACTTTAGCTTTGGCTCGTACACCCGAGCAGCTGCCGGTGCTGCGGGATGCCGGGGTTGTGGACGCCGGTGGCAAGGGTCTGGTGGTACTGCTTGAAGGTATTATCAAGGCCCTTAAAGATGCAGCGGCCCGGCGTGACATTGAATTATTCGATCTGGCGGCCAGCCAGCAAAAGGAATTTATCGGTGGCCGAGATAGGGATTTTACTTCTGATATCGAGTTTGCCTACTGTACCGAATTTATTCTCACGGGCCGCAATATACCGCTGGATTCGCTGCGGCAGGAGCTATCCCCTTACGGTGATTGCCTCCTGGTTGTGGGAGACGACCGGGCAGCTAAAGTACACATTCATTCCAACCACCCGGGACTGGTGTTGGAATGCGGCTTAAAGTACGGTGCTCTGCAGTCCGTACAAATTGGCAACATGGAGGAGCAGAGCCAGGAATTACGCCGCAGTACTACCGGTGGCGAGAGTAAACCGTTGGGTGTGGTGGCGGTTGGGGTGGGTGAAGGTATTGCCACTATACTGCAAAGCATGGGGGTGGATACAGTTATTGAAGGGGGGCAAACCATGAACCCTTCGGCGGAACAGCTATTAGATGCGGTGAATAGTGTCAACGCCCCGGCAGTAATACTGTTGCCTAATAATAAAAATATATTGCTGTCCGCCCGGCAGGCCGCAGCTATGGCTGATAAAGAAGTGCATGTAGTGCCTTCGGTAAGCATCCCCCAGGGCTTTGCGGCGCTGCTGGCTTATAATCCCTACGCAGCTGCAATGGAAAACGCAGCTAAAATGGAGGACTCTTTAGGCGAAGTCAAGACGGGCGAAGTGACTATGGCAGTGCGGGATGCCGTTATTGACGGTAAAAATATCACTAAAGGTGATTTTATCGGTATGGCAGATGACCGGCTGGTTGCCGTGGGCCGTCACCTGAATGCTTTGATGTTGGATCTGCTGCAGGTTATGGCCGATGAGGATACAGGGCTGGTTACCTTTTATTACGGTGCTGATATGACCGGAGCTGAAGCCCGGGAAGTAACCAGAAAGATGCAAGAGGAATTTGATGAGCTTGATTTTGAGTTGCATTACGGCGGCCAGCCGTTATACCAATTTATTATCTCTGTGGAATAGTAACCCAGTCACAAAAATTTATACAGCGTATTAAAAATGCATTCTTTCAAGGAGTGGCCGGAAATGATGGTATTCCGCGAATTGTGGTAAGGAAGGTGTAATTACTATGGCTAAAGTCCGCATAGTAACTGACAGTACTGCTGATTTGCCGAAAGAGCTGGTTGAGAAATATGGTATTACCGTAGTGCCGCTGAAGGTATTTTTTGGTGCGGAGTGCTTCATCGACGGGGTGGATCTGTCAGCCGCTGAATTTTTTAGCCGTTTGGTGACCAGCAAAGAATTACCTACTACCTCCCAGCCTTCGCCCACCGAATTTGTAGAATATTATCACCCGTTAATTGACGAAGGTGCGGACATTATATCTATCCATATTTCTGCACATATGAGCGGCACACTGCAGTCCGCTCAGTTGGCCAAAACCATGTTAGGCTATGATAATCTGGAAATAATTGATTCTCGCTCTGTTAGCGTGGTGTTGGGTATGCTGGTGCTGGCGGCGGCACGGGCCGCCGAAGCCGGGTGCTCCCGGGCGGAGGTAGTGGCCTTGTTGCAGAATATTATATCCGATCACCGGATATATTTTATGGTGGACACACTTGAATATCTGCAGCGCGGCGGGCGCATCGGCAAGGCCCAAGCTTTCCTGGGTACTATACTGAACGTTAAGCCACTGTGCACCATACTTGAGGGGGTAATAAGTCCCTATGAAAAGGTACGGGGCCGTAAAAAAGCCATCAACCGGCTGGTGCAGTTGCTTGCTGAACAGTACAGGGATGCCGGGCCTTTGTTTTGCTTTATGACCCACGGCAACGATCCTGAGGGATTACAATATTTGCAAAATTTAGTACGGGACAAGCTCAATTGCGTGGAAATGATGCATAGCCAGATGGGCTCGGTGGTGAGCACCCACGTTGGGCCGGGTATTCTGGGTATAGTGGTTTGCCCACAAAAGTATACGCAGGTTTAGGGCCGTTTAGCCGGTGCCGGGTTAAAAGTTGAAAGTTGAATGATGGCAGGGAGATCATGGGTTTGGGTATTTCTTTTTAACACGGCTCGGTAAAAGCCGGATAAGTAAAAAAATAGTAGAGCCCTTCTTGCTATACAAGATGGGCTCTACTAATCTGGTTGCGGGAGAAGGACTTGAACCTTCGACCTTCGGGTTATGAGCCCGACGAGCTGCCGACTGCTCCATCCCGCGACAACTTGTTTAGTATAACATAAATATTTTATTTGTCAAACCAACAATTAATGGGAAACCCGGAGGGAAGCAAGAGAACCATCCCCGTGCTTCCCCCTGGAAGCGGCAGAACCACCCCTGAGCCTCTTTTTACCGGCCCCGCGGCGAGTATTTGAGACGTTCTTTTTTTGCATTTAGTTCCTTTGCGGTAGCTAGAAATCTTTCATTTAATAGTTCTTTATCCTTTTCGTCAATTTTTTCATTCAGTTTGGCACCTAAAAAAGCTAGTTCACATTCTAGTCGTCTGATGCTGTCGGATAAATCCTCGTATATGGCCCCAATTTGATCTTTTACCAGTTGTTCCCTGTATTTGGATAAATAGTAATCGTAACCACCTTCGTAACAGTTTAATTTCTGGTTGGCTATTATAAAAACCCGGTTGGCCAATCTTTGAATAAAATATCTGTCGTGGCATACAAAAAGAATAATTCCATTAAACTCAATAAGCACTTCCTCAATTTTCTCTTTGGATGCGATATCCATATAATTTATAGGCTCATCTAATATTAGTAAATCGGCACCTGATAGAATAAGTTTGGCAAAGGCCACCCTGCCCCTTTCACCCATGCTCAGGTTGTCTACCTTTTTAAAAACATCATCTCCTCTAAAAAGTAGACAAGCAAGGAGTAGCCTGGCTTCTACAGCTGTAGCTCCTTCATCCAAAACATTATCGATAATGCTGGCGTCACTTTGTAGATTATTAAGCTCCTGGGCAAAATAACCTATTTTAACCGAGGGATTAATAGCGACTGTTCCATGGTAATCTTTATCCAGGCCGCATATTGTCTTAAGAAAGGTTGTCTTGCCCACCCCGTTTGCTCCGAGCAACGCAATTTTGTCGCCACGTTTTATGCTGAAAGAAACACCCTCAAAGATCACTTTATCGGCAAAACTCTTATCCAATTTTTCCCCTTGCACAATGATGGGAGGATACTTCTTGCCCGTGATGCTTTTATTGATCACCTCAAAGGCGGGCGACACCGGTTGATCAGGTTTGTCTATCTTGACCTTTTCCACCCTTGCCAGTTCCTTTTCCTTGGCCTTCAGGACATGGGCATGTTTTTTAGCCTTGGCTCTGTAAAAATCGTTTTGACCCGCTGCCTTATGGGCCCTTTTATACCAGTTTTCCCTTTCGTGGATTACCTGTTTTAGTTGCTGGATCCTGGTCTGCTGCTTATCGTACTCTCTGGTAATACTCTTCAGCTCAATTTCCTTTTGATCTCTATAGACGGAGTAATTGCCTTCATAAATATTTAATCCCCGGGCGGTTAGCTCCCAAATTTTATTTGCAACATGATCGAGGAAATAACGGTCATGGGATATTGCTAACATGGGTTTGCCCAGTTTGCGGACAAATTTCTCCAGCCATTCACAGCTTTGTATATCCAGGTGATTGGTGGGTTCATCAAGGATAAGTAAATCAAAATCACTGACTAAAATCCTGCCCAGCTCCAGTTTAGTTTTTTCCCCGCCGCTTAAAGTTATCACTTTTTGTGGCCATTTTTCTTCACTTAAACCAATTATGTTGAGTGATTTTTTGGCTATAGTTTGGATATCCTTTGCTTTGTTGTTACTATTTAAGGCCGCATTAAAAATCGTCTCATAAACGGATTTCTGCGGGTCAAATAAAGGGTTTTGTTCAATATATAAAATTTTAAGCTGGTTTGGTGAGTATTCAATTTTACCGGTGTCATACGCTTCTCGGCCCGTAAGCAGCCTGACCAGGGTTGTTTTACCGATTCCATTAAATCCAACTAATCCTATTTTATCCGCACCGTTTATCTCACCGCGAATATTATTAAAAACGGTTTTTCCGTTATAACTTTTGCCAAGATCGAAAAAACGCAAATGCATGAAAGTCATCATCTCCTTGTGCTATTTTCAAACCGCAAGAGATGATAGTGTAAAAAAACAAAACTGCAGTAAGCACACCCAGGCTTTACACTGCAGTAAAGGGTAGATATTTAAGGCCATGAAAAATCCCATGGTCTCAAATTTTAATGATGTTTTCCTGTTAGTGTTTTTTAACTATCATCCCTTAAAGAAGGCACACTTACCCCTTGGTGCTTATGCCTTTTTAAGAAAATATTAAATTTGGCTAGTTAAAAAACACTTTCCTCATTTCACACCTCACGCATATAATCAAACTTCATGCTACCATCCCTATGCTAACATAAAATTCAGCTAATCTCAAGTTTATAAATATATTGACATTGACGCAACGTAAAGGTGTATGGTTATGCCTGTATTTTTGTAGATTTAACATTTATATATACATAATGTACCTGGACATCAACCAGAAATGACTGAAGCTACCCGCCATAGTAAGCACGTGAAAAATCTCGTGAAAGCCTAGCCAGCCCGGTATGATGTTTGGCGGCCACTTGGTGCCGTATAATATCGCTCCAATTGTGTAAAACAAGCCGCCCAGCGCCAGCCATAATATGCCGCCCGGGGATACTGTTTGAATTAACGGCCAGAAGGGAATGACAATAAGCCAGCCCATAAAAACATACAACAGAGTTGAGAACCACCGGGGGGCGTTCATCCAGAAGATTTTTATTAATATGCCTGCAATGGCTATCAGCCACACGCCTACTAAAAAAGTGTATCCCCAGACCCCTCGCAGGGGTATCAGACAAACCGGTGTATAAGTGCCGGCAATTAAAACAAAAATCATCATGTGGTCTATGCGTCGCATAATAAGCACGCCCTTCTCAGATAAAGGGAGCAGGTGGTAAAGGGCGCTGGCCGTATAAAGAAGTACCAGGCTGGCACCGAATATGGAAAAAGCGACAATATGCGATACAGTACCATGCATCACGGCATTATAAACCAATGCAATCAATGCAATAATTGATAAAATAGCACCGACTAAATGGGACAGTCCACTGAAAGGATCTCTTAATTTACTCATTTTTGATATCTCACCCCCGAATGTTTATACTGAAAATATTTTTTCCTACCTGTTTAATTTTATAAAAATGTTTGTTGTTCTACTGATATACTATATCTTCCTTAAAAGCCTGCTTGGATACATAACTACCTAAACTTATTATAACAAAAATTAGCTTTTAACGTTGATTATTCCGTGGATTTTTTTGTTCTTAATTGGCAACTAGTATATGGAATTTTATTGTCTCCCCTTGCCATAAGCGATGGAATGGGGAAAGTTTATTTGCCCGTCACGGTTATAAAACTAATTTGGCTGCGGTTTAGAAACCTGATCGGCAACACACCTGTCCCTAGGCCACTGTCAATATACAGGGTGGTATTCCGGTCAATGTTATAAATCCCCTTGTCGTAGGTGGGGAAAAGCCCCTGACCCGGCGCGATAATAGCACCCACAAAGGGCAAACGTATTTGGCCGCCGTGAGTGTGGCCGCATAACACAAGGTCAGCACGGGTGATGGCTTCTTTTTCAATGATTGCCGGTGCATGAGCCAGCAATAAAGTAAACAGTTCTGTGTTGATACCATTTATTGCTTTATCAAGGTCCGCACGTCCCTTGCTGGGATCATCCACGCCACAAATGTTAATGGTTAGTTGATTATTGAACCAGACCGCATGTTCATTATTTATAACTCGCACCCCACGATTGGACAGGCCGCTTAAAAATGATTTCTTATTCTTATTAGCCCATTCATGATTGCCGCATACAAAAAATGTGTATGGGTTTATTTGCACCAGTTCTTCAACCAGGGAATACACATTATTGAGGTTATCAGTTTTCCTGTCGATAAAATCCCCTGTAATAACAATTAGGTCCGGGTTCAGCTGCCTGATTTCCCGAAGCAAGTTTTGATGGTGGTCATTGGGCTGCCAGTTATGAAAATCCGATATTTGCAAGATATTGATTTTGGCCCCGGGTGGTATTTTTTCGGAATTTACAGTTACCCTGTTAACTTTAGGGTAATTTACTTCAAAATAGATGTCCACAACAAGCAAACCGATTAATAACAGTCCGATTACAGCCAGTTTTAGCATCCATTGTAATACCTCTTGAATAGACAAAATTATATCTCCTTTTTATTTTTTACTTAAAATATGATGATAACTGAAAAAAGTTCCAATATAGGAGAATTATTCCGGATACTTTTTTCTGTATTAATTTTTTTGTCTTCACATTTGCTTCTATTTTTCAGGTAAACACCCCAAAAAACCTTTAGAATATAATCCTATGACATGATCATAATAAAAGTTAAGGTATAACTATAGTAGAACTTTTTGAGACCTAAGAAAATTTTACAATGATTTCAGTTGTTTGGGTAATATCAAGGAGGTTAAATTTTGAAAAAAGTATTGGTAGCCGGTTTGTTGCTATCTGTACTGGCTATTGTAATGCTGATGGCCGGCTGTGGAGACGAGGAAATCAAGGAAATAACCGGCGGGGGAGCACCAGAGGCGTTCATTGAAAATAAGCTGATCTTTGGCTCTGATACCTCTTTCGCCCCCTTTGAATTTTCTGACGTTGATGGTAATATGGTAGGCTTTGATATAGAAATAATTGATGCTATTAACGAAGTGGCCGGTGCTAATATTGAGGTCGTAAAATATGATTTTAAAGACCTGTTTGCAGCGCTGGAAAAGGGTAGCATTGACGGTGCCATTTCGGCTATGAGCATTACTGAGGATCTTCAAGAAAAGTTTAATTTTTCTATTCCTTATTTCTTATCCGGCCAGAGTGTAGCCGTGCAGGCTAAAAACGAAACCATCAAGTGCTTGGATGATTTGGAGGGCCATAAAATTGGCGTGCAAGCTGGTACCACCGGTGAAATTGAAGCCAACAAGGTGCCCAATGCTGAAATAATTTCCTATGATACTATTCAGGGCGGGTTTATGGATCTTGAGACCGGTAGTATTGATGCCGTAATTTGCGACTTTCCAGTGGTGGCTTATTATATTAAGCAAGGTAATGATGCGCTGAAAATAGTAGGTGATATGTTAACCTGCGAACATTACGGTATTGCAGTACACAAGCAAAAACCGGAGGTGCTCAAAACTGTGGATAAGGGGTTGGGACTCCTGAAAGAAAATGGCAAGTATGCTGAGCTATATTTAAAATGGTTTGGAGTTGAGCCACCGGAGTACCTGCCTGGCGAGCCCAGAGTATAATCTTTTTCTTACAAATAAATAAAAAGCAAGTAAATATCAAAAAATATGCGTAATGTTTCGGACATTACGCATATAAACGTATGCATTTAAATTGGAATTTAACTAATTGTCATATGAATATGATGTGATTATGCCTGGGTTTAGCTCAGAATTTATACTATACATATCGATACATGCTGTTGATAAAGCCTTTTAGGCAAAATATGTAAAAAAATATTTAATATAGCTTATATTGCAGATTATATTATAATGGATTACGATAAAATATATTATAAAAGTAATTTATAATGGCGTAGTTATGTGTTTGTTTTAGCCTGGTGGCAGGTAGTGTTAAATACTATTATACATTGTCTGGCCGGACTACTAAGTAGCTTGTTTAATATCCATAATACTATACCATTTTAAGCCAAGGTAAAAGAAGGGAGAAGTAGACTTTGCAATTACCAAAGATTAAAATTGGCCATTTAATACCCCAATTTCCAATTATCCAGGGGGGGATGGCGGTACGGGTGTCCACTGCCCCGCTGGCTGCCGCCGTGGCCAACGCCGGGGGCATTGGCATTATTGGGGCAACCGGTATGGACCCCGATGAGCTACGGATGGAAATAAGACAGGCCCGCCAGCGTTCTTCCGGCATCATTGGTGTCAACATCATGTTTGCCTCGCGTCATTTTGCCACCTTGGTGCGCACTGCTTTGGAGGAAAAAATTGATGTGGTGTTTTCCGGAGCTGGTTTTTCCCGTGATATTTTTGGCTGGGGGCGGGAGGCCGGGGTACCGATAGTCTCTATCGTATCTTCGGGTAAGCTGGCCGCCATTGCTGAGAGACATGGCGCCGCCGCGGTGGTGGCCGAAGGTACAGAAGCAGGGGGGCATCTGGGTACCCAGCGATCCATATGTGAAATATTGCCTGAAATCAGAAAGCGGGTAAAGATTCCGGTGATTGCCGCGGGCGGTATTGTAGATGGCTTTGGTGTGGCTCGCATGCTCAAGCTGGGTGCTGATGGTGTACAAATGGCTACCAGGTTTGTATTAAGTAAAGAATGTACCGTATCCGAAGCTTTTAAAGAGATGTATCTCCGGGCTAGGTCTGAGGATGTGATATTAGTGGAAAGCCCCGTAGGTATGCCCGGGCGGGCGCTGCGCAATCAGTTCGTGGAGCAGCTGATGCAGGGTAGCCAGCCAAAGCCGGAAAAGTGCAGTAATTGTCTTAAAGTATGCTCCGGCAAATACTGTATCATGGATGCTCTGGAGAACTCCCGTACCGGGCAGGTGGACAAAGGTCTGGTTTTTTGCGGTCAGAATGTAGCTAAAATCAAAGATATACTGCCGGTAAAGGAAATATTCAGACGTATTCTGGATGAAGTGGCTTCGGTGGAGTAGATTTGGTCTAAGCGGTAAACCCGTCAACTTTTATGTTTTATAATTAACTTGGAGGGTATTTAATGGCGGACCAAAATATTATTGTTTATGCAGGTAAAAAACCGGCATTAAATAAGACAGTGTTTGTAGCCCCCGGAGCCCGCATTATTGGAAGGGTAGTCATCGGAGATTACTCCAGTGTTTGGTATAATGTGGTGATAAGGGGCGACGTAGATGAAGTGCAAATCGGCAGCGGCACCAACATTCAAGACGGGGCGGTGTTGCACGAGGACAGGGGATATCCGCTTATTGTTGGTGATAATGTAACGGTAGGTCATAACGCCACTTTGCACGGGTGTCAAATTGGAGACGGTGCCGTAGTAGGCATGGGAGCTGTGGTGCTGTCCGGTGCCAAAATTGGTGCGCACAGTGTTGTGGGCGCGGGGTCGCTGGTGCCGGGCGGCAAACAGATTCCTCCGCGATCATTGGTTATGGGATCTCCGGCCAGGGTGGTGCGGCAATTGACTCCGGAGGATGTTGAGAATTTCAGCAAAATGGCAAAGCATTATCGTGCCCGGACCAGATTCTTTCTGGGGGAAATAGGGAACCCGGATTTTTAGAAAATGCTTGTTAATCTTAGTGAACGAGTCAGGTGCCAGACAAATACGTCTGGTGCAGGCATGCAGCCGCCTTGACCAGTGAGCAAACCTGTCTGTTAAGTACTCAGCTATTGTGGGATAAATTGTTTTAATAAAATATATGAATATGTGATATAATATATCTCGGACTTTTGTCTTAGATATAATAATATTAGATGAGCAGCAAATTATTCAACGCAAATAGACATAGACATGGTTTTTAGTGCTTGTGCTTTAGGGTATTAATTTGTTTATTAATGATTCGTGGTAATAGTGACATATCACTTAACTTAGACAAATCACTTAACTTAATTGATTAAATAATAAGTCTATAAATTTAAATTACAAAGCCCCGGGCTGAGGTAAGCGAGTGCGGCGAATTTATGGCCATACCGGGAGGTGTCCTATGTATAGTAATCCGGCGGGGGTGGGGACAGGTTCCCAGTCGAGAACCTGGCTGGACACCGCTAAAAATTATATAGAAGTAACCAAACCAAGATCTGTGTTTTTGCTTGTTTTTACGGCTCTGGTGGCCATGTTTCTGGCAACGGCTGAATATACCGTGTCTATGTCTGTACTCATTAAGTCATTGGTGGCTATTACCCTGGCCTGTTCCGGCGTCAACGCGGTTAGCTGTTATGTGGATCGGGACATTGACGCTATCATGGAAAGGACCAAGCGCCGACCAATTCCCTCAGGTAGAATTGCTCCTCCGGTAAAAGCTTTGGTTTGGGGGTTGGTGCAATTTCTGTTGGCCCTAGGCATTGCCTATAGCTTGAATTTGGCTGCTTTTGTTTGCATATTAATGGGTATGCTGGGTTATGTGGGAATATACAGCCTGTTGTTCAAGCGCAAGACGGCATGGAATATTATCTTGGGTGGCTTTAGCGGTGGTTTGCCGACTATGTTCGGCTGGATGGCGGTGTCCGGTAAGTTAGAGCTGCTGCCGGTATTGCTTAGTTTGTTGGTGGTGCTATGGATTCCTAATCACATTTGGAACCTGGCTATATTTTATAAGGATGATTACCGGAAGGTAGGCGTTCCGATGCTGCCGGTAATCTGCGATACCAGGCGCACACTACTGTATATTTTGTTCACCATATTGGCCATGTTTGCTTTGTCCATAGCCATGTACTATGTGGGTGATATGGGAACCTTTTACCTGGTGACGGCCATAGTATGTGGTTTGGCCATTACAGCTGGCAATATATATCTCTTTTTTGCTCCGAAGCAAAAAAGAGCCTGGTTTTTATATAAATTATCAAGCCCTTACTTATTCTTGATATTTTTGGCAATGATGGTTGATCGTCACTTTTAACTTGCGAAATTTTTAAATTAATATAGAATATATATTGATAGATTAATTAATATATTAACTAAATGGTTTTTTTTACTAAGAGGTGATGACATGAATTCTTATAATGGTAACCATTTTAATGATTTAGCCTATAATAACAGCACTATATTAAGGGCTGATCCTATGCTTGACGATGCTGAAAAAATGCTTATCAGACAGGCCGGTTCCACAGTGCATTATCCCAAAGGCCATGTTGTATTTGCCGCCGGCGATATCTCCGACCGTGTATACTTGTTGGAAAGCGGTTGGGTTAAAATTTACAGACTTTCAACCGACGGCAGGAGAGTTACTGTAGGCAGTATCCGTAGTCCAGGTGAAATGATGGGTTTGGCTGAGACTATACTGGGCGTGGAGCGTACCTGTTTTGCCGGGGCTATCAATAATGTGACCATGGTGGTTATGACCAAAGCTAAATTTGAGGAATTAATGGCTCAGCATTCCTTCCTGGCTGTTAAGGTTGCCAAACTACTGGGCGCACGGATGCGCGAGGCTGAATCCATCATCCACGAAATGGTTTGCTGGCAGGCCCCCGGTAGATTGGCTTTGATGCTTATTAAAATGGGCGAGCGCATGGGAGAGCATACTAAAAATGGTGTTAAGATAAATCTAAAGCTGACTCATGAGGAGATAGCCAACATGGTTGGTACATCACGCCAGACGGTTACTTCATTGTTGAATACATTCAAACAAGAGAAAAGCATTGTTTATGAGGGCAGAGCAATAAGCATTGTTAATCCCGATAAACTGGCTAAATGGGTGGTATGAGAGACCGGTTTAAAACCGGTCTTTTAAATTTTTAATATACTTTGTTAGGACGGAGAATTTTGTTCTACTGAGTATTGTTAATACTAAATATTTATATACGTGCACTTTTCCTGACATACAATTGTCTGTTGAAAGACTGAAAAAATCTCCCGAAAGTTATTTAATTTAACTTAAAGCTGTTATTATTACCAACATGGAGGAAAAAGGTAATGATATTTAGAAATGTGGTTAGGCTTAAAGATTATGAAAGGGAAATGATCCGGCAGGTTGGCTTAACCAGGCAGTATGCTCGGGGAGAAAATATTTTTTGCACGGGTGACCCGGCGGACCGGGTTTGTTTAATTGAAAGCGGCTGGGTGAAAATTTTCAGGATAAACGGTGATGGCCGCTATGTTACGGTAGGCTCAATACGCAGACCGGGCGAGCTCATGGGACTGGCGGAATCATTACACGGTGTTGAGCGTACCTGCAATGCGGGGGCGATTACTGATGTAAAATTGGTTACAGTTTACAGGGAAGCATTTATTGAATTACTTGAGTCTGAGACTACCATAGCTCTAAAAGTAGCTAAATTACTGGCCCTGCGTATGCGGGATGCCGAATCAGGAGTGCATGAAATGGTTACCCGCCATGTCTCCAGCCGGCTTGCTCTATTATTATTAAAAATTGCCGAGGGTTGCGGGCAGCAGGTAGAAGATGGTGTTAGAATAGAGCCCCGGTTTACCCACGAGGACCTGGCCGCCATGATTGGTGCCACCAGGCAGACGGTGACATCAATATTAAGTGCTATGCGGGAGCAGCGTTGCCTTGAAATCGATGACGGGATAATCAAGATAACTGACTGGCAGCAGCTGGAGAGGTATATTTCTTAATATTGGGGTTGCTAAGACTGACTATGCCTGGTCTTAAAGTATTAACAGGACTGCGTAGGTATTGGTTTGGCAAAAGAAGATGAATCTTTATGATTGAAAGGTGTCATGTACATGACACCTTTTTTGTCGCTAAGACGACTTAAGTGTTGTCAAGCCGCCGACATAAAACCCGCCAATTATTTGCTAACCTTATTGTAAAGATTATTAAAGTTGATTGTTACTTTTTTGTCACAAGTAAACTTGCCGGGGCTTGGCCCCGGTGAGCATTTACTGCAAACTAAATCATTGTATAAGGAGGTGGTTTGCAAATAATAATAATAATAAGTTGCTAAACCGGATTTTAAGTAGAAAGCAGGTGATGAAGTGACTTTAAGAGATTTGTTGGATAAATGGTATCACCCAAAACGGGCCGAACAAGAGGAACTGCGCAATAGAATACGGGAATTGCAAGAACTCTCCAGGCTTGCCCTGGAGATAGAGAATCAACAAATCTATAAAAATTTGCAATCCGAATCTAATGAATTGTTTATGAAATATTTAACTTATATATTCTTTGATGGATTGCGTTTTATCGTGCCTCATTTATTTTTACTGGCTGTGATTACTTCGAAAATAAAGTTCATTAATTTACCTGTTAATCTACCCGGACTGGGCAACGAGATTTCCATTGTGTTGGTATACCCAGTGGTGGCAATTATGATTCATATGCTTTACAAAAGATTTAGAAACAAAAAAATGCAGTTATCCAATGCTTAATAGCGCAGATATGATGCAAAAAACATAAACAAATCGATGGATAGCTGCCGCTGATTTCAGTCAACAAAAAAAATTGGGAGGTTCAAGGTATGGAGTTTTCAGTAGCAGGTGTTTCCGTAAGTCCCATATTGCTAATTTTATGGTCTTTATTTGTAGGTTATGTTTTCTCCACAGTGGGCGCCGCCGGTGGTATCCTGGCCGGTGTTGGTCATATTAGTATTTTCGGTATTAAAGATGCCAATACTGTCAAGCCCATGAACCAGGTATTAACGCTGATTAGTCCTATAATCTCATCCCCACTATATTTCAAAGAGCGCCGTTTGGTGGTTCCGGCGGCCATTGCTTTGGGTCTGGGTGGTATCGTGGGTGCTATCGTTGGTTCTTATCTTTCCCATACTTTTTTGCCGGATATGAAAACTTATAAGCCTTTCTTTGGTATCATCACCCTATTTATCGCAGTAAAAATATGGACGGAATTAATGCCTTCAGCCCAGGAAAAACAAAAGTCGGTGAAAAAGGCCAATAAAGCTTTTGAAGATAAGGTTAAGGAACTTAAGGCCGAAGGTAGAATGAATGAACTTAAAGATATCGGCGTCAAGTTCAGTGAAATGGGTATCACCAATAACACCTTCTCCTTTGCGGGCGAAACCTTCAAGTACAATGCCCTGTCGCCGTTCATTGCCGGCGCTATCGTAGCTATTATATCGGCTGCCCTGGGCGTGGGTGGTGGCTTCCTGCTGGTTCCTTACCTGAGCAGTATACTAGGCTTTCCTATGTTTATCGTGGCCGGTACATCGACTCTTTCCATTCTGGTATCATCAGCAACAAGTATCGGCAACTACATCCGCATGGGCAGCAGTCTTGACTTTGCCATGCTGGGTTTTGAGGTTATCGGTGTAATTATCGGTTCCTACCTTGGCCCCGTCCTCTCTAAGTACATCAAAGGACAATACCTTAAAATATTCCTGGCCGTAATACTTACTTACATCGGCACAGGCTACATCCTGGCAGCTTTTGGTGTTAAAATTATCTAATCTAATTTGAAAAGTTTTTTATTAATGCTATAACACTAATTAAACTACCAGAAGAATGCACCCGGCCCAAAACCGTTTCAGCGGATTTTGGCCGGGTGTTTTTATTGGAAGCAAGAGAACCGTCCCCGTGCTTCCCCCCCATGCTTCCACTACCGGATTGCTTTAGTTTGAAAATACAGTGTAGCTGGTTTACAGACCTTGTTTATAGGAGTAAACTTTTAATAAGTTTTTACAAAACTGCGTTTCAATGGGGGTGAATCCGATTGATTAATAAAGTACTGCTTGCAGTTGACGGGTCGGAAAACGCGCTACGGGCGGCTCGATTTACTATTGGTTTGCTGAGGAGTATAGCCACAGCCCGGTGCACGATCATTACTATTGTTTCTTTCACCCGGGAAGAGGCCCGTTACTTGGGTGTTTCCGATATTGATTATAGTGCTGCATTGGAAACCAGGGTGCAGGGATTGCTGAAGGATACCAGAGAGTTATTCAGCCGTGAAGGTATGGTTATGGAGGAGGTCGTGCTACAGGGTGATGTGGCCCGGAATATTGTTCACTACGCAAGAGATCATGCTTTTGATATTATTGTTGTAGGCACTCGCGGGCTGAGTAATACCAAAGGCATGCTGTTGGGCAGCGTTAGTTACAAAGTGATCCAGATGGCACACTGTCCGGTGATCACAGTTAAATAGACTAAAGTTTTAGAATGGCATTTCACACTATCAAGCAGCGTTGCTGGGGTTTTCCTGTTATTTCACTGTTGGTTATCAGGCAACTTTGCTTGAATTTGTATTACGGTGAAACCAACCGTATTAGTGGCAAGGTGATATTAAAATGCGATTGTTTATGGTAGGTCTGGGTGGGTTCTTGGGTGCTCTGGCGCGTTACGGTATTAGTATGGTGTTGAATGACCGGGGGCTAATACCCTGGGGCACGCTAGTCGCCAATATGTTGGGCTGTTTTATGCTTGCTCTATTTTTAACACTGGTTTTGCAAAAATATAGCGGCCAATCATACTTGGTGTTGGCTGTTTCTACTGGTTTTATTGGCTCATTGACCACTTTTTCCACCCTCAGTGTAGAGGGTGTGGCGCTTTTCCAATCTTCCACCCCATTGGCATTTATCTATATGGGCTCCACCCTGGCGGGCGGCTACACGTTTGTAAGGACCGGCTATGCTGCCGGCCAATATATTATAGCCACCGGTGTTTTTAAAAAATGGGCCGGGCTAACAGTAGGGGGGAAGGTAAATGATTGATGCGGCGGCAGTAGGAGTTGGTGGATTTTTGGGCGCCGTGGGGCGGTATTTAGTGGTTAGAATAATATCCAAAATCTGGAAAAAAGATTTTCCCCTGGCTACTTTTATAGTGAATATGCTGGGCAGCTTTGCTTTGGGCTTACTGGTGGCCCACCCCTATTTTGCCTATCAGCTTATGGACGGTAGCGCTCGGGTGGCTATTGGCGTGGGGTTTATGGGCTCGTTTACAACCTATTCTACTTTTATGTATGAAAGCTTTATGCTGGGCAGACGGGGGAAGGTAAGACTAGGTATTGGTTATGTGTTAGCAAGTATAGCGATTGGTTTGTTGTTAGCCTGGTCTTCTGTTTATTGTTTCTAATGTGGGGATAAGGGTTCAATGATTCTTTGCCGGGGATGTCAATCTTTATCATAAAGGCCGTCCTTTTCGAAAATACTATCTCAAATAATATTAACATTCGTACATGTTGAAAACAATGTATTAATTGAAAGAAGGCTTGTCAAGTGGTAAGCGATATGCAAAGGGAAGAAAGCGGATCATGGGTCAATAAAAATGCATTGGATAGGGTTCTGGCCGAGGGCATTCATGGCACTCCGGAGATTAAGCATGATGAAAAGATACATTATCTAGGTGAGTTCAGGGAGCGGGTTATTCGGATGCTTACCAAAGAGCAAGTTGAGGAAACGGCTGTCTATCCGGAAATTTTGCAGTCTTTAAAAGACCAGCGGGCTGCTAAAGTGATTATCAGCGGTGATATCAATTATTCCTCGTCGGAAAAATATAGACGCCTGGCCGTCAAAATGGGCAAAACTTGTACGGTCGTTCACGACCCTGCACTGGTAGGTAACGTCGGGCTGGTGGTAGTTGGTAACAATGCCGTAGATGTTGCAGTCATTGAGGTGCCGGACAGAAAAACAAGGCTTGCCCAACTGGGAGTACCGGCATCTTTAGCAGATGCTGCGGGAAAAAAGGTGTGTGAAAAGTGTTATCAAAAGATCACCGAGGCTGACCCTGAAGAGGTTATAAATTATCGCAAGCTTACCCTGGCAGATCGTTTTTGGGGCGAGTATTGCGCAGCTTGCTAGGGAAAAGTGGGGGAAGCACGGGGACGGTTCTCTTGCTTCCTAAAAGGAAGTAGGAGAACCGTCCCCGTGCTTCCTAGCGGCTAGGGCTGCGCCTAGTGCTCCCACCAGTTGAGGTTGGGGGGGGACCAGCACATCTATGCCTAGTTTTTCTGCCAGCAGTGTTACAATGCAGTGGTTGTTGGCCACTCCGCCCGTAAACACCAGCGGGGAGGTAAAGCCGATTCTTTGCACCATGCCTGCAGTTCTTTCCACCACCGAGGCGTGTAGGGCCAGAGCGATGTCTGCTCTGGGAGCTCCCCGGTGCATCAGTGATACAGCCTCAGATTCGGCAAACACGGTGCACATATTACTGATTTTGATACCACCGCTGCCTTCCAATGCGGACTCGCCAAACTCAGCAACCCCGGTATAACCCAGGGCTGCTGCCATGACCTCTAGAAATTTGCCAGTACCAGCTGAACACCGGTCATTCATTTGAAAGTCGATTACCGTTCCGCCTTCATCCAGCAATATAACCTTGGTATCCTGACCGCCGATGTCCAGCACAGTACGTACGTCGGGAAAAATATGCGTTGCTCCCGTAGCGTGGGCTTTAATTTCGGTGACCACCTGATCGGCAAAGTCGGAACGGGCGGCATGTCTACCGTAGCCCGTGGCGACTACCCGGTCATAATCGCCCACTAGCAGCTCTTTGGCTGTGCCAAGTGGTTCAAAGCCGGTATCCTCAATTTTGGACAAAGTTATCTGTCCGTCTGACACCACTACAAAACCAATGGTTCGAGATCCGATATCTATTCCAGCGTACAATTTTTTACCGCCTTCCATATTTAATTCAAAAATCTTATCATTATTAATCATGAAAAACATTTTTAAGCGGACTCTTAGCTGATCATTTCGATAAACGCTTCTATTCTGGTTTTTAGCTGGCCGGTATCTTCTTGATCATAGCCTGTTTCAATTTTTAACAGAGGTATTTTATGTTGTTTAAGCACATTTTCCACTCGGTTAGCCTCCACGGTATAGGGATCGCAAAAAGATAGTGCACAATGGATAACTCCATCGGCCTGATAATCTTCCACCAGCTGGAGCAACCTTTCTATGCGCCCGGTGTTGGGCGTGAATACAGCACAGTTGACACCCAGGCACCTCCCCGCAATATTTTCCAGCAAGCCATCCATTGTTTGCACATCCTCGGCTACTTCATTTTCAAAATAGCGCAGCCCGGTGCACAGTTCCTCCGCCACTATTACCGCTCCGCTGGTTTCAATGATATGAGGCACCTTCCAGTTGGGGATAGCCATTGGTGTGCCGGTAACAATAACCCGGGGTGTTCTACTGGGAAAAACCCCTTTGCTTGCTTGCACTTTTTTCTCCAACTCATTGCACAATTCGTTGACTTTGGCAGTAAACCTGGTTACATCGTCATACATGGCTATTTGCTCAATAAGCAGGCTATCCTTACCGCTGATGGGTGCAGGGTCTTGCTTACGCAATTCGGCCAGACGCTGCAGTGCCTGCCTCTTGCCGTTAACTTCTTTTATGGCTTTAGCCAGGTCATTTGCTGTTATATTGTGGCCGGTAGCTTTTTCCACCATGTGCGCGAAGTCTTTCACTTCCTCCAGCCACAGTTCGCGATCCCGGCTTTTTTTCATGTGTGGTGTTTCCATAACGTGTACCGGAATATAGTCATTTAGTATTTCAAAAGCTTTCTTTTTGCCATCGCAGGTAGTTTCTCCCACCACCATGTCGCAGGACTCAAAATAAGGGCACACTTTACCTAATTTAAAGCCCATGAATGATTTAATCAGCGGGCAGATATTGCGCGGCAGAACTTTTTCCGCTTCGGCCGTACCTATATCTATGCCCGAACAAAGACCAATGCAAATACCGCCGGCGGCCCGCACGATCTCCTCGGGTACAAACACACAAAAGGCACCGATAACCTTGCCACCGGCTTTTTTATGCTCTTGTAGCTCCTGTATTCTTAAACCGTGTATTTCATTTACCACAAAATCAAAGTATTCCATGCCCTGCGGCCGGTTGGGCTGCATTAGGTAAACATCGTGATAGGTGGGCGGCAGCACTTGCATCAGCTGGTCATGGACCGTCATATTAAGTCCTAGTGAGCGCCACATTTCATTATAATTACTCATTTAATTAAATCGTCCTTTCCTAAAATCGTACTATAATAACTCAATTAGCAGTGCACTTAAATAATTATAAATAAGGAAACTGTGTTGCTCAAATAAAATATTTTTATAAAACGCCGTTGAACTATAAACAAATTTACTAAAAACAACGATGTGGATGCAGGGGAGGAAATACGGAGACGGTTCTCTTGCTTCCTTTGCTTCCCCTGCTTCGATAAAGACTTCTTTTGGTGGCTTATTTATCCATAAATAAGTTAAATAATAAGTATAAAGGTATATTATCTCAAAATGCCGAATAAACATAATCGGGGAGAATGGATTTGGTGGTCCCCGCGGGCTGCAAACCCGTCGGCCTGCCTGAGTACCAGGTGGGAGTCCGGTTCGATTCCGACTTCTCCCCTCCAAATCATTTAAAGGAGGAGGTATCTTTTGTACAAACAGCGGCTATTGATTATTTCCGCCGGAGGTATACTGGGGCTGCTGGCGGTAATATTGGTGCTTATGGGCAACCCGGCTAACATGGGTTATTGTATAGCCTGTTTTTTACGGGATATATCCGGTGGGCTGGGATTGCACAGGGCTGCGCCGGTACAGTACATAAGACCCGAGATTATCGGCCTGGTGCTGGGTGCTTTTATAGCTTCTCAGGCTACCAGAGAATTTAGGGCTATTGGTGGCTCCAGTTCCTTTACTCGCTTTACTTTAGGTTTTTTTGCCATGATGGGTATGCTGGTGTTTTTGGGCTGTCCCGTGCGGGCTGTATTGCGCTTGGCCGGGGGGGATTTAAACGCCGGGGTGGGGCTGATAGGCCTCGTGGCCGGTGTGGCTGTCGGGGTCTGGTTTCTTAAATCGGGTTTTAGTCTCGGCCGGGCTGTCCCCCAGCAGAAAAGCAATGGTTACTTGTTTACGGCATTTATGGCTGTATTATTTAGCCTTTTGCTGGCCAAACCCGCCTTTTTGTTTTTTAGTGAGCAAGGGCCTGGTTCTATGCATGCCCCTGTTTGGCTGGCGCTGGCAGCAGGTCTGGCGGTGGGAGTCCTAGCCCAGCGTTCTCGTCTGTGCATGGTAGGCGGTATTAGGGATTTCATAATTATGCGTGATGGCTACTTGTTGTATGGTTTTTTAACCATATTTATAGTGGCTCTGTTGGGAAACCTGGCTGTAGGAGCATTTCACATTGGGTTTGTAGGGCAGCCGGTGGCACACACTGATGGTTTGTGGAACTTTTTAGGGATGGCGTTGGCAGGTTGGGCGGCGGTGCTTTTGGGCGGTTGCCCTCTGCGGCAGTTGGTGGCCGCTGCTGAAGGGAACACTGACTGTGCCGTCACCATTATGGGATTGATGGTCGGGGCAGCTGTGTCCCATAATTTCGGCCTTGCCGCAAGTGCGGATGGAGTGCCGCTACCTGGTCAGGTTGCCGTGGTATTGGGCATGTTGGTTGTGTTTGCCATAGGAATGATTAACCGCCCGGCGGTGGTAACAGGAGGTGTGAGTGTTGGCAAGGGAAGTTGACGCCAGGGGATTACTATGTCCGGAACCCGTATTACTGACTAAACAAGCTTTAGATAACATGAACGGCGGCACTGTAAAAGTGCTGGTCAGTAACGCCGCATCAAGGGAAAATGTATCCCGCCTGGCTGAGAATAAAGGATGGCGGGTTGAAATAACAAATCAAGGTGATGATATATTGTTGATCTTGATTAAATAGTTTTTCGCAAGCGCGGGGGAAGCACGGGAGACAGGGGAAGGAAGCACGGGGACGGTTCTTCTGTTTCCAACTTTGGAAGCAGAAGAACCGTCCCCGTGCTTCCTTATTTAATTTCTTGCGCGGCGGCTAATATTTGCCGGGCGCGGTTGGCGATGGGATACTCCACCATTTTGCCGTCTAGTTGGATGACTCCAGTGCCATTGGCCTCTGCAGCATCAAAGGCGGCCACGATTTTTTTTGCTGCTGCCACTTCTTCCGGGGTAGGACTGAATATTTCCTTTACCGGGCCGATTTGAGCCGGGTGAATAACAAGTTTACCTTGAAAACCCATTTTTCTGGCGCGGCGAGCGTCTTCCCTTAGAGCGTCAATGTTTTTTATAAAAGGGCACACAGTATCCAGCGGCGGTTCAATATCAGCTACCCGGGAGGCAGCGATAAGCTTGGCCCGGGCGTAAAAAAGCTCGGTACCCTCTTCGGAGTAGGTGGTCCAGGTATCCGCCGTGTAATCGTTACCGCCAAAGGCCACTCTTTTAACTCTGTTGCAGGCAGCAGCCACTTTATTTGCGTTTTCGATGCCTCGGGCGCTTTCTATAAAGGGTATTAGTTCCAGTGTGCCCCGGGGTATGTCCCGCTCCTCTTCCAGAAGCCCGATCAGCCAGTTCGCCTGGCGTACTTCTTCAGCTGTTTCCGCCTTAGCTAGCATAATCCCCGCCAATCCAGGCTGTACCACAGCCTGCAGGTCGGCCAGAATATAGGGTGATGTTACAGCATTAACGCGTACGTAAGTGACCGGCAAAGCAGGGGATTGGACAACCTCGCCAACCACCTGCCGGGCGGTGTTCTTTTTACTCATTGCCACGGCGTCCTCCAGGTCCATGATGACTGCATCGGCGTTTAGGCCAAATGCTTTATGTATTTTATTACGATCAGTGCCGGGAACGAATAACAAGCATCTTAATAGATTCACGCAGATTCCTTCCTTTCGTTTACAGTTTTATATTATTTTCGCTACCTGTCCGGTTATTCCTGTAATAGCCAAGGACCAGTGCAAATATGCCACCAATGTGTTGATGATTGTTTAAGTGTATACTTTACGCTGGCTAGTGGATTTAATTTTTTAGGTAACTGAACAGACGGATTTTAAATTTAGCAAAAATTTAACTAAATAGGAGGGTTTTCACTGATCCAGGTAGAAATTTCCCGCTAATATTTATATTTGGACGGTGGTTTTACATGTTTCAGCTGGAGAAAAGGCATCAGCTGGTGTTATTAATTTTGGCGGCAGTGATACTGTTTGGTGCAGGGCATAAGTACGCTCGTATGCAAGCCGGCGGTCCGCTGGTTTCAGACTCCCTGGTGACCGGCATGGCTGAAAACAGTAATTTAAATGGAACTGGGTCTATCCCGTTAAACAACCTTACAGAAGAGCAAAATGATGTACGGGACACGCAAATTATTGTCCATGTGGCCGGTGCGGTGCAAAAGCCCGGTGTATATCGCCTGCCTGCCGGATCTCGGGTGGTGGATGCGGTTAATATGGCCGGTCCTACAGAAAAATCGGCCCTCGATTATATGAACTTAGCGGCTGTGCTGGAGGATGGTAAGCAAATCACCGTTTACAGCCTGGAACAGATAGGTGGGCAGCAGCTTCCCGGCTCGGTAACGGGGGGAATGACCGCTGAAGGAGCCCCCGTGTCTGGTTTTGGTGTTAGTGTTAATGCCGGTGTAATTAACATTAATACTGCTTCAATGGCTCAACTGGAGGATTTACCGGGCATAGGCCCTTCCCTGGCCCAGAGGATTATTGATTATCGCACCCAGAATGGCCCCTTTATGACTATTGAAGATATTCAAAACGTCTCCGGCATTGGTGAAAAACGCTTTGAACAGCTTAAAGGATTAATTTGTGTCAATTAAACTGTATTGTTTTATACTACCCTGACTCACTCGCTATTGCGGGTGGGAAAGGTTTTTTTTATTGACGTACAGGCGCATAAAAACTCTGTCATCTACATGACAATGAATATGTCAAATCGCTGACATGGTTTTTGTCGCTATAAAGACAGATTGCGTGTCGTTACCCTGACATGAAAAGTGTCGTATATCTGTTATCGTTATTATAACGATAAGTTATCTTAAAAATAATCAGGACTAATAAAACAGGAGGGGTTGGTAAGGATGCTTTTAAACGTTGAGGAGCTTGCTAAAAAAGACCGGTTGACCTATGCAGATATGGCGGATGCACTGGAATATTTATATAAACTTGACTACCATCCAGTGGCTGTAAAATTTTTCTGGGACGAGGCAGAGTATAACAATTTCCAGGCAGAGAAACTGCCCGGACCTAAAATGACCGTTTGTCAAATTGCCCTGGCTTCCCGGATGAATAATTTTATTGTAAAAGCCAACGAAGATAATTTAATGTGCGGCAACGCTAAAACTTGCTTGGGATTACGCGCCCCCAGCGATGATGAAGTTGACGGACATGTAAAATACACTGCGGACTGGGATCACGCCAAAGACTGCCTGCTGGCTAAACCAATGCTGCCCCTAGGTAAACTAAAAGGTTTCATGACCGCTCCCCTGGCCAAAACCCCTGTGGATCCGGACGTAGTTTTCATGGTTACCAATGTACTGCAGGCCTATCATATCATGAACGACTACATAGGGGGGAAAAAGGTTCCTACTTTGCAGTTTAACCACACAGTTAACTCTGCGGTATGCGGCGGCATGGTATATTGCTACAACGAGCAAAAACCTAATATGAACACCATGTGCGCCGGCAGCTACACATCCGGCAAAACCGAAAAGGGCGAATTAAACGTATTTATTCCTGGTAAGGATATTGGTATTTTGGCTCAGCAGCTGATTCGTCGCACTGCCAAATACGGCGGTCCTTCGATGGTAGGCTCCCCCGGCCAGGAGTGGCCCGGTTTGCATGTTTGCAAAAAATGCCCGATGGTCCGGTTCAAGGACGCTGAGTAAATCTTTTATCCAGAACAAATATTTTTCCTGGCAGGAACAACGATGTTGTTCCTCCTTTTTTTGCCCTGCTCATACGGAAATTTTAACCTCCCGGTTATGCGTAAATAGCATAGCCGGGTTGTTTAATTGGGTATAGTTCGTAATTTTTAATATTATTGGTTCCAGGCAGGCTTGTTTTTGCTGTAATTGATGCTATTATTTTAGTCAACTGAATATTACTGATGCTTACGCTGGAATATAGGACAGAAAGTCAACGTCTCGCTTACGGCTATGATCACCCTCGACTCGAAGCGGGGTGGATCTGAAAGGAAAGCTGCTATGAACCGGCCTTTGCTGGCATTGGCGATAAGTTTTATAACTGGTATTATACTAAACGACATATGGGGATTCGTGCCCGGGGTGCTTTTACTGGTTGCGCTGGCTTGTATTTTTGTTGCTTTGGCCGGCTGCTTTTGGACCTGGTGGGATAACCGCTGGGTTTTTGTTTTACTTTTTATCTTGCTTGGTTGGTATACTTCCGGTGTAGACGGTATGCGGCACCCCAATGGGCTGGAGCGTTTTGCCGGGCACTTTGTGACACTCGATGGTATGGTAGCCCGTGAGCCTGATGTGCGCAAAGACTATACGGGCTATGTTTTGGCGACTGATGCAATTTGCATCGGCGATAAACGGATATCCGCCAGGGGATTGGCGCTGGTCAGGGTATTTGGGAGCAGTAATGGTTATGGTTATGGTGATTACTTGCGGATAAAGGGTTTTCTGTATCAGCCCGAGGAACCCGGTAACTTCGGGGCTTTTAATTACAGGGATTACCTGGCGCGGCGGGGGATTTATTGTCTAATGAAGGTAGACAAACCGGATCATGTCCAGCTTCTTGGGGTCGGGGGCAATGCCGTGGTACGCCTGGCCTTACAGGGTAAGGCCAGGCTGCTGCAGGTGGCGTCACAGACCATGGATGAAAGGCAGGCGGCGGTGCTGTCCGGGATGCTGTTTGGCAATAAAGGCGGTATAGATCAGTCAGTTAATGATGCTTTTGCTCAAACCGGGGTTGCCCATGTACTTTGCGTCAGCGGCCTGCACGTGGGCTATGTGCTGGCTGGGGTATTGCTGCTGGCTGGAGCACTGGGGCTGCCGCGCCGGTCCGTGCCTGGCCTGGCGATGGTGGTGCTGCTGTTTTATGCAGTGATGACCGGCATGGGCCCGGCGGTGGTACGGGCCAGCATAATGGCTATACTGGTGCTTATGGCGGTGCGGTTGGGCCGGGAAAAGGACTGGCCCAGCGCCCTGGCCCTGGCGGCACTGGTTATTTTATATTTTGAGCCGTCTGCTCTGTATGACATTGGTTTTCAATTGTCCTTTGCCGCTACCTGGGGTATTTTGTATCTGACACCGTTGATTGGTAAGCTGTTGATGGGGCGATGGGGATGGCCCCGCTGGCTGGGCCTGCCGCTCGGAGTGACCATTGCTGCTCAGCTGGCCACACTCCCATTGCTGGTTTATTATTTCAACCTGGTGACCCCGGTGGCTCCGCTGGCCAATTTACTGCTGATGCCCATGGTGGGGCTGGTTATGCTGCTCGGTTTTCTGGGTTTAATTGCAGGCATTGTTTTTTTGCCTGCTGCCATGTTTATTAACGCGGGCACAGGTCTATTAATAGATTTATTTACTGGACTGGCGCACATGATCAGTCTTTTGCCCGGCGGGTCATCGTATGTGGCCACCCCTCCCTGGTATGCGGTGTTACTCTGGTATGCCGGGCTGGTTGGGCTGGTGCAATTGATTGAAGGGCGGCTAGCCCTGCCTTTGGCTTCGTCTTCTCCCTTGCTCTTGCCCTTACTCCGTATGTATGGCCGGTGTAATAGATTGGTCCCGGCAGGGATAGCTTTATTGCTGGTGTTGGCTATTCTCTGGCCCTGGAGCGGTACCGACGGGCAGTTGCAGGTGCATTTCATTGATGTGGGCCAGGGTGACAGCATACTGGTGCGGTTTCCCGGCGGGCGTACTATGCTGGTAGATGCGGGCGGGCGATTGGGGAGCCTTGATGAGGGGCGGGGTGTGGGGGATTCAGTGGTGGTTCCTTACCTGCACCGGTTGGGCATGGACAAGCTTGATGTGCTGGTGGTCACCCACGCCCACGGTGATCACGCCGGTGGGGTACCACCTGTAGCGGAAAAACTGCACGTTGGTGCACTGGTGCTGTCCTGTGCCCCGGGTTATGAGGAGTTGTTGGACCTTATGGCTCCCCTTGGGATACCTGTTTACCGGGTCGGGGCGGGACATATTTTGCACATTGACGAATCCGTGGAGGTAACGATACTGGCCCCCGCCAGAGAACTACCGGCGGGTGCGGAGGAGGATTTGAACAATGCTTCCCTGGTGCTGCGCCTGGATTATGGGCAGG
>JGI2924J29684_1078012_pt1 | contig 27854 bp, 24 predicted proteins | sample BenlonsequencITS_FD_29684 | JGI IMG/M metagenome (IMG submission 29684)
AAACTACGTTAAACATTTAAAGAAACCGCCCAGTACGACCCACGTACGCTGGGTGGTGTGAGAGGACAGCAAAGTTAGGGTCGCTCCCTATCTTTGCTTCCTACTCGATTTATACTTTTTCCCACTGCTGGAAGCACAGCCGATAATTTTGGTCAGGTCGATATCGTTTGGAATTCCACCGAATCCTTCGCTTACATCCCAATCTACGGATTCTTCTGGTTGCTTATCTTTTTTCTTTTTGCCCATAAAATGATAAACGATTACTAACAAATGAAAGTTTTCATCACCATGATGAGGGGCCATTTTAGGGGATCAAGCGATATTTAGGGCCTGCTGAAAAACTCAGCCATTTAAGTTATGTAAAACCAGTACAGGTTGTGGCCTGTACTGGTTTTTTGTTATAAAATTGGCCAGGAATATATCCAGCCATTGGAAAAGGTCGTATTTGGAGATCCCTCTTGCTGAAAAACACTGGCACAGGAGTGCCTCCCCGGCCAGTTTGACCAGGTTGAGCACTAGGATAATCGAGGCAATCCACGACTGGCTGGTGTCCTTCAGCCTTGCCCTGATCCGGTTCATGCCGTAACCGTTCTTTGCCTGGCCGAATTTCCCTTCTATCGGGTTCCGCTCTCCTGGACTTACGTGGTTTTCCACTGCCCTGGCCGGTGGCCTGCCCAAGGGCTTGGCCGCCAGTTTTATCCCTTTTTCCTTCAGCCACTTCCTGTTCTCCTGGTTACAATAAATCTTGTCGGCCAGCACCTTGGCCGGATAGAAACCTAACCTTTCCCGGTAGCCTTCCACATAATCGGTCAGGCAGCTGCCCTCGTTGAAGGCATCCCATGATACTGTGTCCAAAAAAGAGTAGCCGTCCACAAGCGTAAGGTGGATCTTCGCCCCGAACTCCGTCCTGGCCCTGGCCTTTCCACGGACTATCGGCCGTACATGGGGCTGGTGAATACTTACTATCCGGTCTGCTACCTGATGGCTGCGGTGCTCGAACATCCATAGCTGTTGCTCATAAAGTGTCCCGATGATCCAATAGCTTCGCTGTGTCCTGTGGTCCAAAGGGAAGACATCAAAATTGTCCAGCTGTTTTTCGATCGTCTTAAAGTTCCTGCAAAGGTATTGGAGCTGTGATTTTATCCCCTTGCGGATCGTCTTTTTCGAGGGGTTCTTGTTCTGGGCTACCTTCAGGTAGTTCTTCCGCGCTACCCTTCTGTAGGTTCTCGGCTTCTTGCCCTGCCGGGCTTTCCTGTGCAGCTCGTCTATGATGGCCTCGGTGATCTCCCTTGCTTTGTTGAGCAGCCCAAGGTCGGTCGGGTAGGCGATATCCTGCGGACAGACCGTCGCGTCATACAGCACCTCCCCCTTGTTGTTTGGAGGTGATCCCCCTGCTCCATCTTTATCTTTACTCCCTTTCTCTATCTTCTTTGTCCTCCTTTCCATCGAAAATCCATGGATCCGCCCGTTCATCTCGGCGATCAGTTCCCCTCCCAGACGCTTTCTGATATCCACGAACAGCGAGGCATCGAAGGGCGCTTCCCTGATATAGGAGCTGTAGCCCAGAAAATACTGGAGATACATGTTTTCGGTAATCTGGGCTACCGTCTCCCGGTCATCAAGGTTGAGGATATGCTTGATGATCACCGCACCGATCAGCACCCTGGGGTTCAGCGAGGGCCTTCCCGTTTGTTTGGCTGGATGGTGTTTGTTGTACAGGCCTACCAGATCGTCCCACGGGATCTGTGCACTGAGCAGCACCCAGCGGTTGTTCGGGTCAAGTTGGTTATGGAACGGGGTCTCAAAACCTGTAATCGACAGCTGATTGGGGCTCGTATATTCATTGCGTGGTGCACGCCTTTTGGTCCGATTTGCCATATTTCCTTGCACTTAGTCTTCCTTAATCTTAAGAAAAAGACCGCTTAATAGCACATCAAAAACGTTTTTTATTTTATCAGCAGACCCTATTTATCGGGACCATCATACGCCACAAAGACCCTAAGGGACATAGCAATTTTAAGTTGCACTGCTTCCACTTACTGCTTTTGGGGCTTTATAGCCTTTTTGGTTAACCAACAAGCCCTCACCGAGCAAGGCATTTGGAATGTGCTTGGAAGTTTATAATGCACAATGCTGCTTCGGATTTGCAATGTCTTGAGCATCCTATCCGTGTTAATCAGCATTCATCCCTGGCCAAATAGAAACCATCGCTAGCCAAGGATAAGATGAGCGATCGAAATGGGCTGGCGCCCCAACTTTTCCGCTTGATGCTCTATCTTCCAGCAGTCTCCGCTAACATCCATTTTGCCATGATCATATTTCTGGAGGAGAAATCAATCAAGTATTCTCCCACTCCACTGCTCAATTCCCTACTAAAAAGACCGCATTGGCCATGATAAGTTTACCATTTTCCCAAAAACTCCTGAAGAGAGGGTTATCCACAAGGTACACTAACTGCCCCTTACCGCGGTTTTCCACACCAAAAACAAGACTTTCCTTCATCTTTGCTTTGGCGCGATAGCCGATAAAGCCACTTCTGTGCTGATCCAGGCTGTGGATAACTCCCGCATTGATGCCATTATTGAGAAAGGCGTATCGGGTGGGGTTGTTTTTTAGGGTGTAGTATTTTCCTCCTGTGCCATAGCCCAAGGCGTAAGTGCTGTCCATGTCCACTTCGAAAACGGCGCCTGCTGCATAATCGGAAATGGCCTGTCTCTCCCTTTCCCGGTAAGGACTGGTCGTGGAATCGTCAGAACTTGCTTCAGGAAGGTAATCTTCTTGCTGTTGATCCGACAAATAGGTGGACAGGTCAAATCCATCTTTATCAACAAAAAGGTCCAATGCACTTTCTATAACAATAAGTTTTCCTCCTGCCTGCGTCCATTCGTTTAGTTTTTCCAAGGCTTTATCATTCCAGTCATAGCTCCCACTGGGAAGGATGAGCTCGTCGTATGCTGTCAAGTTCAGATGATTTATGGCCGAAGCTTCCAGCACGGATATTGGGTATTGCAGCTGTTGCTCAAAGAAATGCCAGACTTCCCCAAAATTTAGTGAAGAAACTCCCTCTCCGCTAAATACTCCCACTTTTGGGGCCTTGATGGTTTTGACCGAGCGCGAACCAAAATCTTTTCCCTTATCCATAAAACCTGTGGAAGCGGTACCGAGGACGATTTGATGGGTGTTTGCCAATGTCACGACCTTTTGATGAAAGTCTTTTACATATTCATTGCCGCCACGGGTAATGATCAAGCTTCCGGTAGGATAGGTCTGGCCATCCACGGTAAAAGGATAGGATGCTGACCTGACCCGGATGTCCTCCTGCAATAAGGCCGCCAGGAAAATGGCTTCAGAGGCATCCTGCCAAGGGACGATGTAGGCTAAAGCAGATTTATCCACATCGTTTTTTACGGGTTCTTGCTGTGGATAAGTAGTATTTCCCTCCAATTTTTCCTGCAGAGCATAGGCTTCCACCCCATACGCATACGGTAAGGCCCAACTGGTGATATCATAAGTCAAGCTGTCCTGAAGCTGGGCCTCGGGTTCGAAAAGCACCTGTGTCAACACTGATTTTGGCTGCCAGGCATTGACGATGATATCGTCTTTTTCCAGGCTAAAGGATGATTTTTGGCCTTTTTGATAGGAAAATCCCTGGAGGTTTGCCGTTTTCCCACTTAAGCGGTACTGGATATGGTTCTTGTCCAAGAGTGAGAGCAATCCGGTAATGCGACCAGCGGAGTTGTCCCCTTTGATGACAAAACTGGTGTATTTCCCCTTAGGAGAGGGCTCAAAGTAACGGCTAAATTCTTCCAGTAACGTTTTGGCATTTTTTGACGCCACTTCGATAGCGGTCATTCCGGTGGTGTGGTGGTGACGGATGCGTTCCTTTAACGTCAAAGTATCCCCTTCTGCGGTGTGGACCCCAATGCCAGCCGCACCTGAGCCGCCTTGCTCGATGGTCATACCAATGGCACCGTTAAACATCGGGTAGGTGTCCCCATAGCTTGGATAGAGCAAGTCAAAGACCTCTTTCGTAAAATAAAACCAGTTGTGCTGATCAAAATAGGCCGCATTTTGCCGACCAAAAGTTTCCTGAAATTCCATCTGGTAATCACTCAGCTGAGGATGTAGTGGAATCGCCGCAGGAGCGAAATAATAGGGGCTGTTAATGCCTTGTTCGTGAAAATCCAAGTGGATGTTTGGCATCCATTGCTGGTAAAGGGTCATACGCTGCTGTGATTCCTGCTGGGTCTGCCAAGCCCAATCCCTATTCAGGTCAAACAAGTAGTGGTTTGCCCGTCCACCGGGCCAAGGTTCTTGGTGTTCGATGGATTGGAGGTCTGGCTGAAGCGGTACATTCATCTTTTGGTTGTACCAATTGACATAGCGGTCCCGGCCATCAGGGTTGACACAGGGATCGATCACCACGAGGTTGTTTTGGAGCCAAGCCTTGTTTTCCCCTTTGGCAGGATCCACCAAAGCCCAAAGGGTCTTCATCGCGGCTTCTGAGGAGACCGCTTCGTTTCCATGGACATTATAGCTCAGCCAAGTGATGGGAACGGAAGTTGTGGGATTGCCCTTTTCAAGCCCGGTCCTGCGCAAGTTATCGATTCGAATCTCTTCCAGTTGGTCGATATTTTCTTGGGCCGAAACCCATACTACCAGCAGCGGCCGATGCTCGAAGGTTTCACCGTAGTATTTCAGTATTACATTTTCATTATGTGCGGCCACATGCTCGAAATAGTCGACGATTCGGTGATGTGGGGTAAATCGCTCGCCGAGTGGATAGCCTAAAAATACCTGTGGGCTTTTGGTCTGGCCATGAGCCAAAAGGCTGAGGAGAAGAAAAGAGAAGATAATCAGTAATCGTCGTTTCATATATCATGCAAATTATAGCCGAAAATGGAAGGAAGCCACAAAATAAGGGCTTTCCCGAAGGAGGGCAACATATCCGTAATGAAAATATTTTAACTATCTTGAGTTTCTCTAAGGTTTTAAACGTCAACCATGAAAAACATCACCATAATTGGCGGCGGTGCCAATGGAATTTCAGCATTTATCGAGTTATTTATCCACATTGTTACATCAGGGTTGGAAAAAGAGGTACAGGTTACGATTGTGGAAAAGGATGAGCGGTTGGGGTATGGCTTGGCTTTTGGAACACCCCAGCCTGGGCATATCCTGAATACCCAAGCGGATTTGATGGGGATTTTTGCACATGAGCCAGGCCACTTTGCAGCATGGCTGAAGAAAAAAGGCCATCGACAAAGAGAAGACCTCAAAGGTACGGATGAGGTGGATAATGCATACACGACACGTATCTTTTATGGAGATTACATTGCCGAGCAGGCTGATCGATACCTGAAAATGGCCCGTTCCCGTGGTTTTGTGGTGGAGGTCGTAAAGGGGTATGCTGTGGATATGGAAATGGACGCGGGATCCTATCGGGTAATGTTGGAAAACGGCGAAGCCATTCCGAGTGATTTTGTGATCTTGGCCTTGGGAACCCCCAAGCCAAACAATTTTTCCAAGTTTCAGAAACGGCCGGAATATGTGGATTTTCCCTGGCCCACCTCCCGGCTCAAGTCGACCATTCCAGGTGACGCGCACGTGGGGGTATTGGGAACTAGCCTGAGCGCCATCGATACCGTGATGACCCTTGTGGATAATGACCATCGAGGAAAAATCTCGCTTTTTTCACCGGATGGACTGCTCCCTCGCGTCCAGCCTTTAGAAAACAAAACTTACCAGCGCATATACCTCACCTTACACAATATCCACAGCATCAAGCGCAAGACGCTTCAAAAGCCTCGCGTGAAGACACTTCTCCGACTTTTTATGGAAGAAGTAGCCCATTACGAGGGGCATCCAGTGGATTGGCGGCAGTTTACGGCCCGTTTATCCTCACCGGAAGCACTGCTCGCTTGGGACATTTCATGTGCCGAAGAGGGCGGCGATGCCCTGCTCAATATTGCCGATGCCTTGCGGTACGATGCCTCCACCATTTGGAGCTGGATGGACACCGACCAAAAGCTGCTGTTCAAAAAATGGGTGGGCAGTGATTGGGCGATCAACAGGCATCCCATGCCGCTGCACAATGCCAAAAAGCTAAGGAAGCTTTTCGATCAAGGGCAGTTGGAGGTTTGTGCGATGAAGGATGGCGATGCGGTTTCGTATCAGCAAGGGACTTTTGGCATCAAGACCAGCCAGAAGGAGCGGGTGACGGTGGATTTTTTGGTCAATGCCACTGGCAGCTCATCGGCATTGGCACAAATGGAAAGTCCACTTATCCACAAGTTACTGGAGCGAAATTATATCCAGCCGTATGAAGTCGGTGGAGCCGTCCTTAACGAGCGAACAATGCAGGTGATTTCTCCAAAAGGGGGGGAAGGCATCTATGCTGTTGGTCATATTGCCAATGGGATTTTAATGGATGTCAATGCCGTATGGTACAATGTGAAGACCATTGGTACATTGGCGCGTGATATCATCTTTCGGTTGGCGGAGGAAGGATAAGGGAAGTTATCCACACGGTCGGTTTGCACTTTGCGAGGGGGATTGCCTTGGAATGGCCATCTTGTTTTTGGAAAGAATCCCGTACATTTGTGTTCTCATCTTCAAGGCATTTATGGATAAGGACACGGTAAGGATAAATAAATACTTAAGTGAAATTGGCTATTGTTCCAGAAGAGCAGCAGATAAGCTGTTGGAGGAAGGGTGCATCACCATTAATGGCAAAGTGCCGGAGTTGGGCACCAAGGTAAGCCCCGGCGATGACGTGCGGGTCAATGGCAAGCTGGTATCCCCTCCCAAGGAGGATTTTATTTATATCGCTTTTCATAAGCCGGTGGGTATCGTTTGCACCACCGATACCAAGAGGGAAAAGGACAATATCATTGATTATATCAATCACCCAAAGCGGATTTTTCCCATCGGCAGGCTGGACAAACCCAGTGAAGGCTTGATCTTCCTGACCAATGACGGTGATATCGTCAATAAAATTTTGCGCGCAAGGAATAATCACGAAAAAGAGTATGTCGTGACGGTGGATAAACCGATCACGCCAAACTTTATCCACAAAATGGCCAATGGCGTTCCGATTTTGGATACGGTAACCAGAAAGTGTAAAGTCGAGCAGATCGGAAAGCGGAAATTCAAAATTGTCCTTACCCAAGGCCTTAACCGCCAAATCAGACGGATGTGTCAATACTTGGACTATGAAGTGACGAAGCTAAAGCGCATCCGCATCATGAATGTCCAGTTGGATATGCCTGTGGGAAAATGGCGTTACCTTACCCCGGCAGAATTGGCAGAGATCAATGCTCTGGTGGCCGATTCCAGTAAGACTTTTGAGGGGTAGCCTGATGCTAGAGACGTTCATTTACATGGTCACGATACCAGCCAATGGGGCACGTCTCGGCATATGCTTTCAGTGAATCATGTAAGTCGATTTTGCCTTTTTTCGCATCGAGGTAGAGCTTGGATAATTTTTGATTCCATTCCAAATGCATGGCTGAAAGGGATTTAATAGCGCTTTTAGGATGCTCTTCAGGAGGTGGAAAACCTGCTTCATCCACCACTTGCTGGATGATAGGCAAATACTTTTCGTCAAATGGCTGGGCGGTAGCCTCCAAGAGCTGTACATATTTTTCAAGCAATCCTAAGCGCTCGAATGCATGGTGTCCTGGGGTGAGGTTGAGCATGGCGGTCTCAAACCAGACCATGGCTGCACGGTAATTTTCCAAGTGTTGATAGCAAGTGATGAGCTGTAGGGTGACGATGTGGTATAAAAAAGGATTATCAGCTGCTTCGAGTTTGGTAAGGGCTCTTTCATAATGCTCGATTGCCCTGCTCCACTCTCCCGCTTCCCAAAGGAAAAAGCCATATTGTTCATGTCTCTTGATGAACAGCACGTCCTCATCGAGTTTGGGGGCCACGCTGTCAAAAAACTCGTCCAAAAGCCGAATTTTATGGATCCAGTCTGTTGGTGGAATGTCCCGATGAAGCTTTAGCACCAGTTCTTTTGGCATGATATCTTTTTTCAATTGGGTCTTGTCCATGATAAAAATTGATTCAATGTGTTTATTTTGCTCATTAAGGTAATGATTTTGCGCTGAACAATGGTGTATTAAGCCAATTATAGGGCAGGCTTTACGTATGACCTACCATTACAGTCATGGTGATTTCTGGAAAGGGTGGGTTGGTCAAAAAGTTTAGGAAGTTTTAACATCCTTTCCTACCAATATATCCATTAAGAATGGCTACATTTGGCACTATACGTTGGTGCCTTGCTTAGGTTAAGGTGCTGACCATTAGTGCGGAATAGTGTCTTGAATCACCTTAAAATGCCTAACCTTGCGATCAGTCGCTTTTGCTTTTCCGGACACAGATACATGTTGAATAAAAACCAAGAAGTATTTTACACACGTTTACAAAGCCTTTAGGATCTATAAATCCTCATAAGAGTTTCAAGAATGTTCGCTTAAAACGGTTCAGTTCTTTTTAAAATCATTAGGTCCTTCAGTAGGAGGTGTTTTTGATTCGCACGCATAAAAATTAATTTACCATTTAATTACATCCAATATCAAGACGATTCGATTTACGGAATCAGCACTGTCTGAATTTTCCATTACACTTAGAAGCCGGGTTAATGCTTACTTTAAGCAATCTCAAAAGTCCAGATATGGCAATCTGGAGATGATCTTAAAAACAATATTTATGCTCAGCCTTTATTTTGTGCCGGTCCTGCTGGTGATCTTAGGGGTGGTGAGTCAGACGTGGCAGCTTTACGTTTGTTTTATTTTAAGCGGTTTGGGCATGGCCGGGATTGGCATGGGCGTCATGCATGATGCGATCCATGGAACCTATTCCAAAAACAAATTGATCAACAAACTGCTGGGCTACACCTTAAATATGGTCGGGGCAAATGCCACCGTTTGGAAGATTCAGCATAACGTTTTACACCATTCTTTTACCAATATCCATGAAGGAGATGATGACATCAACGTCCCTTTCTTCTTGCGTTTTTCGCCCAATGCCAAGAAAAATGGGTTCCACCCTTATCAGCATCTTTATACTTGGTTCTTTTATGGCCTTTCGACACTTTCTTGGGTGACTTCCAAGGATTTTATTCGCCTCCATCGGTACTATAAAATGGGGCTCCTCAGGGGAAAAAATATCTACCGGGACACGATCGTCAAGATCATCGCGTGGAAACTGCTTTACTATGCCTTTATCCTGGGGCTGCCGATAGTGTTCTCTCCGTTTGGAGTGGGACAAATTTTGTTGGCATTCCTGGCGTTACACTTTGTGACGGGCCTGAGCATATCTTTGGTGTTTCAGACCGCCCATATCATGCCGGATGTCACGTTCCCAAAAATGGATGGTGATGGCCAAGTGGAGGGAGAACGTATGATTCACCAATTGATGACCACGTGTAATTACTCGGAAAGAAACAGGGTGTTTTCTTGGATGATTGGGGGGCTGAATTACCAGATTGAGCATCACCTATTTCCGGATATTTGTCACGTGCATTACCGTAAAATTGCCCCAATCGTTCGTCAAACGGCGGCAGAGTACCAGCTCCCTTATTATTCAAAAGTCACCTTTGCGCAAGCATTGAGATCACACTTTAAGATGCTGCATTGGTTGGGAAATACCAAGGTGGCCAGCTAAACGGTGTTTTACAGGCATGTGGAATGCTGAGTGATTAGCATGAAGTCCTCCTGAGCCAGTCCGTACGACATTTGGTCAAGTGCAGGCCGGGTCAGGGAACTTTACAGTCTAGGCCGTCGATTCATGGATGCTGTTACCAATTGTGTGGGTAGCACATTGACGGATCCACGGCTGCGTTATGGCTAATTTTCACAATTGGTATTGGCGAGGTTTTGGTCCCAGCAATGGTATTGGCTATCTCCGAAGAACGATTCGCTTTTCACCCGGCCATATTTTGCCGTACTGTTCCAGCTTATCGAAACGTCACTTTCTGAATAAGCATTGGATAGGATGACTTTTTTGTTTAGGTCCGAAGACTGGTTTTCCTGGTAAATAAAGGAACTTCCTTCGTAATCGCCATCTTTTTGCATCGTATAAGTCACAGTGGTATTTCCGGTCTCTTTATCCAGCTCCCAAGTGTTGGAAAGCCAGACAGCGGGAGATTCGGGGGATTCATAGACCTCCCAATATCCTTCCTCCCCTTGGAAATTGGAAACACCCCTAAACCACACAAACAAATCATCACCGCCCTCACTGGAGATATAGCCCATCCAGCTGACCGATTCATCCCAGATCGATGCTGTCAGTTGGATTTCATAGGATCCTTTATCCGCTATGGTAAAGGCCTTTTTCCATACCCAAATCTTCGCTTCCCTGTCGATCATTGGCTCTGTGCTCAGCACGGCTTTATATGCAGATATGGGCACGATAAGATGTTGGTACAGTACGCCTGAATACACGCCAATATTGAGGGCTGCATAGGCCCAATTGCTGCCCATTTCAGTTCGGGTCATCTCACTTTCGGCTGTTTCGAAGATGTTCAAATCCGGCGCCATGCTGGCTTCAGGGGGTAGCACGGGAATGTCCATTTGCTTTGTCGGTACGGGAATCTCTCCTGTGGTGCACGATGCGATGGTGATTGTTAGCAGGAGAAACAATCCTAGGAGCTTTTTCATGGGTGAAAGTGGTTTGGTAGTGGATCGTGTTGATGTTCTATAAAAGTAGATGATGACACCAAAAATCGCAATCAATGTGAGTATTTTGTAAATATAATAAAATGTGTTTTGTGGCTAATAAATTGTATAAAATGACTATTTGGGGTGTTTGTTACTGTTTTATGGGGTTTTTATTCTAAAAATATAGGGTGCTTAGCTTCATCTGGATTGGGATTTATGGGATGCATTGGATCTTCTTTTGGCTGCATATAGGCTTACTTATAAGAAGAAGTTTATGGATGAAACATGACAGGTTTTTACAGAAATCCAGCAAATAGCTCTTGGTGTTTTGAGCTTTAGCACCTTTTACCAGCTACTATATCCTTTTCAATATCCCTCGTACCTTTCCCTTTTCATGGAACAGTAATATTTCTGATGGCCAAAAACTTCTTTGGTTATCGGAACCATGATAAGCCACCAAGGCTCTAAGGCACACAGCAATGATCAATTCCTTCATGTCCAGGTTACAGCCTCCACTTGGTGACTTTGGACCTTCGTGCTATTTTTATTTATCCGTGGTTTTAGGATCAAGCAATATTTCTGGGGGCAGCTTTATTAAAAAGGATGCTATTACATCTATGGACTGGATAAATCCAAGGTTTGCCGAGAGGTCCTCTTCATAGCCAAAGGCAGGGGCATCGTTAACATTTAAATTCATGTAAGCCGCGGATAAAAGATATGAACATTGATTTGCCATTTCTTAAGCATTCTATCTGTGTTTATCAGTGTTCATCCGTGGCCAAATAGAACCAAAGATGGCAAAAATGATATTTACCCATCGAAATAGGCTACACCCCAACTTTTCGGCTTGATCCTGGTTTTATCATGAAGCAAACTGCCAGTCCCCAAGGTTGTAGCTTGATCCGTTATTCTTTGATCCATGTGGAGGGATAAAAAAAGAAGGCGAAAGGAACTGATATCCTTTCGCCTTTTTCGTGGACCACGTCATAGAGGTGATTATTCGCAACTTATATTTTGAAGGTTGGCATCCCAGCAAAAATAGGCGCTGCTCTCAAAGTGGCTTTCACTTTTTACTTGCCCATATTTGTCTGCTTTGCTCCAATTTACCAAGATTTCATTATCCAGAGAGGTGTTGGAAATGATGACACTTCTGTCCATCTCCATATCATTATCAATGCGGTATGTAATAGAACTGCCAAGATTATCTCCTTCTTTTTCTACATTAAAGGTGGTCGACCCGTTGCCGGTTTCTTTGTCATATTCCCAAGCATTGGATAGCCAAACCGAAGGAGACTCCGGCGATTCGAATAACTCCCAATAGCCAGCTTCGCCCGTCACATTAGAAGTGCCGGTGAACCAAACGAAGTTATCCACATTTCCTTCACCAGAAATATACCCCATCCAGTTTACGTTTTCATCTTGGACATTAGCGGTAAGGCGGATGTCATATGACCCATGACCTTCTACATCAAAATCCTTCTCCCATACCCAAAGACCTGCCTCTTCATCAAAAGAAGCTTCTGTGCCAATGGTGGCTTTAAAAGCTGTCACCGGAACGACCAAGTGTGAATAAAGGATGGAAGAATACACCCCTACATTTACCGCAGCGTATGCCCAATTGGTCACTGCGGAAAGCCGGGCTTGCTCTTGGCCTTCATCATCAAACATCGTCATGTCCGGAGCCATGCTGGCTTCAGGAGGCAATGCAGGCTTTTCTGATTGCTGTGGCATTGGCGCTTCGTCGTTGTTGCATGACGCAAACATCACCATAGCTGCTAGTAAGAATCCTATTGGCTTTCTTATCATAAATAGTTGGTTTAGTTTTCGGATTGGAATAGGCAAACACAATGCCAACCCCGTACCTATTAAAGGTAAATTATACCGGTTATAAACGCAATTAATGCTGCTATTTTGTAGACCAATAAAAAAGTGTCTTGTACCATATTAATTGAAGTGTTGAGATGAAAAGCAAAAGAGAAAGGTGCTAGCTTGCCTGCGGCCGATAATGGTCAGTGTGGAAAATTGGCCATTAACTGTTGAGTAAAATACCAATTAGAGTTGTTTTTTCTTTTTCCATAATCCTTCTACCTTTGCAGCAAGAACAGATCGAATTAGGGGTGCCCAAAAATTACGGGCTGAGATCATACCCATATTACCTGATCCGGGTAGTGCCGGCGAAGGGAAATGCGATTTCCATATTTATGGAACTTCGGGTAAACAACGAATAGGGTCGTCACCCCTGGACGGCACTGATGTTTAACCAGCTTAATCAATTTTGATCATGAAAACTTTATTGCTGATTGCAGCATGGCTGCTGACAGGGATTTGTGCTATGGCGCAACATCAACTTACCGGTACCGTAAAGGATGCCGAAACCGGCGAACCGCTTATCGGTGCCAATGTCATTTTGGAAGGCACGGGTAGAGGAGCCACTGCTGACCTAAACGGTACTTTTACCATCAAAAATGTTCCTTCCGGGAATTACCAGCTCAAGGTTTCCTATGTGGGATACGAGGCTCATGTACAAACAGTAGAAGCCCAAAGTCCACGACTGGAAATCTTGTTGGAACCGAATGCATTGCTGACCGAGGAATTTATCGTTTCGGCCACTCGGGCTTCGGAAACCACGCCAACTACCTTTTCCACCGTCACCAAGGAGGATATTGCCAAAAACAATTTGGGACAGGATATCCCCTTCTTGCTTAACAATACCCCTTCGGTGGTCACCAATTCCGATGCTGGAGCTGGAATCGGTTATACGGGGCTGAGGATTAGAGGATCTGACCAGACCAGGATTAATGTCACCGTGAACGGTATTCCACTCAATGATGCGGAATCCCATGGGGTCTTTTGGGTAAATATGCCCGATTTTGCCAGTTCGGTAGACAATATCCAAATCCAGCGAGGCGTGGGAACCTCCACCAACGGTGCGGCCACATTCGGGGCCAGCATGAACATCCAAACGGATACCAAAAAAGAGGAGGCTTACGGTGAAGTGGCCACTTCTTTTGGCTCTTTCAATTCCCAAAAATATACCGTGCAGGCGGGCTCTGGCCTGCTGAATGATCGTTGGGCGGTGGATGCACGCCTCTCCCAGATCAAGTCGGATGGATATGTGGACAGGGCCTCATCAGATCTAAAATCCTATTTCTTGTCGGGCGGGTACTATGGCGATAATCATGTCTTCAAGGTCAACGTATTTTCAGGTAAAGAGAAAACCTATCAAGCCTGGTATGGCCTTCCAGAAGATAAGTTGGAAACTGACCGGACCTTTAACTACTACACGTACGACAATGAAACCGATAATTACCAGCAGGACCACTACCAGTTTATCTATACTGGAAAGTACGGTCAAAACTGGAAAGCCCATGCTGCCCTGCATTATACCTACGGCCGCGGATATTATGAACAATTCCGTGAGGATGATGACTATGCCAGCTATGGCCTGGATCCTGTCGTGATCGGCAATGAAACCATCGAAAGTACCGATATCATCCGAAGAAGGTGGCTGGACAATGATTTCTTTGGTGGAGTTTTTTCACTGAACTACGTGTCGGATGATGGTCGTTGGGATGTGATCTTGGGAGGTGGAGCCAACCGCTATGATGGAGATCACTTCGGTGAAATCATCTGGGCAAGGATCGCTGGAGAAACGGATATCCGGGATCGCTATTACGATAACAATGCTGTAAAGGATGATCGAAATATTTATGCCAAAGCCACCTATGAAGTAGCAGACCGACTTTACTTGTTTGGGGACTTACAGTTCAGGCAAATCGATTACCGCTTTAAAGGCATCAATGATGACCGCCGCATCGTGGACGGGGCGCAGCATTATGATTTCTTTAATCCGAAGGTGGGGATTAGCTATGAGTCCGGGAAAGGCGAAACCTGGTACGCTTCCTATGCTGTGGCCAATCGCGAACCTGTGAGAAGTGACTTTACGGACAATCCTATCACCGAAATTCCACGACCGGAACGCTTGCATAATGTGGAGGCTGGCATCAGGGCCCAAAAAGGCAATGTTAGCTATTCGGCCAATTTTTATTACATGGGCTATAAGGACCAATTGATCCTTACGGGCCAAATTAACGATGTGGGTGCCTACATCCGGGAAAATGTGGATAACTCTTATCGCGCCGGCATTGAGCTGGACGGGGCGGTGAAGCTATCCCCTAAATGGACTTTGGGGGGAAATATAGCTTTCAGCCGAAATAAGATCGACACCTTTACCGAATATGTGGACGACTATTCCACCGAAGAATTTCAGCAGGAGTCGTTTACCTACGAAGATACGGACATTGCCTTCTCCCCTAACATCGTAGGCTCTGCAATGCTGGATTTCCATCCCGTAAAAAACATGGAGATCAGCTGGGTGGCCAAGTATGTGGATGACCAGTACTTGGACAATACCCAAAACGATGGCCGAAAATTGGATGCCTTCTTTACCAATGACATCCGGTTTGCCTATACCCTTCGGCCAAGGTTCCTCAGGGCCTTGGAATTCAATGTGAAGGTAAACAATGTCTTTGATGTAATGTATGAGCCGAATGGATACACCTTTAGCTATTTTGTGCCCGGTGGTGCCGGCAAGGAATTGGTCACGGAAAACTATTACTACCCCATGGCCGGAACCAATTTTATGGCGGGGGTAAATGTGAAGTTCTAAAAAGGCTTAAATGGCATGCGGATAGTACCGCCCTCGCAGATTATCATTGGAAACCATCCGTGATCGTCTGGTAGCGCCTGTGATCCGCATGCCACTCTTCTTTTTCACTTGAAAGAATAATACTTTTTACGTAGCCAGAATGCGACCCTTACGAGCAGGATCAACGCCGGCACTTCTATCAATGGGCCGATAACGCCCGTAAAGGCCTGTCCTGAATTCAGCCCAAAAACTGCAATGGCCACCGCAATGGCCAGCTCGAAGTTATTTCCTGCTGCGGTAAAGGCCACTGCGGCCGTCTTGTCATAACTGGCTCCCATAGCCTTGGTGACAAAGAAACCGATGATAAACATCAAAGTGAAGTAAACTAACAGTGGAATAGCGATGACGACGACATCTCCGGGAAGTTCCATGATGAGTTCACCCTTTAGCGAGAACATCACGATGATGGTAAACAGCAAGGCCACCAGGGTCATCGGTGAGATGGCCGGTATAAACGCATGCGTGTACCATTCTTCTCCCTTTGCTCGGATCAGAAAGTAACGGCTCAAAATTCCCATTAAAAAGGGAATTCCAAGATAAATGGCCACACTCTCTGCAATGGTCTGGATAGAAATATCCACCAAGACACCGTCAAAACCAAAATATGGCGGCAGGACGGTAATAAACAGCCATGCATAAAAGCTGTAAAAAAAGACTTGGAAAATGCTGTTCAGCGCGACCAATCCAGCACCGTACTCACTGCTCCCCTCTGCCAGATCATTCCAGACCAACACCATCGCAATGCACCGCGCCAATCCAATGAGGATCAAACCAACCATGTATTCAGGATAGTCCCGCAAGAAAAAGATGGCAAGAAAGAACATCAAAACAGGACCGATGATCCAGTTTAGGAGAAGGGAGATCGATAGGATTTTGGTGTTTTGGAAGACCTTGGGCAGCAAGGAGTAATTTACCTTGGCCAATGGCGGATACATCATCAGGATCAGTCCTATGGCTATAGGAATATTGGTGCTTCCATGGCTCAGGGATTGTACCTTTTCAGGAAATGAGGGAAAATAAAAGCCAATGCCTACTCCGATTACCATGGCCACAAAGATCCATAGGGTAAGGTTTTTGTCCAGAAAACTCAGCTTTTTACCGGTACTCATGATTGCTTGTTGATGTTGGAGAATACATAATACATTTCTGAGGCGATCTGAAGGCTCCGTTCCAAATACTTTTTGGATTGTTCGGCAGTGCCGTCAAAAGCTTTGGGGTCTTCATAAGTAATGGCCATCCGTTGCGCTGCACCTGCAATAAAAGGACATCCTTCATCCGCCTGTGAACAGGTCATGATCGCGGCAAAATCCGCATCGGGATTAAACGTATCATCCCACTTTTTGGAAAACCCTATCACCGGATGGGCATTGCCGGCATATTTTAGGCTGTAAACGGGATTTGACCCTTCATCCTGTAACTTGGTTACCTTAAAACCTTGGTTGGAAAGGGTCTCTGCTACGGTAGGAAATAAGGCTGTGGCTGCTGTCCCACCTGAATAACAGGTGACCTGCGGGATGTCCCAATAGTAAGCCATTACTTGGGCCCAGGTCTGGGCCAAATGACTCCTTCTGGAATTATGGGTACAGATAAAATTGAGTTGTATGGACTCGCAATTTTCTGATTTGCGCTGGATATACTCCACCAATGGGACAAGTATTTGTTTGCGATCCTCGGAAATAGGCAGGCTACTTACCTCGGTTATGGATGCATTCAGCGCTTCCAAAAGCATGTGGTTCTTGTTCATCGTTCTTTTATGTTAACAGCAGTTGCCACCAGGAGTACACGTTCCGGATGGGTTGGTAGATATTCTTATCTTGGGCTTTTCCGCAGGAATGCCACATTGATCCTTGGCCAGGCAATCCGTCTGCTTCGTCGTCAAGATAAAGTGGGTACCGTCAAATTCCAGCCCGAATTTGCCAATGGTTTCTCCTTGGTATTCTACCTCGATTTCCGCATCAGGCAAATCCAACGTTTTCTCAGAAAGCGCAATAATGTGCATCAGCTTCTCGGGGTGGAGTCGGTGATCATAGTCATCTGCATTCCAAAGCTGGAAGGAGACCACTTCCTCTTGGCGGACGGTCCCACCACAGTCGATAAAGTGTTTGGAAACTTTACCAACTTCAGTAACATGGAAATGACGCGGCACTAGACTTCCGTCGGGAAGCTTAAAACCGATTTTATCCAAATTGTGTAAAGCTGATTTTACGGCTGATAGTTTCATGGCTTCTTTGCTTTAAGGGGTTGAAATTTATTTAACAACAGTCCTGACTTGGGATATCCTGATCCAAAAAAGGCATCATGGTTTTCTTCATCTTCAACCAGTTTTCTTTATGGATGCAATAGCAAACACTGGTGCCTTCCACATTTCCTTTGATCAAACCAAGCTGTTTAAGTTCCCTGAGGTGTTGGGAGATGGTCGCTTGCGCCAACCCAATCTCTAATACCAAATCACCGCAAACACAGGTATTGATATGGAATAGATGCTGCAAAATGGCCACCCTGGCAGGATGTCCAATTACCTTGGCATAAGTGGCAATGGCATTTTGCTCTTCAGAAAAGATGTCTGTCTTGGAGATTCCCATAGCTGTATTAATTGTTATATCGCAATATTACGATAAAAAGGATTAAGTTCCAAAGAATGATTGATTTGTTTCACTGGTTAAGTCCTTGATCGATTGATGGTTTGGCTTAAACTTGTGTGGAGGAATGGCAAAAGTGCGCTACCCTATCCAGGCCCAGATGAACAGCGGCTAAAGATCTGTGGAAAAAATAAGTTTGCTGTGCGGTAGTTTTTGGGAGTCCTGTGTTTGCAGATACTTACGGCCCGTAAAATGTTAAATGGCCAAAAAATCACTAATCATCTCCACGGTTTCTGCTGGCTGTTCAAACATCCCCATGTGTCCGGCATCAGGAAGTTCGTGATAATGGTCTACATACCCTTGGTGTTTCCTGCTGGCTTCTATGGTAACTGCCCCATCAAGGACGCCTGCTATCATCAGTTTTTTGCCTTTAAAGTCACGTAGTACATCCATGCGGTCCTTGCGGTCACGCATGGCCTTGGTAAAAGAAACCAATCCTTCAAAGGTAGTTTTATGAGCGATTTGGACCACTTCCCGGATGATGGGTTTCATGGATTCACGATGGGCTTCGGTGAACAAGGGAGGCACGAAGGAGTCTACAAATACCTTGACACCGTGTTTCTGCACAAAGGTAAGGGTGCGGTTGCGTACACCGACTTTTTCCTCGTCATCGGCAAAGGCCGTAGAATGAAAAAGCCCCAGTCCACCAAGTTTTTCTCCCATCAGCTCGGCCAAGGCCAAGGCCACATAGCCGCCCAAAGAATGGCCGATGACCACTGGTTTTTCCAACCCTAATGTGTCTATCCAATCTCTAAGCATTTCGGCGGTCTGCTCCAGGGAGATGCTTTCTTCATACCAACGAGACTCGCCAAATCCTGGTAAATCAGGGCAGAGTACACGGTATCTGCCGGAAAAAACCTCAATGAATTTTTTCCACATTTCCTTGGTCTGACAAAAGCCATGGATAAAAATGACGGGCTTACCATGCCCCTGATCGGTGTATTCAATAGTGGTGGTCATAAAGGGAAGTTAAGGATAAAGGAGGAGTAATCATAAAAGTATACCCCGTAAGGAAGATGTTGTTTCCATGAATTGCCAAAAACCTTAATGGTTCCTGCATCAGTGCTTTGCAGCAACAGGCGCTGCAAGGGTCCTGATCGCTTGGGCAATGCCATCCTTATCCATGCCACATTCTTTGTGCAGCTCCAACTGGGTGCCGTGTTCGATGACGGCATCTGGAATGCCCAGTCGCTTAACCTGTGCTTGGTAATCATGATCCATCATCCACTCCAAAACCGCACTGCCAAAGCCTCCCATCAGACAGCCGTCTTCCACTGTAATGACTTTTTTGAACTTGCCAAACACCTCGTGCAGCAGTTCTCCATCAAGCGGCTTGACAAAACGCATGTCATAATGTGCTGGATGTAATCCTTCTTCGGCCAGTTGTTCGCAGGCGTCAACGGCATAATTACCAATATGCCCCAGTGTCAAGATCGCCACATCTTCCCCTTCTTGGACAATGCGTCCTTGGCCTGTAGCAATTTCCCGCATGGGTTTTCGCCAATCGGCCATGACCCCTTGGCCCCTGGGGTAGCGAATAGAATAAGGTCCATCATAAATGGAAGCCGAATACATCATGTTTCGGAGCTCCTCTTCATTCATGGGTGCGGCGACCACTAAATTGGGGATGCACCTGAAATATGCCAGGTCATAGGCACCATGGTGTGTAGGGCCATCCGCACCGGCAAAACCAGCCCGGTCCAAACAGAACACCACGGGTAAATTTTGCAGGCAAACGTCGTGCACCACTTGGTCGTAGGCACGTTGCATGAAGGTACTGTAGATATTGCAAAATGGCTTCATGCCCTGGGTGGCCAATCCTGCAGAAAAGGTAACGGCATGCTGCTCGGCGATGCCCACATCGAATGCGCGGTCAGGCATGGCCTTCATCATGATGTTCATGGAAGACCCTGAAGGCATGGCGGGCGTGATGCCCATGATGTTATCATTCTCCTCTGCCAGTTCTACTAAGGTATGCCCGAAGACATCTTGGTATTTTGGCGGTTGAGGGGTATCGTATACTTTTTTGGCGATTTCACCGGTAATCTTATCGAATTTGCCCGGAGCGTGCCATTTGGTCTGGTCTTTTTCGGCCAAGTCGTAGCCTTTTCCTTTGACGGTCAGGCAATGCAAAATCTTCGGCCCGGGGATTTTCTTCAGGTCGTTCATGACTTCTACCAAGTGGTTTACGTCATGTCCGTCCACGGGACCAAAATAGCGAAGGTTCAGCGATTCGAACAGGTTACTTTGGTTCAAAAGAGCAGATTTTACCGCTCCTTCTACCTTGGAAATTACTTCCTGAGCACTGGATCCGAACTTGCTGAATTTACCCAGAATACGCCACAAGTCATCTTTGAACCGGTTATAGGTCTGGGAGGTGGTGATATCGGTAAGGTAATCTCTCAATGCGCCCACATTGGGATCGATGGACATGCAATTATCATTCAGGACAATGATCATATTGGTGTCCGAAACGCCGGCGTGGTTCATGGCTTCGAAGGCCATTCCCCCGGTCATGGAGCCATCCCCAATGACCGCAACGTGCTGCTTGAGCTCGTCTCCTTTGTATTTGGATGCCATGGCCATCCCAAGTGCAGCAGAAATAGAAGTACTGGAATGTCCTACGCCGAAAGCATCGTATTCACTTTCCTTTCTCTTGGGAAAACCCGAGATGCCTTTATAAAGTCTATTGGTATGGAATTTTTCCCTTCTGCCGGTCAGGATCTTGTGACCGTAGGCTTGGTGCCCCACATCCCAGATGAGCTGGTCAGAAGGGGTGTTCAGGACATAATGCAATGCTACAGTAAGCTCCACGACACCTAAACTTGCTCCGAAATGGCCTCCATAGACGGAGACGCTGTCAATGATGTATTGACGCAACTCTTCACAAATCTGAACGAGCTGATCTTTTCTGAACTGCTTAAGGTCAGCAGGAGAGTTGATCTGGGCAAGTAATTTTCCTGGTTCTATTAACATTGCGGTGTTTATCCCTTCTGTACAATTAACTGTGACGGCAAATGAATGTTTTAATATAGCTAAAATTTAGCCAAACTTTTTATCCACAAGTTTTCTTACTGATTTTGAACCGTCACCTATAGAATTTTGTATTAATGTAATATCTTTGATATTCAATCTGATCGCAAAATTAAGAGAAATTTAATAGTATCCAGTGAGTTTCGAGATCAAATTACCGCTTTTTGAGGGGCCATTCGATTTGCTTCTGTTCTTTATCGAGCGGGATGAGCTGGATATATACGATATTCCCATTTCCAAAATCACCCATGATTTCCTAGATTACCTCAAACACCTGGAACAAATGGAAATAGAAGTGGCCAGCGAATTTATCCTCGTAGCGGCCACACTCATGAAGATCAAGTCAAAACTGCTTATCCCTAGGCCTGAGCTCGATGAGAATGGCGATGAAATCGATCCTCGGGAAGAGCTGATCAGGCACTTGTTAGAGTACAAAAAGTATAAGTCCGTCATCGGTGAGCTCACCGAGATGGAGGCCGCACGCATGACCAAAGAAAAGCGTGGCAACATCGCCGCTGAGCTAAAGGAACTCAGCAAGGCCGATGATGTGGAGAGTGAAATCCAAGATTTGGATTTGTATAAAGTACTCAAGGTTTTTCAGCGTGTGATGGCCCGATATGCTGCACGGACTGATGAAACCAAACACACTGTGGTGCAATATCCCTACACCATTGATCAGCAAAAGAATTTTGTGCTGGATAAAATCAGCTTCAAAAAGCGTATGCCTTTCACGGATTTCATTGACTATAAGCCGGACAAGATCTTTGTGATCTATACATTTTTGGCCATTTTAGAGCTTCTTCAACTGTCCTTGGTGACCATCAAGCTGGGTGAAGGCTTTAATAATTTTTGGGTAGAAAAATTAGAGGAAATCCCAGCCGAGTAAATTTTATGAAGTTAGACAACAAAGAGATTTTCAAGACGCTTAACCCCAACAAGGTATGGATTCCTGTGCTGTTGGGAATTGGGATTGTCTTTGTCATGTTCTACTCAGATCCTTCGATCACCCGCGAAAACCTCCGCAGTGTCTTCGATGCCTCTTGGCCATCTATCTTGCTGGCCCTTTTGGTGATCTTTATGCGGGATGCGGGCTATGTCTTCCGGATACGAGAAATCACCGATAAACGGCTCACTTGGGTCAGGGCCATTTATGTGATCATTCTGTGGGAATTTGCCTCAGCGGTGACGCCCTCCATCGTCGGAGGAACTGCCGTGGCGGTGTTTATCCTGCATAAGGAAGGGATCAAGCTGGGAAAAGCCATTGCTTTTGTGATGGTAACGGCCATTTTGGATAATTTATTCTTTGTAATTGGCGCTCCTATTGTGCTGTATTTTGCCCAAGGTAGTATTTTTCCGGACAGCCATGTGTTGGAGCTGCGGTTGGGAAAAAGCTTAAACTATATATTTTGGGTAAGTTATTCCCTGTATGCCCTTTACTCCCTGATCATGGCGGGGGCATTATTCTATCGCCCAAGGGTTTTCAAGTGGGTATTGCTCAAGATTTTCAGCATCAGTTGGATCCGAAAGTGGAAGTACAATGCCAGCGAATACGGTGATCAGATCATCGAATCCAGCAAAGAACTACAAGGCAAAAATGCAAAGTACTGGATTACCATTGCCGTGGCGACCGTTTTTATTTGGTCTTCGCGGTACCTGATGCTCAATGCCCTGATGACCGCCTATGTTGACCTGAGCTTTACCGAACACATATTGGTGTTTGCGCGGCAGATTATCATGTGGATCGTCATGATGATCTCCCCTACTCCCGGTAGTAGCGGCACCGCGGAATTCTTCTTTGCACAGTTCTTCTACGAGTTCCTGTCAAACTACACCTTCGTGACCAGTATCCTGTGGAGGATGTTCTCTTACTATCCTTATCTGCTGTTAGGAGCGATCTTCCTGCCCCGATGGATTCGGCAGGTCTTTTTTAAGAAGAAGGAGGAATAGTGAGAGTGGTTCTATTTGCGTATAAGAGCCGTTTCAGGTAGGGGCATTACAAATGCCATTTTCAGCCATCCGCATTTCAAAAGTGGATGAGATGCGAAGCTAGCCCTGTAAGGGCGTCACATCAATAGCCATGGCATCTGGCCAGAACAAAAAAACCAAGCCCTCCAAAAATGAATTTGGGGGCTTGGCTCTATGGGATTTTTTTGCTTGGGAAAAGCAGTGCTTATTTTACCCGCTCGATTTGGCTGAAGAAGAAGCTTCCTTCGATCTCGGCGTTTTCGTCTGAGTCAGATCCGTGAACGGCATTTGCCTCGATGGACTTGGCATATAGTTTACGGATGGTGCCTTCAGCGGCGTCTGCAGGGTTTGTAGCGCCGATCAGGGCTCTGAAGTCTGTGACGGCATTGTCTTTTTCAAGGATGGCAGCGATGATCGGGCCGGAAGACATGTAATTGCACAGGTCATTATAAAAAGGGCGTTCTTTATGCACGGCATAGAATTTACCTGCCAGCTCAGCAGTAAGCTGGGTAGCCTTGATGGCGACGATTTTAAAGCCTGCCTCTTCGATCATTTTAAGGATAGCACCTGAATGGCCTTCTGCAAAAGCATCTGGCTTGATCATGGTGAACGTTCTGTTACTTGCCATTTTGTTTGGTTTTGAAAATGAAGGTTTATATTTGGCAGCAAAATTAAGGTTTTTACTGGAAACTCAGAATATTTACAATTATTTGTAAGTTATCTTATTCATTTTAAGAGGCTTATATAAATTTGGGATTTTTAAAAAATTATATAGACCTTTGCGTCTTGTGTACTGTAAAAAGTGCTACTAAAATATTGTAGATGCTAGATTTAGAGTCATTTAAAAAACTACTGTCTTCACCAAAGAAAGTCGTCATCACCACACACCACAAGCCCGATGCCGATGCTTTGGGGTCTTCCTTGGGAATGTCAAATTACCTAAAGAAGAAAGGACATGACGTCACGGTGATCACCCCTTCGGATTATCCTTCTTTCCTGTATTGGATGAAAGGCAATGATGATGTGGTGAACTTTGAGAAAGAGGACTGCCAAAAGGAAGCCATTGAACTGATCAATGCAGCTGATATCATTATATGCTTGGACTTTTCCTGTCTCAGCAGGATAAATGAGCTTGGAGCACTGGTGAAAAAGGCCGATGCTATCAAGGTAAACATCGACCATCACCAAGATCCGGAGGATTTTGCTGATTTTAGGTATTGGAGTACTGATGCGGCGGCCACTTGTGAACTCATCTACGACTTGATCGTGCAGATGGGAGAAACGGAGCTGATCGACAAAGATATTGCTGACTGCCTCTATTCTGGCATCATGACGGATACAGGAGGTTTCAAGCATCCAAATACGACCAAGCATGTCCATATGGTCACTGCAGAGCTGATCGGACTGGGTGCGGATAATTCCAAAATATCCCGATTGATTTACGATACCAATTCCGTAAATCGGTTGAAATTTATAGGGTTTGCGCTGACAAGAAGGCTGGTCATCCATACCGATTTGCATACCGCCTATTTTTGGATCAGTAAGCGAGACTTGAAAAAATACGACTCGCAGACTGGAGACACGGAAGGGCTCGTGAATTATGCACTTTCCTTGGACGGGATAAAAATCGCTGCTATGTTTACCGAGCGAAAGGACGGCGTGAAGATCTCCTTCCGGTCCATCGAAAACGTGGCGGTGAACAAGTTTGCGGCCAAATACTTCGATGGTGGTGGACACCGAAATGCCGCCGGAGGCAGGTCCATGGATTCCCTGAAAGATACCATCGAGCGCTTCGAAAAATTAATTAAAGAAAATCAAGATCGATTATTAAATCAACTAGAATTAGTCAATGAAAAACATTAAAAGTTTGATGTTGTCAGCCGGTATGGTGGCAACATGCTTGGGAGTAGTCTCTTGTCAAAAGACCAAAACTACCGAAGATGGCACGGAATACACTTACATCAAAGAAGGTAGTGAAAAACCCGAAAATGGGCAGTTCGTCATTTATGAATTCACTGCAAAAAACAGCAAGGACTCCACTTTTATCTCCAGTATCGAGAACGGTGCACCGGCTTATATGATGCACAACGATTCTGTCAAAAACTACGACACCACTAAGGTAAGGCCCGCTATTGATGAGATCATGACCGGACTCCGCAAAGGAGACAGTATCCAGTTCAGCGCTGCTGCAAAAGATATTTTTGGTGAAATGAATACTCCTCCATTCTTGACTGCTGAGGAGCAGGTAACCTTGAATATCGGCGTTACGGACATTTTGGATGAGTCCGAAATGCAGGATTTCATGGCCAAGGTACAGGAAAAGCAACGTGCCAAAATGGAGAAGAAAGCCGAAGCCCAGCTGGCAGAAGACATAAAAAAAATCCAGGATTACATGGCAGAGCATAACATCAACGCCACCAAAACGGAGTCTGGATTGTTCTACGTCATCGAGGAAGAAGGTGATGGTGAAGTGGTGGAAGAAGGGAATACCGCTGTGGTAAACTACACCGGTTATGTGCTGGATGGGGAAACCATCTTTGACACCAGCGTGGAGGAAATTGCCAAAGAAAATGATATTTTCAATGAAGGTAGACCGTATGAGCCTTTTGAGGTGATGGTAGGAAAAGGCCGTGTGATCCCAGGATGGGATGAAGGTCTTCAGCTGCTTAAAGGCGGAAGTAAAGCCAAGTTCCTGATCCCTTCTACCTTGGCTTACGGCCCAAGACAAGCCGGTGAAGTGATCAAGCCAAACTCTATCTTGGTGTTTGACGTAGAAGTAGTGGACGTGCAGAAATAATTGAATGAACACAATTAAGAATATAGTGCTGACAGCCCTCCTGGTAGGGCTGTTTGCTTCCTGTATCGAGGATCAGGAGAGTCCACAGGAAATTTTCCAAAAAGACCTCAAGAAGATTGAGGACTATTTGGCCCAAACCGATTATCAGTACATTAAAAAAGAGCAGGATCCTAGTTCCGGAATTGTGATCCTATGGGATTCCCTTTCTTATTCTGGGATAGATGCCCAAGGTGCCGATACGCTAAAAGTACATTATGTGGGAAGGCTGCTGGATGAGACCGTATTTGATACGAATGTAGAAGCAGTGGCAAGGGAAAATGGAATGTATTCTTCCGAAAGGAATTACGCTCCATTGGAAGTGTTTAGCCAAGAATACATTCAGGGGTTCTTATTTGCACTTTCTAAAATGGAAAAAGGCGACCGGGCACGTGCCATCATCCCTTCCGCATGGGCTTATGGCAACCGGGAATATTCAGGAAGAATTCCAGCGAATTCCGTTTTGATGTTTGACCTGGACATGAAGGACGTCATTATAAATGAGGAAGAAATAACGACCGAAGAATAATATGAAAAAGTTAATGATAGGCCTTTTGGTGGCGATTGTAGGGGTAGGAGCCTTTTCTTGTGAACCGAACAATCCATATGATTTTGGTCCGCAATATGATTTTGAGGGCAATATGGAAATAGACAGCACCAAGATTGTTGCTTACTTGGATACGGCACAGATAGATAGCCTTTACCGGATTCATGATCCCAGCGGTACCATCATTATCGTCCAAGAAGAAGGCAACGCCTCCAGACCAAATAATGGAAATATTATATATACTAATTATGTTGGGAAATTAATGGAAGATGGGTTGGTGTTTGATACAAACATTGAATCGGTAGCCATTGAAAATGATCTCCATGAGGAAGGAGATGAATATGGACCATTCACCTTCCAGTTGTCTAATCCTGGTCAACAATCCGCAAATAATGCCATTGCAGGTTGGCAATATGCCTTTAGACATTTAAGAAGTGGCGCCAAGGCTGTACTGGTAGTACCATCTCCTTTGGCCTATCAAGATCAAGAGAGAGGGAAAATTCCTGCCAATTCAATTCTAGTCTTTAATGTGGAGTTTTTAGGGATGGACTAAAACCATTTCCAGAAAATATATCATGCCTAGAACACCTCAGCTTTTGCTGGGGTGTTTTTGTTTTCATAGGGAATAGGATAGACATCCTTCATCTAACGCGTCTAGGAGATAATATTCATTTTCCGAAAAACACTATTTCTCATCCAAACTCAGAGTAAACGCATTTAAAGAAATCATCCCCCATTGTGGTTTTTAAGCCTGTTGGTACCTTCAAGCTTGGGTTTTTTGTCCCTAACCACCGCCAGAAGCCAAAGGCTGAAGGCCTTACTCACCTTAGCTCAAGGCAAGGCTTTGGGTTGATATGCCTAAGCTTAATTGCCCTTACAGGCCGTAAGGAGTTGTTTGGGATCAAGCAATATTTCTGGGGGGATGATTTTCGACATGCTCTTTTGAAAGTAAACTTGACACCGCTAAAACGATGGTTTTCCTCCATCCGCTCGAATGGGTTTTAGCGGGAAGTTGTGGAGAATAGGACGGTCAATGCGGCTAAAACCCGCATTATGCATTAGCCTATCTATTGCGACCTGAAACTACTTCAAAATCAGACGCTTAACTGCTGTTTTCGATTTCACCATAGCGATGCTATGATTCAATCTCCAAACAGCCTGATTTCCTTGTAGTTTCAGTTCTCATAACGATTCCTAATGCAAAAAGCGGGTTAAACGGAAAACGTTGGTTGGGCTAATTTACCATGGGCTTCACCCATGGCTATGAATGTGCCGCCCTTCTGGGGCTGGCATTCGAGTTTACATTTTACACTATACCAAGGATCAAGGAATATTTCTGATCTGAACTGGCTGAATCCAAGCGTTGCCGAGAATCCCTCTTCATAGCCAAAGATATGTCCCAGGTAAATGTTAACCTCATTTCAAGCCACGGATAAAAGGGATCAACACAGATTTGCAATGG
>JGI2924J29684_1078013_pt1 | contig 27854 bp, 32 predicted proteins | sample BenlonsequencITS_FD_29684 | JGI IMG/M metagenome (IMG submission 29684)
GGGCTCGGCACACTCGTCGGAATCGTCGTCGTTCTGTATATCATGTACAACGCGTACATTTACCGCGACGACGAAGCCGTCGACGATCCCAAAGCGGATAGTCGCCCCGAAGTCGGAGAGTTACCGGTCGGTGGAACGGGCGGAAAGAAACTCTTCATGTCCTTTATCCTCTCGGCGATCATCGTCATCTCGCTGATCGTCTGGACGTACGGCATGCTGCTGTACGTCGAAGATGGACCAGGCGGAATCGGACAGGGAGGAGACATTCAGGTTCAGAACGAAGAAGAGGTCGACCAGTACCACGACCTTACGGTGAGAGCGAGCGCATTTAGCTTCCAGTACGAACACAACTATCAGGGAGAGGGTGGTGGAACGCAGGGGAACGAACTCGTTATCCCCGCTGACGTCCCGATCGCCACGAACGTGACCGGTACCGACGTCTGGCACACGTTCGGAATCTCCGAGTTCCGCGTGAAAGCGGACGCGATCCCGGGCGAATACGAGAACACCTGGTTCGAAGCCGATGAAACGGGTGTCTACGATACGGGCGTCCAGTGCTACGAACTATGTGGCAGTGGACACAGCGGGATGAACCACGACCTGATCGTCGTGAACGAAGAGCTCTTCGCCGCTGCCATGGACGCAGAGGCACCGGGAGACCTGTACAGCGCAGTCGAGTCCGGTGAGCTCTCGGTCGACGCCACGGCCGAAGAGTTCGAATCGTACATGGCTGCCCAGCAGTCAGACGACGAAGAGAGCGACGGTGGAAACAACAGTGAAGGTGACAGTGGAGACAACAATGACGAAGGTGCAGACAGTCCCGACGAGGGAACGTCCAACAATAACGAACAGACCAACGAGTCCGGAGGTGAGAACTGATGAGTGAGCTTCCACCACGACGCTCGCTGAAGCGGTGGCTGGTGACGACCAACCACAAGGACGTCGGGGTTATGTATCTCGTCACCGCAATGTTCTTCCTGCTGCTCGGCGGGCTCTTCGCCCTGGTCTTCCGCGCACACCTCTGGGAGTCCGGTGGAACCGGACTGCTGAGCGGGGCCGAGTTCAACCAGTCGGTAACCTCACACGGACTCATCATGGTCTTCTGGTTCCTCTCGCCGTTCGCGACCGGGTTTGCGAACTACGTCGTCCCGCTACAGATCGGTGCCGACGACCTCGCGTTCCCACGACTGAACGCCCTGAGTTACTGGTTCTACCTGTTCTCGGGCATCCTCTTCATGCTCGCGTTCTTCCAGGGTGGCTCGTTCGGCGGCGGGTGGACGATGTACGCACCGCTCAACGTGCCAACGTACACGCTCGCGATGGAAGCGACGGCAGGTTCGAACATGACGATCATCGCGCTGATGATGTTCGTCATGTCGATCAGCTTCGGGACGGTGAACTTCATGACCACCATCCATCGCATGCGGGCTGAGGGACTCGGCCTCTGGAACATGCCGTTGTTCACCTGGTCGTGGCTCCTCACCGTCTGGATGATGCTCTTCGCGTTCGCGGCGCTCCTCGCAGCGCTGTTGCTTCTCTCGATCGACCGCATCTTCCTGACGCAGTACTTCGCGACCGCAGAAGGGTCGTCCCTGTTGTGGGGCCACCTCTTCTGGTTCTTCGGCCACCCAGAGGTCTACATCGTCTTCTTCCCCGCACTGGGACTCATGTTCGAGACGTTCCAGACCTTCACGGGTCGACGCCTCGTCGGCCGCAAGTGGGTCATCATCGCGATGGTCCTCGTTGCCGTCCAGTCCTTCCTGGTCTGGATGCACCACATGTTCCTCACGACGATCAACCTGGAGATCAAGACGCTCTACATGGCGACGACCATCGGGATCTCGTTACCGTTCGACCTGATGGTCTTCGCACTGATCTACACGATGGTCAAGGGGCGCGTCCGCTTCACGACGCCGTTCCTCTTCAATCTCGGAGCCCTCGTCCTGTTCATCCTGGGCGGGATCACCGGGGTCTTCCTGGGCGCCGTCGTGCTCGACTACGAGTTCCGCGGCACCTACTGGGTCGTGGCCCACTTCCACTACGTGATGGTCTCCGGTGTCACTGCCCTCGTCGGCGGGCTGTACTACTGGTGGCCGAAGATCACGGGGAAGATGTACCACGAGTTCGCCGGGAAGCTTCACTTCGCCGCCTACTTCATCGGGTTCAACCTGCTTTACTTCCCGATGTTCCTCACCTGGGAGACACCCCGACGCGTCTTCCACTACCAGGCTGGCGACCTGATCTGGCATCAGCTCACGACCGTGGGAGCGTACTTCTTCGGATTCTCGTTCCTGATCATGTTCGTGAACTTCGCCTGGAGCCTGCTCTACGGGCCAAAAGCACCCGACAACCCGTGGAAATTCTCCCGCACGGCCGAGTGGGCGATTCCATCGCCGCCACCGCTCGACAACTGGCCGGGTCGACCGACCTACCGATCCGGCACACTCGAGTTCGTCGACGATTCGACCGAGACCGCCACTGACGGCGGCGAGGCGGACGACCCAGCAGTTGCGACGGACGGCGGAACGACAGTGGACGATACGGAACCCGACGACGATGACGATCCGACCATCATGACGGACGGCGGCACAGTCATCGACGACGAAGCCACTGACGGTGTGACCGAACCGGTCGCAACTGACGGGGGCGCCGTCACCGACGCGACGATGGAGGCCGACAGGACCGACGACGCGGCGAGTACGCACGAAGAAGCACACGTCGATCACGCCAGCATCTGGCCGTTCATGCTGGGCCTCAGCACGTTCATCATGTTCGTCGGCCTCTCGGGCATGACCAGCGTGGTCATCGAACTGCTCGGCGATCAACTCGCCAACAACTTGAACGAAGCAGCCATCTCCGATCCGGCGGCCTCTACGGATCTGATCGTCGGTTCCGGCGAAATGCGATGGGGCTACATCACCGCGTTCGTTGGCGGCCTCGGCCTCCTGCTTTACTCGCTGTTCAAGCTGGGGACCGAACAGTTCGAGGCGCCGACGATGAACGTCGCCGAGCGCTGGCCGTTCGAAGGAATCGACACCACGAAGTTCGGCGTCTGGGTGTTCCTGGCGTCCGACGTGATCGTCTTCGGTGCCGCCATCGGCGCGTACGTCTTCATGCGCCTGTGGTCCGGCTGGGGGACGTTCCACACGATTCCGAACTACACCTGGCCAGGGCTCCTCAACACGTACGTGCTTCTCACCTCGAGCTTCACGGTCATCCTTGCACTCGTGATGGCCGAACGCTCGAACAAGAAGGGCGTGCTGGCGACGCTCGGGGCAACGATCATCCTCGGCATCGGCTTCCTCGGCATCAAGGGCTGGGAGTGGGCTGGAAAGTTCGCAGATGGTGACTACTGGTTCAGCGGCCTCGAGTACTCGATGTACTACGTCACCACCGGCCTCCACGCGCTGCACGTGATCATGGGGCTCCTGATCGGGATCTTCATGCTCTACCGTGTCTACACGATCGATGCCTACCTGGGTGACAACCGACACCTGGAGTACTTCGGTCTCTACTGGCACTTCGTCGACATCGTCTGGGTCATCCTCTTCCCGCTGTTCTACCTGATGTAGACGGCGGAGACACCCACGGATTGTTCGCTCGAAACCCGACTTCTTCATTGACTCACTCGCTGAATTTCACAGCGCCTGCATCTCCAGTAGCCTGGCGAACGCGACCCTATCGTGACGGCTACGAGTGAGCAATGGCGCAAAACCCGCAGACGGGAGCTACCGGCGACGACACGCATGAGGAAGCTATAAGTGACGCCCACACCGAGTACGTCGTAATGAGTAGCATCAGGACCTACACGATCATTTACATACTGTTGCTCGCGTTAGCAACGGCGAAGGTCGGATTCGAAATGCTCCCCCTCGGCACGGGCATGTTCGTCGGTGTCATCGTCGTCCTCGCGTCGATCAAAATCGTCCTCATCGCCGGCTGGTTCCAGCACCTCGTCGAGGAGCCGCGATCGATCACGTACATGATGTTGACGTCGCTCTTCATGGTGCTCCTGCTCGTCGCCGCGGCAGGGTACTCGATTCAGGGCGCGTAAGTTCACCGACGACGGTTCTCTTCGCTGAGTTGGACCGCACGGACGACTATTTGATTGCGATCGATCATCCTGCGACCACCGCGACCGTATCACCTCGCTTGCAACGATCCGCCATCGACTATTCGAACCGGACCGTCCCTTCCTCCAGACGATCCATCTCGTTGTCTAGCAAGCCGGCTTCTTCGTAGCTAATCGGGCCCGGAACCTGTTCCGCGTGCGGACCGGGTTCGTTGCCGACGTAGATGACGTTCGGGTCGGTTCCAACCTCGGCGAGTAGCTGAAACGTCGCGGCGCTTTCGCCGGCCGCGTCGTCGACGAGGGATCGCGCTTCCTCTTCGGTCAGTCCCTCCGCAGCCGATTCCGCCGGTTCTTCCTCGCCGGTGAGAATAGCGACCGCCGCCTGTAGTTGCTCGTCGTCGGGGTTGCGCTCCTGGAGCCTGGCCAGAGGGATATCCGAAAGATACTGCTGCGGGTCGCTCTCTTCGTCGTTCATATCACCGAACTGAATCGCCCCCGGGGGGCAGGCGTCCTCGCACGCGGTCGTCCCGACGGCGTCCTGGCCGCGCGATCCGTCCTGCCGGGTCGGACAGAACGTACACTTGCTCATGACGCCGCGCGGAGCCCTGCTCGAGACCGGTCGCCCACGGGCATCGTAGTAGTGATTCTCCTCGATCTCGTTGAGCGGAACGTAGGGCTCGTTCCACTGGAAATAGTTGACGCCGTAGGGACAGGCCACCTGACAGTACCGACAGCCGATACAGACGTCGTAATCCGTCAGGACGAGTCCGTCCGACCCCCTCGTGTGTCTGGCCGTCGTCGGACAGACCTTCTCGCAGGGCGCGTCGGTGCAGTGTTGGCACGGCCGAACGAGGCGACCTCGGCCGGTGTTGAGATCCGCCTCGGGCGACTCCCAGTCCATCACGTACATCCAGTTCATCCCCGGATCCCACCGGTGTTCCTGCTGGCAGGCCTGCATACAGGCCAGACACCCGTCGCAGATCTCGAGGTCGATCGACATCCCCCACTGGACGCCCGTCTCCGTGCCTTCGTCGACCTGTGCTGCGGTCGATTCGGGCCGATCGTCACCGACAGCATTTCCCAACCCGAGAGCGGCTCCCGCTGCGCCGAGTGTCGCGAGCACCGCCCGACGATCGACGTCACCATCGAGGTCGGTGAGCGATTCGACTCGAGACTGCGACGCTTGCTCGGCAGCCTCGGCAGTCGGTCGGTCATCCTGACCGAACTCCGACAACACAGCCTCGTGATACCGCTCGTGGAAGGTTTCCTCGGAGAGTTCACCAGCCGTGACGGCCATCGCGTCCTCGGCCATGGCGAGTCCGAGCTCGGTGTCGTACTCGGTCTCGTCGAGCGTCGCCTCGAGGTCGGCCTCCCACTCGGGGCCGAGTGGGTGGAACGAATCGTCCGCCGAATCACTCATCGGGGTTCACCCCCGTGTCGGTCGTATCCGCGCAGGTCACGGTAAGCCAAGCCAGCTCGACTGGATGGGGAGGGTCCGTCATCGATTCTCACGGGGTCCCTTCCACAACGATTGACAAATAACCTGTATTCACGTTCACCGACCGGTTCCCTCGCGAATGCGTACAAACGGCTTCAGCAGGTGCTGGCCCGGATGGGCATTATAACGCCGAACGGTGTACGACGGGCTATGGATTCAGGGAGGACGACTCGCCGACGGATACTCATGCTCGCTGCCGGTGGCTCGTTGGCGCTCTCGGCCGGGTGCATCAACACACCCACGAGCGAGCCGATTGCCGTCGAGGAACCCAACGACTGCCTCGAACAACTCGACGACAGCGTCCCCGAGGAAGAGGCGACGGCGCTGAGTATCGATGGCCTCGAACGACAATCCGAAGAGAACCTCGCGTCGAAGACAGAGGCTGGTTACGCGTGCGGTCCGCAGGAAGGGATGCTCTGTGGGAACTGCACGTTCTATATCGACGATAAATCGGGTGACGGGATCGGTGCATGTGCCGTCGTCGCCGGCGAGGTCCGGTCCGTCGACTGGTGCGGGCTCTGGCAACCGAGAGAGAAGTACGGCGGCACCGGATCTGGATGAAACGTATGCCCTATCGGTCGCCGATCGCGGGCAAACCGTTCTGTGAATAGCTGAACGCGGGCAAAAGCGACCGAGGTCGATTACTCGGAGCCGAACATCTGGCGCATCATCGGGTGCATCTCCATCATCTGCTCTTCGGCGATCTCCTCGTAAAGCTTGTAGGTGATGGAGACGGCCAGCAGCAGGCCAGTCCCGGTGACGCCGCCGATGGTCCCGAGCATGTTCGCCCAGACGGCCAGGAGGCCGACGAGCGCACCGCCGATGACGGTCACCTGCGGAATGTACCGCTCCATGACCTTCTCGACGACGCCGACGTTCTGGCGGAAGCCGGGAATCTGCATCCCGGAATTCTGGATCTGTTTGGCCGTCGACTCCGGCCCCATGTCGGTCGTCTCGACCCAGAAGATGGCGAAGATGGCACCGCCGATCACCATGAACGTGAGGTCGACGCCGATCCGCAGGAGTACCTGCCACGTCTCCTGGGTGACACCGGCCCACCACATCCAGTCATCAGGCCGGTAGATCGGCGCCGTATAGTAGAAGAACCCGCTCGCCGGTTCCCCGCCGGAGTAGGTGCCGAGGAACTTTGGCATCTCGCTCCACTGTTGATTCAGGATTTGGCCCATGAACTGTATGTTCGCCTGGACAGCGCGAACGAGGATCATCGGCAGGACGCTCGCGTAGATGAGTTTGACCGGGAACCGTCCCCGGGCACCCTTCACGCGCGAGTGGCTGAGCGGAATCTCCACGCGAACCGACTCCGTGTAGACGACGATCAGGAAGATCAAGAGCGTCGTCATCAGCGCGATGATCTGGCCCTCCGAGACGAGCAACTGGTAGAGCCCGTTCCCGCCGATAATGGAGTCGATCTGGACGTCGCCAGTCAAGATGAGGAACCAGTTGTAGAAGAACCCGGCTCCTCGTTCCAGGGCGAAGAAGCCCCCAATGAGCATCTGGCTCACGCCGGCGATGATGAAGAGGCCGACACCGCTGCCGACGCCCCACTTGCTCACGACCTCGTCCATGTAGAGGATGAGGATCCCCCCGACGAAGATCTGGGCGAACATGATCAGTTTCACGCCCGTCGGACCGAAGGTGAGACTTCCCAGTTCTAGCTGCTGGGCGGGTACCAGGAAGCCGCCTCCCGCCAGCACCAGCGGCGCGGCGGTTAGTGCCGTCATCACGACCACGAGCAGCTTCTGCAGTCCCTGATAGAGGACCTGATCCCGTGGATCGTCAGTGTCAAGCCCGAGCAGGTTCGCCCCACCGAGCAACTGTAAGACGATGCTCGCCGTGACGATCGGACCGATCCCGACCTGCAGGATGGAGCCCTGCTGACCAGCCAGAATCGCCCGGAACTCCCCAAAGAGGTCCTCACCTCCCCCTGACGTCCCCAAGATGGCGATGTTCGTCAGGAAGAAGTACAGTACCAGGATCGCCCCGGTCCACATGAGTTTTCGCTTGAAGGGAACGTGTCCCTCCGGTCTGCGGACCGTGGGCATCCGCGCGAGTACGGGTTCTGCGGCTTCCTTCCAGCCCATGTATTAGTCCTCTGTCTCCTCGTCGTCGGTTTCGGCGGCTCGCGCCTCGCCACGCTCGGTAAGGACGGCGGCGCCACCAGCGGCTTCGAGTTTTTCACGTGCACCGTCGGTGAACGCGTCGGCGGTCACGGAGAGCGCGTCGTGGACCTGACCGGAGCCGAGAACCTTCACGAGGTCGACGTCGTCTCCGTCGTCGGCGACGTCGCGGGCATCGATCGCGTACCCGTCGTCGGTCTCCTCGGCCACACCGTCGGCGACGAGCAGCGGGAGGTCCTCGTCCAGCGTACGGACGTCTACCTCTTCGACCGTCGGCTGCGCGTCCTGCGGGCGCTTGAAGCCGTGTTTGTGCTTCGGTTCGTAGTTGTGGAACTCGTGTTTGCTCCGCCCGGCGCGGCCGCGGCCGCCTCGATGGCCGGCTCCACGGCGGTTCTTGTGCGTCCCGCCGCTGTGGGTTCGCGATCCGCGCTGGCGCTTTTTCTTACTCGTCATGGTTAGCGCATCGATTCTAGCAGGTCGTTAATCTGCTCCGTTGTATGCTTTCCGAGTTGGCCACCGTCGCCCGTCGGCTTCTTGATACCGTCGTGCCCACCGCGTGGCGGGTGCAGGCGAAGCGTCGGGGAGAGTCCTTCCTCGCGAAGTGTCGTTTCCTCTTCGAGTAGTGCCTCGGCGAGCCCATCGAAGTCGCCGTAGGCCGTGTTGTCGGCGACCCACGCTTCGTCGACGTCGGACTGGCGGCCTTCGAGCGGCTCGGCCCGCTTCGAGAGCACCGTCGCGAGCACGTCCGTGCTGGGTTCACCGTACGCGACGTAGTCGTGGACCTTCGTGATCATCCCGCGGTAAGTGTCCCGTTCGGGGACGAGCGTCGCGTGGTTGACCTCGGGGATGTTGAGCATCATCAGCGTGTCGTCGACCGCGTCCGAGCGGTCGACCTCGCCGCGAAGCTGGACGAGTGCCTTCATCGCTCGACCACCTCGGCGTCCTCGTCAGCCTGCGTCCGAGCCGGCATGCGGGACTGCGAGGCGTTCTCGAGCGCGTTGAACGTCGCTTTCGCGAGGTTGACCGTCGTCCGAGTGTTGCCGTGGCTCTGTGTCCAGGCGTTCTCGATACCCGCGAGTTCGAGGACGGCGCGAACGGTGTCGCTCGCGGCCAGTCCAAGCCCCTCGGGTGCCGGGATGACGTCGACCTCGACCGAGCCGGCCTTCCCGCTGGTTCGGTGGGTCAGCGAGTGTGGCCGGTCCGATCGGTCCTCCCACGACCCGGAGCCGCGGGGAACCTCGATGATGTTCAGTTTCGCGATCTCGATAGCCTTCTGGATGGCCGATCCGACCTGGTCGTCTCGCCCCTCGGCGTAGCCGACGAAGCCGTTTCGGTCACCGACGGTGACGACACAGCGGAACTTCACGCGTCGTCCGGAGTCGGTCATCCGCTGGACCATGTTGATGTCGAGTACCTCGTCGTCCAGCCCCGGCAGGAGCTGGTCGACGAGCTCCGGCTCCTTCAGCGGAAGCCCGGAGTCGAGTGCGGCCGACATCGTGTCGATCTCGCCCTCCTGTACCTTTCGCCCTAGTCGTGTGACGGGTTCCCACCCGCCGTCCTGTCGGTTACTCATTGCTGATCTCCTCTCGTACCGTATCGAAGTGCTCGGGGAGGTCGGCCGCATCGAAGTCACCGCTGTACAGCGGTTCGTCGAGCGACTCGGCGTACTCGGCGATGTGTTCGCCGCGCGTGCGCGACCAGTCGGCGAGGACGCTGTCGTTGTGCGGGATCTCGAGCCCCGCGTCGATCGCACCCTCCTGAACCGCGAACACCTTGTTGCCCGGCGTCGCCGTGTGGAGACCCAGATCGAGAACCGCTTCCTCGACACCGGCCTCGACCGCTCGCGTGCCGGCCAGGAGGCCGGTCAGATACGCCGCAGGCAGGTTACTCGTGGGTGCTTCCCAGCCGAACTCGGCTAAGTCACCCGAGTGTGCGCTTGCATGTGTTTCGTCGCCCTGGGGGCCGGGAGTGATCAGCTGCGCCCTGACGTGCGCGTTGGACGTCCGCGCGACGAGGCGCGGCTTGCCCGATTTCAGCAGGCGCAACCTCTGATGGTAGTCCGTCCGGACCTCCCGGCGACGTCGCATCGGTACCTTATATCGTGGTCCTGTTGCCATTATTCGTCACCGTATTCGTTCTCGATGAAGGTCAGCATGTACCGGACGCTGCGGAACTCGCCACCGCCAGCTTTGCGGTAGAGTTCGCGGTACTCGGTCGGCGTAAGCTCGTCCGAGTCACGCAGTTCGCGCAGTTTCCGTCGCTGAGCCCGAATCTGATTTCGCCACTGTTCCTTGCTATCCTGACGGGCACCCGCCTTCCCGCGTCGCTTGCCCGGCCCCTTCTGGTGGCCGTATGCTCGCTTCGCGTTCCGTTCGCGGGCTCGACCGCGGGAGTTACCGCGGGCGTCCTCGGCACGGATCGTGCCGTCGTCGACGAGTTCGCGGATCTCCTCGCGCGTGATCGCCTGGGAGATCTCTCCCTGGGCGTCCGGATCGAACCAGATACGATTCTTGCCGACGTCGAGGACGTCTGCTGCGAGTCGCTTCTGTGCACTCAGGTCCGTCATTCGTCTACCTCCACTTCGACGTAGGTCGGGTTGAGAACGCGAATGCCTGCGTCCTCGGCCTGTTCTTCGATGCGTTCGCGCTTGCGAGCACCGACCGACCCGGCGATACGAACAGCTTCGGTGTCGCCGTCGACGCCGTCTAAGTCGTCCGTGTTCTCGACGCGGATTTCCTCGAATCCGCTCGGGTGCTTGCCGCGCACCGTCGTCGGCGTCCGGTAGCCGGCCTCGACTTTCGGGCCCTTGCCCTTCACGCCGCGGCGCTGCTTCGAGAGACCACCACGCGGCTTTCGCCAGGATTCCGGCGTCCGCTTTTTCTTGTGGTAGTCCTGTCGATTGAACTGCGGTTTGCCCTCGTGGTGCCGCTCGGTCAGGAGCCGCCCCTCCTCGTCGGAGAGATCGGGCTCCTTCTCGGTCAGACCCCGGGGCTGCAGTTCGGTCTCGACGTCTTCGGCCTCGTCCTCCGCTTCGGGCTCGGCCTCGTCTTCGATCTCGGCTTCGGTCTCCTCGTCGACCTCGAGATCGCCGACGTCAGCCTTGATTCGGGCCGCAAGCGCCATACCGACGCCTTCGACCGCCGCCAGGTCGTCCTGGGAGGCTTCTTTGACGTCGTCGACGGACTCGAATCCGGCCTCGCGAAGTGCGTCGGCCTTGCTCGCGCCAACGCCACTGATCTCCTCTAAGCTCTCGGGAGTTCCCTCCTCGACTGCTGCTTCGGCGTCGTCAGATTCGTCCTCGGACATGATCAGGCACCTCCCGTGCTGGGTTTGGCGGTGATGTAGACGCCGTCCTGGAAGACACGCGTGTCCTTCCCAGTGACCTGGGTCAGCTGCTCGATATCAGCTGCGGTCTGGCCGACGTGTTCTTTGTTCGGTCCGGAGAGCGTGATGGCCTCGCCATCGACGTTCACCTGGGTATCACCGTGGATAGTCGTTCGTCGCGGTGCTTTCTCGCCGAGGAAGTTCTCGATGACGACTTCGTCGCCTTCGACGTCGACCTGCATTGGGAAGTGTGAGTAGAAGACTTCCATCTCGTACTCCCAGTTGTCGGTCACGCCGTGGAAGGCGTTGCGGACGTGGCTCTCGAACGTGCCGACCGTCGCCGTCGTCTTGGCGTCGTCGGCGTCGCTCTCGATAACCACCTGGTCGCCATCTACCTCGACGGTGACGTCCGGGTACCAGAGGCGACGGGAGACCGTCCCTTCCGGCCCATCGACCGTCACGTCGAGATGGTCGACCTCGACTGTTACGTCGTCGGGTATGGTGAGTGTTGTTCGTGCCATTGCTCTAGTAGACGTACGCGATCACCTGACCCCCAATGGCCCGCTCACGAGCCTCGTAGTGGCTCATGATGCCCTCGCTCGTCGTGACGACGAGCGCACCGAAGTCCCGAGCGGGGAGGAATCGCTTCTCCCACTTCTCGAACTCGTCGGCGCCGGCACTGTAGCGTGGCTTGACGGGGCCGCACTCGTTGATCGCTCCGTTCAATTCAACCTCGAACTGACCGCCTTTGCCGTCGTCGACGAACTCGAAGCCGTCGACGTACCCGCGGTCGTAGAAGACCTCGAGTACCTGTCCGATCACGTTCGAGGCGGGCCGTACCTCGTGGCTCAGATGGCCCACGCTCTCTGCGTTGTCGATGCCCGAGAGCGCGTTGCTGAGTGGGTCGTTACCTGTCATCTGTACTTCTTGAATCCCATGTCGCGGGCGATCTCGCGGAAGCACTGGCGGCAGAGATTGATGTCGTACTTCCCGACAAGTCCCTGCTTGCGGCCACAGCGCTGACAGGACTCAAGCTGTCCCGTGCGCTTTGCGGCGTGCTCGCCCGTCTGTTCGTTCTCACTTTCACTCATCGTCTACCTCCACGTCGAACGCCGCCTCGAGGAATCGAATCGAGTCCTCGGGCGTCAGTCGATGGTTCGACGGGATCGACCGGGTTGCCTGATCGCGTTTCGCAACGCGATAGCCGGGACGGACCAGGTTGACGGTCACGTCCAGTCCGTAGATCCCGATGTTCGGGTCGTACTCCTGGCTGGGGAAGTCGGTGTGCTCGGCGACACCGAAGCTGAAGTTCCCCGTCTCGTCGAACTGGCGAGCGGAAAGGTCCGCGATCGGCAGCGCCGTCTCGAGGAACTCGTGTGCGTCGTCGCCACGGAGCGTGACTTTCGTCCCGATCGGCTCACCCTGGCGAATGCCGAACTCCGGTTCGGTCGCGGCCGCTTGCGTGCGGACGCTCTGCTGACCGGAGATCTCTTCGATGATGTCCTCGGCGTCGGCCAGTTCGCGACCGCCCTGCCCGACGCCCATGTGGACGACAGCTTTCTCGACGCGCGGTTCGCGCATCGAGTGGAAGTCTGCCGACGATTCGGCGTCGCTCATTCGTCATCACCTGCGCTCGCGGTTTCACCGCTCGCATCCGAGGCAGCAGCCTCGCTACCCGTGAAGTTCTCGTCGATGACGACGACGTACTCCTCGACGGTCTCGAATTCCTCGTCCGTCGCGGCCGCCTCGGCCGCTTCGACGGTGACGATGTTCGAGCCGCTCCCGGGCGTGACGTCGATCTCGGCGACCTGACCGATCTTGCCGGCGTGGTTGCCGCGAACGGCCGTCACGAGCGCCGATTCTTCGTACGGGAAGTGTGCGACGATCTCCTTCGACTCGTTGTCGACGACGACGGAGTCGTTCACACCGTAGGTGGCCTCGTCGTCGACGGTCACGTTGGTGCCGTCGTGCAGCGAGAGCTGCGTGACGCCGCCGGTGACCTGTCGTTTGCCCTCGACCTTGCCGAGTCGGCTCTCGGCCGATTCGGCGTCGATCGGGGTCAGCGAGAGGCGGCCACCCTCGTCCGGGAAGACGCGGTAGGCCTCCTCGCGGTCGGGGAACGCCAGAATGTCGAACATCCCGATCGGGCGCTCCTCGTCGCTGATCTCGTCGCCGTTGACGAGCACTGCGTCGTTCGCGAGTGCGTAGCGCGCCTCCTTTCGGTTGTCGACGTACTCGAGCACGTCCCGCAGCAAGATGAGCAGCGGAACGCCGTCTTCACCGTGCGGGCCGGCCCCAGCTTTCACCGTGAAGGTGTCGGTCTTTCGCTCGACCGGCCAGGACTTCGGTACCGAGAGTCGTTTCTGATGGTTGCTCATTCGCTATCACCTTCGAGTCGTGCCTCGCGACGCTCGTCGCTCAGGTCGAGGTCCGTGATGCGGACGTTCGACGCGTCGAGCGGGCGAGGGACTTCCTCGCCGTCGGCCGTCTCGACCGTGACGTCTTCGACGTGGATGACGCCGTCGCGAAGCGAGACGGTGAGAACCTCTCCCTCCGTCCCGGCGTAATCGCCGCGCATCACTTCGACCGTATCACCGGCGTTGACGCGCGTGCGACGGGTGTCGTACTCCTCGCGGAGCTCCTCGGTGAGCGTCGCGTGCAGCTGCGTGCCGCGCTTGTGCAGCGGGGCACGGTCCGTCTGCGTTCGCTGTGTGCGTGGTTGCTTGCTCATGGTTCTATACGATCATCGTGGCGGTGCTCGCGATGGCACCGAACCGTTCGGCGACTTCGCGAGCGATCGGTCCCTTGATCTCCGTTCCGCGGGGTTCCTCGTTCTCGTCGACGATGACGGCCGCGTTGTCCTCGAACTTCATGCGCGTGCCATCCGGGCGCCGAACGGTCTGGCGCTGACGAACGACGACGGCTTCGAGCACCTGGCGGCGCATCTCGGGCGTCCCCTTGGTGACGGAAACGGTCACCTTGTCGCCGAGGCCAGCCTTGGGCTGGCGGTTCTTCGTGCCGTGGTAGCCCGCGACGCTGATAACCTTCAGCTCTCGGGCACCGGTGTTGTCGGCACAGGTGACGAGCGACCCCTTCTTGAGTCCCTGCGTGACGTCGGCCTTGATCGCCTCCATCACTGCTCACCCTCGATTTCCTCGGCGTCGGCGTCCGCCGTCACGTCCTCGGCCGAGAGTTCACGGTCAGGCTCCTCCTGACGCGTGAGCTCGGCGACGTCTTCGGCAGTCGCCTCCTGTGTTACTTCGACGACCACGTGCGATTTCGTCTTCGACAGTGGTCGGGTCTCTGCGATCTTGACCGAGTCACCGACCGAGAGCGGCTCGAGCACGCCCGGCACGTGTGCCGGAATGCGCGAGCGACGCTTCATGTACCGATCGTACTTCGGTACGGCCACGTCGTACTCTCGCTCGACGACTACGGTCTTGTCCATGTCCGTCGAGACGACCTGCCCTTCGAGGACCTGTCCTCGAACGGGAAGCTCGCCGTAGAACGGACACTTCTCGTAGTCGTATTCCTCCGGGTTTGCCGGTTCCGGAGGGGTGTCTACATCTAGTCCTATTGCCATGGTGAATCTCCTGCCGTTTCGGTACGGCGGGCCGGTCGTTCGTTCAGGCGCGATCCATCGACCGTAACGTAGGCCACGCCCTCGCCAGCGCTGTCTGTGGTGGAAGCCGGTTCGGACTCCCCCGCAGGTTGAGTGTCGGCCAGTTTGGACGCGGTCCCCGGGGCCTTTTCGACCCCGGCGGCTTCATCTGTGATCGCGAATTCGAACGTCGTTCCCACCTTCGGTACCGTAACCACCCGAGCGCCGTCCGCGTCACGTGCGTCGGCGTCGTCACCGCCGTCTCGCGACTCGCGTCGCTCCGCCTCCGGCGAAGCACGCTCGATCCGGAGGGTGCTGGTCGTCTCGCGGACGACCCGTCCCCGGATCCCGACCCGACCAGGGTCGTCACTCTCGACGACCCTGACCGAAAGGCCAGTGAGTTCGTGTCGCGGGAGCGTCTCGGGTGTCAGTGGCATGATTATTCTTCGTCGAAGTCGCCTTCTTCTCGCTGGATCGTCTTGATCCGGGCGATCGTCTTGCCGAGTTCGTTGATGCGGCCCGGATCTTCCGGAGCCCCACCGGCTGCGAGGACGGACTTCTGGTTCAGCAGTTCCGTCTCGAGCTCTTCGAGTTCGGCTTCGCGCTCGGCGGGCGTCATGTCGCGGAGTTCCTCGACGTGAACGATCGCCATCAGGCGTCACCTCCCTCGTCTACGTCGTCCTCGTCGCCCTCCATCTCGGCGACGAGCTCCTCGGCCTCGGCTTCGATCTCTTCGTCGAGATCTTCCGTGACCTCGTCGGCAGCGGCCTCGGCGTCGTCGGCGTCTGCCTCGGTTTCGGCTTCGACCGATTCCTCGACGACCTCTTCTTCGATGGCTTCCTCGACGACCTCCTCGTCGAGTTCGGGTTCGGCCTCGGCGTCCTCGGCCGATTCCTCGTCGGCATCCGCTTCGGCTTCGTCTTCCGCAGGCGTGCCTTCAAGCAGTTCCTCGACGCCCTCGTTCGCTTCGACGGCGTCAGGAACGACCGCTTCGGGGTCGAGGCCTTCCTCGACGTGGAAGTCGTCCGGCAGCTCGGCACCCGGCGGGATGATCTTGACGTCCACGCCGATCGTCCCGAGTTTCATGACGGCGACGCCCTGACCGTGGTCGACGACCTCGTCGGCGGGCTCGCCGTTGTGCTTGATGTAGCCACGGTTGAACTTCTCCACGCGCGAGCGTGCGCCCGTGACCTTTCCGGAGAGGACGATCTCGGCACCGAGTGCGCCAGCGTCCATGATCCGGTCGATCGTCGTGTGGCCGGCCTTGCGGAAGTACCAGCCACGCTCTAGGGCGTTGGCCAGTCGGTCCGCGACGATGCGAGCGTTGAGGTCGGGTTCGTCGACCTCCTGGACGTCGATCTGCGGATCTTCGAGGTTGAATCGCTCCTCGAGGGCCGTCGTGACCTTCCGGATGTTCTCACCGCCCTTGCCGATAACCATCCCTGGCTTCTCGGCCTTGAGGACGATCTGCGTTCCCATCGGCGTCTGGGCGACGTCCATGCCGCCGTAGCCGGCGCGACCGAGTTCGTCAGCGAAGAACTCGTCGATCTGTGAGCGGCGCAATCCGTTCTCGATGAACTGGTGTTCGTCTGCCATCAGGCATCACCCTCCATGTCTTCGGTTTCGGCGACGACGATTTCGACGTCGACCTCCGGCGTGTTCCAGGCCGTCGCTCGGCCCATCGCGCGGGGTTTTCGACCCATCGACTCGCCGACCTTGTGGGCGGCGACGTGGGCGATCTCCATCGTCTCGCCGTCGAAGCCCTGGTGGGCCGCGTTGGCGGTGACGTTCTCGAGCAAGTCGAGGAAGGCGTTGCTCGCCTTCTCCGGGTACTTGCCGGCGTCCCAGCCGTCGATGTCCGAACGGTGTCCGGCACCGGTGTTGTGGGACTTGAACGGGATCGAGCGTTCACCCTCGATGACGGCGGCCAGGTACTCCTGGGCGTCACCGACGGTCATGCCCTTGATCTCCCGGGCGATTTCCTTGCTGTGCTTGTGGCTCATGTGACGCTCCCGGAGCATGGCTTTCGCCGTGGAGTCCGGATCCGCGTCGACTGAGTAGTTGATTCCCATTGGACGATCACTTCAGTGGCACGAACTTCGAGGAGCGTGTTGCGCCAATACCGGCCTGTCCGTGTTCGACGGACGTCCGGGTGAGCTGGAACTCGCCCAGGTAGTGACCGATCATCTCGGGCTCGACGCGAACGCGACCGAACTCCTGGCCGTCGTAGACGGCGAAAGTCAGGTCGACGAACTCCGGCAGCACCGGCATGTTGCGCAGGTGCGTCCGGATCGGATCGTTCGCAGTCTCCTCTTCCGTTCGGTTACGGGCCTTCTCGAGCAGCTTCTCCTGCTCCGTCGAGAGCCCGCGTCGGATGCTTCGCCGCTTACGTGCGGGCAGCAGTTCCGCGACCTCGTCGAGCTCCATCTCCTGCAGCTCGTCTAACGTGTGGCCACGGTAGGTGAACTCACCCTCGCGGCCGGTTCGGTACTCCTGGGTCATTTGTTACCACCGCGGCCCGTTCGCCGCGACGAGATGTCGCCCACCTTCCGTCCCGGCGGGGCGTCCCGCGAAACGGACTTCGGGCGACCGGGATGCTGGCGACCGCCGCCACCGAACGGGTGGTCGACGGCGTTCATGGCGACACCACGAACGCGGGGCCACTTCGTCCCCCGTGCGCGCATCTTGTGGTACTTGTTTCCGGCTTTGACCATCGGCTTGTCCGTACGGCCACCGCCGGCCACGACGCCGATCGTCGCGCGGCAGTTGGGATCGAGACGCTTCGTCTCGCCGCTCGGCAGCTGGACGACCGCAGCGTTGCGGTCGTGGGTGATCAGGTCCGCGTTGACGCCCGATGCGCGCGCGAACTTCCCACCGTCGCCGGGCTTGGCCTCGACGTTACAGATCTGAACCCCTTCCGGGATCTCCGAGAGCGGAAGCGTGTTACCGGGCTTGATCTCCGCGGAGATGCCGATCTGCAGTTCTTCGCCGACGGTGATGCCCTCGGGTGCGAGGACGAGGCGCTGATCGCCGTCGTCGAACTCGACGGCGGCGACCGGCGCCGATCGAGCCGGATCGTGCTCGATGTCGACGACCGTCCCGCTGACGAGGTCCGTCTCTTCGGGCTTTTTGTGCTCGAGGTCGGCCTTGTATCGGTGCGACGGTGCGCGGAACGTCGAGGTCCCGCGACCACGTCGCTGTCCCTGAATTCGTCGTCCCATGGTCAGAACACCCCGATTCGCGAGGCGACTTCCTGCGCGTCGTCGTCCTCGCTCAGTGTGACGATCGCTTTCTTCTTTCCGTCCATCTGTATCTGCGTGTTGACGTCCGTGACGGTCACGTCGAACCGCGACTGGACGACCTCACGGATCTCGGGTTTCGCCGCGTCGACGTCGACGACGAACTGGAGCTTGTTCTCGAAGTCCATGTCGTTCATCGCCTTCTCGGTCACGAGCGGGTAGTCGATGATCGAACTCATCGATCGCTCACCTCCGCGAGTGCGGCTTCGGTCCAGACGGTCAGTCGACCCGGATGCGTACCGGGCGCAAGATCCTCGGCGTTTACCTCGGCTGCGGTCGCGACGTCGGCGCCCGCGAGGTTGCGAGCGGCCCGCGACGGACCGGCCTCGCTCGAGGTCACGAAGAGGATCGACTTCGGCTGCTTGTACTTGCGACCGCGGGTCTTACCGCGGCCGGCTCGGACGGAGCGTCCCTCGTCGGCACGCTCGATGTCGGCGTCGAGCCCGGTCCCTTCGAGGAACGAGACGACCTCCCTGGTCTTCTCGAGATCCTCGAACTCGTCGTCGACGACCAGTGGAAGTTCGAGGTCGTCGTCGAACTCGTGACCGCGCTCGGCGACGCGCTCGGCGTCCGCGGTCGCCGCGATGGCACTCCGCGTCGCGAGCTTTCGTTCGTTCGTGTTGATCGACTCGGTGCGGTCGGCCTCGGCTTTCGGCGGGTGGGCCTTCCGTCCACCGACAGCCTGGGGAACGCGACGTGCGCGTCCACCCTGCTGTGGGACGTGAGCCATCCCCCGGCCACTGCCGGGACTCTCCGCCGACGTTCGCTTCCCGGCGAACTCGTCGGCGCCGTAGGCCTGTGTTCGGTTTGCCTGGGCGACGCGTACCGCGCGGGAGATCAAGTCCGGGCGATACTCCGTCTCGAAGATCGCCGGGAGCTCGACCGTGTCCGCCTCGGCGCCGTCCAGGTCGTGTACTGTTGCCTGCATAGATTATCCCTGGTTCGATGCGGTGGAGACGAACCGGACCTCGGGATCGAGGCGCGGCTGGTCTCCGGGTCGGATCGCCGGGCGGAAGCGAATGAGTCGCTGTGATGGCCCGGGGAGCGAACCCTTGATCAACGCGTGCGGGCCGTCGACCTCGCCGTAGTTGACGAAGCCGCCGTCGACCGTCGCGTCGGCGCCGTCGCCGATGGCGAGCAGGCGCTTGTTCAGTTCGGTGCGCTGGTGGTACCCGGTCTGGCCCTGCTGGGGAACCGTCGAGCGAACGCGGCTCGGGTTCCACGGGCCGAGGTTACCGATGCGGCGACGCCAGCCCTGACGGGCGTGCTTGCCTTTGCGCTTCTGGACGCCCCAGCGCTTGACGGGACCCTGGGTGCCCTTTCCTTTCGTGACACCGCTCGCGTCGACGTACTCGCCGGCGCGGAACACGTCGTTCATGACGTGCTCGCCACCGTCGGCCTCGAGCAGATCGAGACCGAACTCGACGCGGTCGTCGACCGAGCCGCCGCCGATGCGCGTCTCCATGACGTCCGGCTTCGTCTTCGGCACGGACTGGATCTCGTCCGGCGTCGTGTACGTGATCGCGCGGACGTCGTCCACACGTCCCGCCTCGAGGGCGGCGGTGAACTCGTCCGCGGCTGCGTCACGGTCGTAGTCGTCGCCAGGCAGGTCGAGTGTGCGTTCGAGCTCGTCGTCGAGCTCGTCCGCCCAGACCTCGGCGACCGGTTGCTGTCCGTATGGCGATTCTTCGTACGCTCGCAGGGCCGCGATGGCCATCGGCGGCGTCTCCACGATGGTGACCGGGACGGTCGTCTCCATCCCTTCGGTCGGCGAGTTGGCCGCGTCGTCGACCGTCACCACGTGGGTCATGCCGGCCTTGTAGCCCGCGAAGCCCTGTAGCGTCGGCTGTCCGTCGTCATCCGGCCACGAACGGAAGCGCGGGACCTCGCTGGTCGCCCGCTTGCGTGGGCCGAATCCGAGTGAGCCTTTGCGTGGTCTATTTGCTTGTGGCATTCTATCACGCTCTCAGTGAGAGGCAAGCGAGGGTGGCGAACATCGCTTCTTCCGTTCGCACCACCTCGCTGCCCTGGTTCGGAACCGTGTTCAGCCAGAGGTCGAACCCCGGATCGCCGCTGGGTTCGACTCCGTCTGCCGTCCCGCCGTCCCCGCTGGACGACGCGCCGGCACGTGACTCCTCGATTCCGAGGATGTCCGGCAGCCCTCTCTCGGGCGCACCGAAGGCGACGGTCATGCCGTCGCGCTCGACGCGTCCGGCCAGTGTCTCGAGTCGCCCGGTGGTGAGTTCCTCACCGTACCGGGACGACGCGATGCGAACACCGGCGTCCTCACGGCCGAGTGCTGCGGAGAGGTCCGTCCGCTCGATCGACAACCCCGCAAGGGGCTCGTCGACGAGCTTCGCCCGGACCGGTCGTCGCGAAGAGATCCTGACGGTCACGCGCTCCCCCTCATCGACCACCATTTTCGGTGGTACGTTGAGGGAGATCGGGTGTTGCAGTCCGCAATTGACCCGGACGCGGCCTTCAGGTCCGACCTCGGTCACGATCCCTCGTCTTAACGACCCCGAACCGTTCGATTCGGAGCCGGTCCGTGATGAAGCGCGGAGCGGCGGCAGGACGCCCACGTACTCCAGTTCGTCCCGCTTGCCCCACGCCTCGGTTTTGAGGTACGGGGGCGTTGCGGCGTATCGCAGCACGGTTTCGACGAACCCGCCGTCGAATCGACCCGTTTCGCCGTCCCCGTCGGGGAAGACGATCAGGCGGTCGGCCCGGAAGATCGTCGCCGCACGGGCGACGTATCCGAGTTTGCGAGTTGCCTCGCGTTTGTCCTCGGCTTCACGGGCTATCGACGACGGCACGAGTACGCTGACGGTCATACCGTAGCGCTTCGGCGCCTCGTCACTAGACTGTAGCGATTCATTGCGGACAGGGTCTTAAAAGCATGGCGAAACGATTCGGGCCTGTGACGGCCTCACACCCACGAAAACGTGATAGACAGCGACAGGGTACCCACGAGGGAATTGTCAGCCTGAGAAGGAGATCCCGATATATTGCATTTTCCGGGCGCACACGCGCCAACTCCTCCACCAACGACAACCGTGACACGGCGTGGCGAAACGCCCGCCTTTCGCAACCCTTATACCCCCATCGGCGATTAGATGAGAGTGCAACAGGGCGCTGGTAGTGTAGTGGTATCACGTGACCTTGCCATGGTCACAACCTGGGTTCAAATCCCAGCCAGCGCACTTCTACGGTGAACAACCCTCCCGAGCACCGCGTAGCGTGTGCTCGGAACCCGTGAGCCATAGAAGTCGCCCTGGATTTGAACGAGAGAAGTCGCAGCCCGCACAGCGAACGGAGTGAGCGAGCAGGACCGTCTTCGCGTTGTTCAAATCCCAGCCAGCGTTCTTTTCCGAACCCAACTCCCATGAGCACTGCTACGCAGTGCGAACACCCGGGTTCGGAAAATCGCCCTGGGTTTGAATCAGACCAGTCGCGCGCAGCGAAGCGAGCACGTCTGGGCGTGGTTCAAATCCCAGCCAGCGCATCTCCGTAAGATACAAACCCTTTTTAAATCGAGCCTCTGAGACTTGGGTTCATCGAATTAAGCTTCCCCCCTACCACGTTATTTCCACATAGCGACGTCCTGCCCTCATCGAGGCTATTGCACTGGCCTACTTTCTCGATCTTACCCAATTCCCTTGGCTACCGCTCGATTCTCGTTCGCGCCATCCACGGGTGGATTCATCTCACTTAGTTCGGGATCCCGAGGTTAGCCCACTGTAACCCTCGTACCCCTATGACCTCTATCCAACAGGAACGAAACTCAAGCAAATGTTACACTAACTATACTTAGTCGTGGAGAATAGCGATCATGTGGGTTGGTAACAATGGCCAAGAAATCTCCAAATGCGAATTGCTACCAATGTGGGAAAGCACTGGAGGAGACCGCACAGTTTTGCCCAAATTGTGGGGCAGATCAGACCGTTTCACGCACCGACCAGGCCAATACCGAACGAAAAAGCGGATCCAACGAGGGTGAAGCAGAAATCCGTAATGATGGATCTAGTTCGTCAAAGGAGAAGAAAATTACAATCGGTCGCATACTCGCTTGGATTATCGCACCGTTGGTTATCCTCGTTGGGTTAGCGATGATTCAAACGGATCCAGTCGCTGGCGCGATTGTGGTAGCGGTTGGTATATTTGCTCTCCCAACAACCCGAGGTCGAATCAGAGAAGATTATGACTTAACATTTTCACGTTGGGTCGTCCTTGGCGTGGTGGTCATTGGATTAGCCATAGCAGGCGGACTCGTAGGTCAAGATGGGGTTGAGCCAGAATCAAATGTAGATGATGCAGGCCCTTCTGCGGCTGAAGCTGAACCAGCTACTGACGATACGGTAACGGACGCCGAGGAGGGAGTCGAAGGCAACCAGATACGTGTCCGCTACGACGGCGAGTGGTCAGGTGCCATCGGTGAAGAAGGTGCCACCCGCAGTGTCGATGGCAACGGAGATGACACGCTCGACGTAGCCGACGATGCAATGATCATCAGCGCAACGATTCAAAAAGAAGACGATTCAAATACCGAACTCACTGTACAGATCCTCGAAGACGGAGAGGTTGTAGCGGAACAAAGTACGACCAGCGAATTTGGGGTAGTCAGCGTCACTCACGGGCCGTAGTTCATTCGGCTCGGCCAGTCGTTTTCGGTACCCTCTTTTGCTACACACCGCCATAAGAGATCCACCACTTTCTATACTTATTCTGGAGTTGCACGTACGTTCGACTATGGAGACCAATTTATTTCGTGAATGACCCCCGACTCGTGTACACGTCCCTGAAAATGCGCCCGCCCAACTGCCGGTGAGTAACAACCGTTCATTCCTGGATCAACACTTCCCGGACGATTCTCCCTCGTAGAGGGCGTTCCTCACCTCTACAAGACGAAGTTGGCACGGATTCTGTTACAGATCGTCGGGTGAGAAGATTAGCCGCGCACTGTGTTCGTCGAGCCACTCGGCGTGTTCTCGGTAGGCCGGATCGTGATCAGCGACGAGAGCCCAAAACGCATCCGTGTGGTTGGCCTCGCGAAGATGGGCCAGTTCGTGGATGCAGACGTAGTCGATGATCGCCGGCGGTGCCATCAGCAATCGCCAGTTCAGCCCGAGCGTGCCGGTCGTCGAACAGCTCCCCCAGCGGGTTCGCTGGTTTCTGATTTCCAGCCTGTCGTACGCAACCCCCATCTCGTTCGCGAAGTGATCGAGCCGGTCGGAGAGGTACGCACGGGCCTGCCGTCGGTAGAAGTTCCGCAGCGCCCGCTCGACTGACGACTGGTCGACCGCACTCCGTCGGAGGCGAATCGTCCCGTCTTCGACGGCAGATTTCTGCCGTGGCTCAACGAGCAGTTCGTGCTCGTCGCCCAGATAAGGAAACAGCTCGCCGGCCTCGAAGGTCCGATCTGGAACGTCGTCTCGATAGCGGTCGAATTTCGCCTTCTTATCGAGGACCCACGTCGCGTTTTCGGAGAGGATCGCCTCAGGGTCGTCGTCACCATCTGCAGGAAGGACCACCGTGATGCCATCGATTCCCGCGTCGATTCGAGACTGCGAGGCGTCGGCACTCGTCGTGACGTCGTAGACCACCTCCTCACCGGCCAGCGTCGTCGTTCGCTCACTCGTCCGCGACATAGTTCTGAATCAGGTAGGTGTGAACGGCGTCGATGAACGCGTCGGTGACCAGGTCGCCACGCTGGTGGGTTTTGACCAGGACGTCGAGCAGGACCAGTTCGATCTGCTGGACGGTTTTCGGGTTCGTCTCCCATCCCTGGTAACTCGTGTCGATGCGGTCGTCGAACTCGGAAACGATGTCCCCTGCGAGTGTGGCTGCGGTGTCCTCGGAGAGTTCGGTGTCTCGCTCCTCCGTGAGGTCGGTGAAGATGGCGAATTCGGCGTCCGTCATCCCCCGTTCGTTCGCCTCCTCGTCGACTTCGAGGACCGCCGCCTCGACTTCCCGCAGGGCCTCGACGGTTTCGGGATCGGTCCGATCGCCGGCCCGCCACTCGTCGACGATGTCGGTCACGCGCTCGCTCAGTCGTTCGTAACGCGGATTCTGCCCCATCCGGGGCTGGGTACTCTCCTTGATCGCGTGAGCGATGGTCGTCGCCTTCGCCGCGTCGCTGCTGAGGTGATCGAGATCGTCCAGGTACTCGGCGCCGAGTTCGTAGACCGGGTACTCCCGTTTGATCTCGCCGATGTTGACGTGCTCCTCGATGATCTCACGGGTCTTCTCCCGCATCTCGTCTTCGGGACGCTTCGAACGGTTGGCCGTCCGCTGGAACGCCGTGTGGATCCGGCCGAGCCAGCCGTAGTCCTCGACGATCCCCTCCTCGACGAGTCGACGGTCGGGCGAGACGGACTCGTAGAGGTCCTGGAGTCGGCGAAAATTTCGTTTGAACTCGCCTTTTTCGGGCTGGGAACTCACCCGGTCGAGACAGGCGTCGACCGTCTCCTGGCTGTCCTCGCGGGGGATCCCCTCGAAGATGTCGAGCACTGCGTCGAGTTGGTTCTCGAGTTTCTCGAACAGCTTCTCCCTGTCCTGGGCGGCGTACTGCCTGGTCGTGTCGTCGTAATCGAGCGCGTCGTCGATGTTCTCGAAAACGCCCTGAAAGTCGACGATCTCGCCGTTTTCCTTGCCGTCGGCGGGTCTGTTCGTCCGCGCGATGGCCTGCATGAGGGTGTGATCTCGCAGTTCCCGATCCAGGTACATCGTCTTCAGGACGGGTGCGTCGAAGCCCGTCAGGAGCATATTGTGCACCACGAGCAGTTTGGGCTCGTCTTTCTTTTTGAACCCCCGGACGATCTCGTCGCGCTCGCCGGAGTCGGTGTGGAACTGCTGGAGCAGGTCGGGATCGTCGTTGGTCGCGGTGAAGAGCACCTCGACGGCGTCCTCGCCGCGTCGGTCGATCAGGCGTTCCCCGTACATGGCTGCCGACTCCCGACTCGGAGTGACGACCATTCCCTTCCAGCCGTTCTTCGCGACGCCGTCGAAGTGGTCGTCGATCTCGTCGACGACGCGCTCGACGCGCGGTTCGATCTCGGCGAGCATGCGGCTGGTGACGTGGTCGCGGATGACGGCCAGTTTCTCGTCTGTGGGGAGGGTAGCGAACGCTTCGTCGAACTCCTCGTCTAGTCCCGTCTCGTCCACGTCCCACTCCATCTCGTGACGGAGGCGGAAGAAGACGGGGAGGATCAGCTCGTCGTCGATGCCGTCCTTGATCGAATACCGGTGAAGGTACTCCTCGCCCTCGGGGGAGAACTCGTCGAACGTGTTTCGATCCTTGTCCCGGTCGCCTTCGCGGACTGGCGTGCCGGTGAACCCGAACTGGTAGGCGTCAGGCAGGGCGGCGTCGAGTCGGCTCTTGAGATCGGCCTCCATGAAGCGATGGGCCTCGTCCGACAGCACGACGGCCTCGTCGGTCGCCCCCACGCCGGGGTCGACGTCCTGAAACTTCTGGATGGTCGTGACGACGAGTTCGCTCCGCCCTGCGGCGATGGTGGCTTCCAACCCCTCGATGCTCTCGGCTTCGGTCCAGCGCTCGAAGGAGAGGTTGGCGAGCTGGTCGCGCATCTGGCTGTTGAGTTTGTCCGTGTCGACGACGATGAAGAGTTGCGGGGCGTCGAGGATGTCGCGTTCGAGGAGGTTCTTCGCCGCGAACAGCATCGTGAACGACTTGCCCGAGCCCTGGGTGTGCCAGATCAACCCCTTGCGGTGCTCACCCCGGTCGACCCGCTCGAGAATCTCCCTGACCGCGTAGTACTGCATGTGTCGCGGGACGATCTTCGCGTCCTGGTCGGCCTGGCGCTCGTAGAAGACGAAGTGCTTCAGGATGTCGAGCAGCGTCGTCGGGTTCAACAGCGCGTGCACGGCCTGCTCGACATCGTTCTCCGATTCGTAGGCGTCGGGAGCGGTCGTCCAGCCCTGGTAGAACTCGCGGGCGGCGCCGACGGCGCCGTACTGGAGGGTCCGCTGGTCGGCGGCGACGTTGAACAGCGTCGGGACGAACGCCCGCGGGACCGTCTCCTCGTACTCCTGGAGGTCCGAAATCGCGTCGTAGACGTCGGCGTCCTGCGTGACGGATTTGAGTTCCAGCTGGACGATCGGGATGCCGTTGACGAGCAGGGTCACGTCGGGTCGGATCGACCCTCGCCGGGTGATGGCGAATTCGTCGACGGCGTGCAATCGATTTTTCTCGGGTTCGTCGAAGTCGATCAGGTCGGCATAGATGGTCTTCGTGCCGTTGTGTTGCTGATCGACGGTGTGTTTCTTCCCCTTCGTCAGGAGTTCGTGGAACGCCTGGTTGCCGTCGAAGAGGTTGTCGTGATCGAGGTCGCGCCGGAACGAGTTCAGGAAGCGGTCGACGTTGTCCGCCGTCAGTTCGTCGTTGAGGTCGACGACGGCCTCGGCGAGCAAGTCCCAGTAGATGACCTCAGAGCGCGTCCGCCCGTAGCGCTCGTCGAGGACCGTCGCCCCGTGGCCCTCGCCGAGTCCGTACGTTTCCCACCCGAGGCCGTCGAGCCACTGGAGGACCGACCGCTGGAGCCCGCCCTCGGTGGGAACCGATTTTGTCATTTAATGTCCCTTTTGATGCGAGCCCGAAGTTTCTATCGGTAGTCGTGATCAACGTCGAGGATTCTTTGATGGGGGCGGCTCGGGGCAATTTGGGTTAGACGGACCGACGAACCAACCTGTCTAATAAATATTACGCACGCTGCTGGCGCTAAGCCAAAAATTCGACCCCACAATTTGGGTTAGCGGAATTTCCGCTCAGCTAAGCCAAACGTGGAGTACCAGTTCTAGCGAGGATTCCGTTTCGTCTAGATTTTGGCTGAACGACCAATTTGTTACCGGATTCGAGATAATCAGCGGAGAAGTTTTCTCAGCTCAGTCGGTCTCGGCCGGCGCGTCCTGCCTGATCGTGTAGAGGCGCCACCGGCCAGCGTCGTCGGGCTGACACTCGATCTCGATCGTCAGATCGTGGGTGTTCGAGGCTTCGACGAACTCGAGAACGACGCACTCGTCTTCGTCGACGATTCGCTCGATCGAGCTCGCGAGTTCGACGTTGGATAGATCCATCGCCATGACGTCCCGTTTCGAGAGGACCTCGACGTCGGCGTCGGGATGATACAGGGCGCTCAGGCCCTCGCGGTCCTGCGCTCGGATGCGGTCGTAGAAGTGCCGGACGACGGCTTCGGGAGTGAGTGAGTCGTCGGCTATTCTGGTGGGGCCATTTTCCGCATCGACCGACTTCGTGTCAGACTCGGATGCATCATCGTCGGTCGCGTTCGATTCCTTGTTTGGTGATTCCGCGCGGGTATCTTCGGTCGGTTTTCCGCCGCCATCTTCCGCCTCACCGCCGACCGCACCAGATTCGTCGCCGTCGTCTCCGTTCGCCACGTCCTCGAGCCCCTCGCCATCGAGATAGCGCATCCGGAATCTGGTGTCGAAGTCGCGGATGACGTGCTTCGTCTCGTAGGTTCGCAACCGATCCTCGTACTGATAGAACTCGTCGTCCTGCAGGGCGACGCCGCCGGCCTCGCTGGCGTACTGCAACCCGATGATGACGTGATCGAAGGTGATAGTGACGTCGTCCAGCGAGGTCGCCTCGCCGTCGAGTGGCTGGCCGTCGTGAGCCTCGGTGGCGGCGATGTAGGCGGCGTACTTGGCGACCTTGCGGATGACCGCGGGGGTCAGCGTTTTCATCCCCAGGAAGTCGATGTCGAGGGAGTCGACGTCGACGCTCGCTTCGTCGGGGAAACTCTCGCGCCAGAGGCGCCGACGCAGATCCTCCTGCGGCACGTCGAAGCGGATGGCGTGGGCGATACGCCGTTTGAACGCGGGGTCGATGCCCGAGCGTTTGTTCGTCGTCAGGAGGGCGATGCCGTCGAACGATTCCAGGCGCTGG
>JGI2924J29684_1078011_pt1 | contig 27830 bp, 20 predicted proteins | sample BenlonsequencITS_FD_29684 | JGI IMG/M metagenome (IMG submission 29684)
CCCGCTTCTCAGGCAAACCAAATAATATTCCGATATTTTTACAACACTTTTTCCGCCACTAACTTAGTATGACGAGGACTTATGAGACTACCTCATTTAATTCAGCCCAATGGAGCCCATTGGGCTAGAATGGTGGGGATAAACACTCCTTACGGCCTGTAAGGCCAATTCAGAATAATGGTCGTTAAAAGTACCTAGTTGAAGCGTTGAGCTGGGCTTTTAGCCTGCGGAGAGAATGGGATTGGGCATATCACACCAAGGCCTTGCTTTGGGCTCATGTGAGTAAGGCTTTCAGCCTTTGCTTCTGGTGGTGCTTAGGGGTGAAAACGAAGCTTGAAGGCACCATCAGGCTTCGAAACCAAAATAGGATGATTTCTTTAAATGCGTTTGCGCTGAATCATGGACTTTCATTTAAGACAATTTCGCCAAAAAACAGTATATTCATTTTTTAAGTGAATGGAAGAAAATGAAAAAAGGACAAGTTACCATCCGGGATATCGCATTGAAATTGAATATTAGCATTTCGACCGTCTCACGGGCATTGCGAAATTCTCCGGAAATCAAGTTGGAAACCCGTAAGAAGGTGTTGGCCATGGCCGAAAAGCTCAATTATTCTCCAAATGTGGTTGCACAGAGTTTGCGGGTCAATAAGACCAAGACCTTGGGCATCGTGGTGCCGGAGCTAGCCTCTCATTTTTTTGCTTCCAATATCAGTGGTATCCAAGATACCGCTTACCGGCGGGGGTACAATGTGATGATCTGCCAGTCCAACGAGAATTTCGAACAGGAAAAATCGGATATCCGTACCTTGGTTTCCAGCCGGGTGGATGGGCTGCTGATTTCCCTTAGCCGTGAGACCGTTTCCTTTGACCACCTCCAAAACCTTATCGATCGGGAAATTCCTTTTGTTCTTTTTGACCGGATTTTGGAAGGCCTGCCGGTATCCACGGTGACGGTGGATGACACCTTGGGGGCGTATAAGGTCACGCGTCATTTGATCGAGCAAGGGTGCAAGCGAATAGCTTTTATTTCTGGGCCGAAAGGGATGTACATCAGCCAGAAGCGCATGGCCGGTTATGAAAAGGCGCTCAAGGAAGAAGGCATCCCGCTGGAGACGGGTTTGGTCAAGCATAGCGATTTGACCGTTGAGGTGACCCAATCCTTGGTGGGAGAATTGCTGGATGGGCCTGAGCGGCCGGATGCCATATTTGCCATCAATGACCCGGTGGCCATTGATGTGATGAAATTTTTGAAGGCAAAGGGCATGCGCATTCCCCAGGACATTGCCTTGGTGGGTTTTACCAATATGCCGGTATCCGATGCCTTGGAACCTGCCTTGTCCACGGTGGATCAGCCTGCCTATGAAATGGGGAGATTGGCGGCCAACAACCTGCTGGATCAGCTGATGGACCCGGATAGCTTTGAGCCAAAAAATATCGTGTTGGATACGGAATTGGTGATTCGAAAGTCCTCAGAAAGATAGATGGTTCATGGAAACGTTTTCGGGAACGTTTTTTTTAAAATTTAGCCCAAAATGCCCTGAATAACATTTTTTAATCCTTTAAATTGGCGGATATATTTGAGAAAATTGTCAGTCAATAAACCTTTTTACCCTTGTCAACAGCACAAACTAACCACAGTAAAACTACCGTTGAGCGGACCGTTTTTGGCCAAACGCCTACCGGCAGTGACATTCATTTATTCACCTTACGAAATGCAAATGGCGCAAAGGCCTGTGTGACCAACTATGGCGCTACCCTCACCCATCTTGAAGTGCCCGACCGGGACGGCCAATTCAGGGATGTGGTGCTCGGTTTTGACAGCTATGAGGACTATACCAGCGAGGCCTATCTGAAAGCGGGAGCCTTTATGGGCTGTACCGTAGGCAGGGTGTGTAACCGTATTGACCACGGGCGGTTTCAGCTGGAAGGGAAGCCTTACCAAATGGCCGTAAATAACGGCGACCACCACCTGCATGGAGGATTGGAAGGGTTCGATAAGAAAATATGGGAGGCTTCGATCATTGAAGATGGCGTGGAATTTACCTATGTCAGTCCTGATGGAGAGGAGAGTTATCCCGGAGAATTGACGGTAACCGTAGCTTTTACCCTTTCCGCAGCCAACGAATTGAAGCTTGCCTACCGGGCCACCACGAATAAAACTACGGTGGTCAACCTGACCAATCATTCCTATTTTAACCTTTCCGGAGACCTTTCTTCCAGCATTCTGGATCATGAGCTGCAAGTCAATGCACCGTTGTATATACCGGTCAAAGAAGGCAGTATTCCCACGGGGGAAATCCTGTCCGTAAAAGGAACCCCGCTGGATTTTCTTCAGCCCAAAAAGGTAAAGAAAGGCGTGATGGCCGACCATCCGCAGACCGTAATTGCCAATGGCCTGGACCAGACCTTGGTATTTGATGCCCATCAACCTGCCGCGGTACTCTCTTCAGCGGCATCAGGAATCCGCATGGAAGTGGCTACTTCAGAACCCGGCATCCAGTTGTATACTGCCAATTATTTTGACGGGACACTCCAGGGAAAGGGGCGGACTTATGGCAAGCATGGCGGAATTGCCTTGGAAACGCAGCATTTTCCGGATTCGCCAAACCATCCCCATTTCCCTACGGTAGTACTCCAGCCGGGAGAAACTTTCCATAGTTTTACGGCTTTTAAATTTTCAGTCATTAAGTAAAGTAAATAGAACATCATGAACCCAGGAATTATCCGGTCAGCATTCGAAGAATTGTTTGACAAAAAACCTATTGTCGTAAAATCTCCCGGCAGGATCAACCTGATCGGGGAGCATACCGATTATAACGAAGGCTTTGTCCTTCCCGCAGCGATCAACAAGGAAATCGTCATTGCCGTCCAAAAGAATGACAGTGATGAATGCCGCTTATTTTCCCAGGATTTTCAGGAATCCCTGACCTTTGACCTTCATGATTTTGAGCGAATGGAAGGTGGTTGGGGCAATTATGTGATGGGCGTCGTGGCCCAGTTGCAGCAGGCAGGCTACCCCATCGAGGGCTTTGACCTGGTGTTTGGGGGAGATGTACCGGTGGGTGCTGGATTGTCTTCCTCTGCAGCAGTGGAAAACGGTGTCTGCCTGGCGTTGTCCGAGCTGTTTGGGCTAGGGCTGGAGCGATTGGACATGCTGAAGTTTGCCCAGAAAGCTGAGCATGAATTTGCCGGTGTCCAGTGCGGGATCATGGACCAGTTTGCCTCCATGATGGGCAAGGATAACCATGCTATTCGCTTGGACTGCCGTTCCCTGGAATACAGCTATTTTCCGATCGACCTAGGAGATTACCAGATCATCCTGTGTGACACGCAAGTGAAACATTCCTTGGCCGATTCAGCCTATAACGACCGCAGAAGGGAGTGCCAAGCAGGTGTAGCCGCTGTTCAGCAGACCAATCAAACCGTCAAGAGTCTCCGTGATGTAACGCTGGAACTACTGGAAGAGACCAAGTCCAAAATCAGCGAAGTGGTCTTCAGGCGATGCAAATTTGTGATTGAGGAAAATGCCCGTTTGCTCAAAGGCTGTGAGTTGTTGGAAAAAGGCGATATCAAAGGATTCGGCCAGCAGATGTACGGCTCCCATGACGGCCTTTCAGGGCTATACGAGGTGAGCTGTAAGGAATTGGATTTTTTGGCTGATTTTGCCAAGTCCCGTGAGACGGTTGCCGGTGCCCGGATGATGGGCGGTGGCTTTGGTGGCTGCACCATTAATCTAGTCGAAAAAGGTGCTAAGGAAACGTTTGAAAAAGAAGTGGCCGCAGCCTATGAAAAAGCCTTCGGAAAATCACTCCAAATCTACGAAGTAGAGGTCACGGATGGCACGAGAGTAGTCGGATAGTTTGAGTAGAGCGTATTAATTTTCAAGATAAAAGTAACGTGGTGTTGGGGCTTCGCTCCTGCACTCCCTGAAATTGAGGCTCTGACTCAACCAAGTGATAATTGTGCCCAAAAACAAAAAAAACCTTTTAAACATTACAACATTTACCCCCTCATGACTGATTTTAATTTCGAAGACCATAGTCATAGAAGATATAATCCATTTACCGGTGACTGGCTGCAGGTATCCCCGCATCGTGGCAAGCGGCCTTGGCAGGGACAAGAAGAAGATACCGCCGAAGCACAAAAGCCTGCCTATGACGAAAAGTGCTACTTGTGTCCCGGTAATACCCGGATAAATGGAGAGAAAAACCCTGATTATACCGGTGCATATGTGTTTCAGAATGATTTTGGGGCATTGACTTCCGATATTCCTCAGGGAGAAATGTCCGAAGGAGAATTCTTCAGGGCCAAAAGTGAACGGGGGATCTGTAAGGTGATCTGCTTTTCGCCCCGCCATGACCTGACCATTCCCGAACTGGACGTACAGGCCATTACGAAGGTGGTGGAGCTATGGAAGAAAGAATACCAGGAATTGGGCGGTAAAGATTTTATCAATCATGTCCAGATATTCGAAAACAAAGGTTCGGTGATGGGCTGCTCCAATCCACATCCCCATGGCCAGATCTGGGCACAGGAATCCATCCCAGTGGAGCCGGCCAAAAAGCAGGTGAAGTTTGGTGAATATTACCAAAAATATGGACGTAGTATGGTGCTGGACTATGTGTACGAGGAGCTCAAGAAAGGAGAACGTATTCTATTCGAAAATGATTATTTCGTGGGCTTGGTACCATTTTGGGCGGTTTGGCCTTTTGAGGCGATGATTGCGCCTAAGACGCATATTGCTTCCCTTTCCGAAATGGACGCTGCACAAATGGAAGCTTTGGCGGATGCCTACCGTCAGCTGGCGATCATGTATGACAATGTCTTCAAGGTGTCTTTTCCGTATTCGGCAGGGATCCATCAAGCTCCCACAGATGGCCAAAACCATCCAGAATGGGACCTGCACATGGTGTTCTATCCGCCACTGTTACGCTCTGCGACCGTGAAGAAATTTATGGTCGGCTACGAGATGCTGGCCAATCCACAACGGGATATCACCGCAGAATCAGCTGTGAAGATCTTGAAGAGCCAGCCAAAGGAGCATTATAAGGTCTAAACGTTAAGAAGTTAAGTTGTTGGAAGGTTGGAAGGTTGGAGAATTGGGAATTGCAACATTAACGGAGTTTGTGCTTTATCGCATTTGATACCTTACTTCCAACTTCCTTTCCACTTCCCACTTCTTCGTACTTGGTACCTTGGTTACGCTGCAAGTCTGGAGACTTGTGGGAGTTGAGGTCTCAGTCGGGAGACTAAGACCAGATGGGAGAATCAGCTGTGAAGATCCTGAAGAGCCAGCCAAAGGAGCATTATAAGTTCTAAACGTTAAGAAGTTAAGTTGTTGGAAGGTTGGAAGGTTGGAGAATTGGGAATTGCAACATTAACGGAGCTTGTACTTTATCGCATTTGATACCTTACTTTCAACTTCCTTTCCACTTCCCACTTCTTCGTACTTGGTACCTTGGTTACGCTGCAAGTCTGGAGACTTGTGGAAGTTGAGGTCTCAGTCGGGAGACTAAGACCAGATGGGAAAGTCGGGAGACTTTGATCAGTGCCTACGCTTTCAGTTTTTAATCATGGTGGGGGTGTTCGTCTTAACGGATAAACTGTTTTCGAGTTTTTGGGGCCTTTCAGAAGCGGGAAAAATGCCCGTTATATGTGCGGACAGACCTGTTATCATTTATCCCAAAGTAAAAGTTTTTTATTTCCTGCTTATGCTTTAATTTTACACGCCATTTCTACTTGTAATTAAAAACTCGATATATGCCTTATTTATTTACCTCGGAGTCTGTTTCTGAGGGACATCCTGATAAAATTTCTGATCAGATATCAGATGCATTGATTGATAATTTTTTGGCGTTTGATCCTCAGTCCAAGGTGGCTTGCGAAACCTTGGTGACCACAGGCCAGGTGGTCTTGGCAGGAGAGGTGAAGTCCAATACTTACCTTGATGTCCAGAAAATTGCCCGTGATGTGATCAATAGGATCGGTTATGTGAAGGGAGAGTACATGTTTGACGGGAGCTCTTGTGGTGTGCTTTCAGCTATTCACGACCAGTCTCCTGATATCAACCAAGGTGTGGATCGGACAAGCCCAGAAGAACAAGGCGCTGGTGATCAGGGTATGATGTTCGGATATGCGACGAACGAAACACAGAACTATATGCCATTGGCATTGGATGTTTCCCATAGGTTGTTGAAAGAGTTGGCTAACTTGAGGAGGGAAAATAAGGAAATCACTTATCTCCGTCCAGATGCCAAAGCACAGGTGACGATCGAATACAGCGACGACAATGTGCCACAGCGGATCAAGACCATCGTGATCTCTACCCAGCACGATGAATTTGCGGATGAGCCGGCCATGCTGAAGAAAATCAAGGAGGACCTGATCAGTATTTTGATCCCACGTGTGAAGGCACAGCTGATCCCGGAAATCCAGGCGCTCTTTACCGATGACATCACCTACCATATCAATCCTACAGGTAAATTTGTGATCGGCGGACCCCATGGAGATGCGGGCTTGACAGGCCGTAAAATTATTGTGGATACTTATGGTGGAAAAGGCGCTCATGGAGGAGGGGCATTCTCCGGAAAGGATCCCTCAAAAGTGGATCGCTCTGCAGCTTATGCTACCCGTCATATCGCCAAAAATATGGTGGCAGCGGGAATAGCCGATGAGGTGTTGGTTCAGGTGTCCTATGCCATCGGCGTAGCCGAGCCAATGGGCATATATATCAATACTTACGGCACCAGTAAAGTGGACCTGAAGGACGGGGTAATCGCTGAAAAGATCCAGAAGATTTTTGATATGCGTCCATATGCCATTGAGCAAAGGCTGAAGCTTCGTAATCCTATTTATGAAGAAACGGCTGCCTACGGCCACATGGGAAGAACGAACGAAGTGGTGCAAAAGACCTTTGTTTCTCCGGATGGCACTTCGCTAACCTTGGATGTGGAGTTGTTTACCTGGGAAAAACTGGATTATGTGGACAGGCTGAAAAAGGAGTTTGACCTTTAAGCAGGATCCAATATAAAAATGTCCTGGCGATGACCAGCGAGAAGAAGCAATCTTCTTTTACCTTCCGTCCGATTAAAAGAAAACATCGCTGCCAGGCCTAAAGGGAGATTTGAAGAACATAAAGGAGTGGCAGCTCGGTGCACCGAGCTGCCACTCCTTTTTTTGTCTATACCCTCTTAAAAGGGGTGGCATGAAATCCGTCCTTATTGCTTCCACATTTCCTCAATAATCTCCGTGTAGAATTCTTTGACAGTCTTGCCGATGGCACGTACTTGCTGTGAGATAAGGCTGGTTTCCGTTTGGCCGGGAACCGTATTGATTTCGATAAAGAAGATTTTTCCGGTTTCCTTTTCGAGGAAGTAATCCATACGCACAGCGCCTTTGCAGTTGAGTTTGAGGTAGACCTTTCTGGCCACTTCCCTTACCCTATTGACCTCTTCCTCGGACATCCTTCCGGGGGTGATTTCCTCTGTGACACCCGCAGTATATTTGGCTTCAAAGTCAAAAAACTCTTTGGAGCTGACAATTTCCGTAGCAGGGAGGACGATGACTTCGCCATTTACCATGTACATGCCGATGGAAAATTCCCTGCCGGAAACAAACTCTTCGATCAGCACTTGGTTGTCTTCTGCAAAGGCTTTGTCCAAGGCTTCTTGGACTTCTCCTTCGCTTTTTACCTTACTCATGCCGATACTGCTACCGCCATTATTGGGTTTGACGAAATAAGGAAGGGTAAGCTCATCGATGACGCGCTGGGTGTTTTTGGGGGAGTTTTTGAACAGCTGGAGGGAATTGGCCACTTCCAGTCCTTCGATGTCCTGTACTATGGCCTTGGTGTAGCCTTTGTTCATGGTGATCGCAGAGGTCAGGGCGTCACAAGTAGTGTAAGGGAGGCCTACCATGTCAAAGTATCCAGCAAGTTTGCCATCCTCTCCCGGTGAGCCGTGGAGGATGTTAAAAACACCATCAAAAGTGACCTTTTTACCATCCACCTGAATGGAAAAGTCATTTAAATCGACAAGGGAAGGGGTTCCGTCTTCAGCGGCATAAAACCAATTTTCCTTTTCAATGATGATTTTATAGACATCATAGCGCTCCCTATCGATTTGGGTTTCTACTACCGCGGCACTTTTTAGTGAAACGACCGATTCTCCGGTAAAGCCACCGGTGACCAATGCAATTTTTTTCTTCATAAAGTAAATTTAAATGACTTCCCTATGATTTCGAAGTATTCTTCCGGATTAATGAAAATAATACCACCAAGGTGCCAAGGCACACAGCATTTGCCGTGGTTAATGTCCAAAAATAAAAAGCGGGTCAAGAAATAGGAAGGAGTATGTTTGGGTGGGTGGAATGGGATTGGTCGATCGTTCTTTGGTACATCTACCTTGCAGCTTGGTTCCTTTGTGCCTCAGTACCGTAAAAAAAAGCAGGAAAACAACCTGTTTTCCTGCTTAGTAAAGTCTAGAAAGAATGTGTCGTTAAGCATCTACCGCTAATCCCAAGCTTAGGCCCAATCCTAAAGTAATTCCGCCAACGGCGGCAGCTAAGCTAACTCCTAATCCCGCAGAAGCATCCACAGATGGAAGGGACAAAGATGAGAGCGAAGGAACTGTGATGGAAAGTCCTCCGTTGATTTCATTTTGCTGAAGGTCGGAGATTTCTTCTACGCCCATTTCTTTAAGGTCGAAAGATTTTGAATCAAAAGATTTCATAAAAGTACAGTTAGAGATTAAAATAACCCCATCTTAAGGGATGGGACACCTTTGATACTGTCAAATCTAGTTTTTGTCTGTGCATAATAATTGCACAAATGCAGTAAAAACTAAAAAAATATCATTGAAATGAATTGAGAGTAATGAACTCGACGCGGGAGATGGTGACCTTAAAGGTCAATTTCATTATATTTAGCGATCAGAATAAAATCCACAATATAACTATTTATGAACCGAATAAGCATTTTCGCGCTAGCGGCATTAATGATCAGTATGTGTACAGAAATCTACGCACAGCAAAAGGAGGTATCCTTAGCTTCCATTTTCAAAGAAGGAGTGTTTAATCAGAAGTCTGTCAGAGGCATCAATTGGATGAAAGATGGGCAGTACTACAGTTCCTTGAAAAAAGAGGATGGCGTCACTCAGGTGGTAAAGATGAATGTCAGTACGGGTGAGCAGGAGGAAGTCCTGATAGACGGCAATAAGCTGGGCATTGAATTTTCCAGCTATTCTTTTAACAATGACGAGACCAAGGCTTTGGTGGCCACTGAGGTGGAGAGCATTTATAGAAGGTCTTCCAAGGGTGTTTTTTATGTCGTAGACATTGCTTCAGGGGTGTCCCAAAAGCTGATGGATGGAGAAAAAATATCCTATGCTACCCTTTCGCCAGATAATACCAAGGTGGCCTTTGTGAAGGACAATGACCTATACTATATCACTTTAGAGGATAACAAGGTACATCAAGTGACGCACGATGGTGAGTGGAACAAGATTATCAATGGCTCGGCCGACTGGGTATATGAAGAGGAATTTTCCATGGCCCAAGCGTTTGAGTGGTCTCCAGACGGACAGAAAATTGCCTATATCCGCTTTGATGAATCAGCCGTCCCTGAGTATAACATGCAGCTTTGGGGGCCCTTGTATCCACAGGATTATAAGTTTAAATATCCAAAAGCAGGGGAGAAAAATTCAGCCGTGAGCATTCACGTGTACGACCTTGGGGCGGATGAAAGCACCAAGATGGACGCCGGTGAAGAGACAGACATTTACTTGCCCCGAATTTACTGGACTGGCAACAGTGAGACCTTGGCATTTATCCGTCTCAACAGACTTCAAAATCAGCTGGACCTTTTGCATGCCAATACAGCTACAGGAGACAGCAAGGTGATATTGACCGAGAAAGCGACTACTTACGTCGACCTCAACTATAATGATAACCTTCTTTACCTGAAGGATGGTAGTGGTTTTTTGCGAACTTCCGAGCAAGATGGGTTTAAGCATATTTACCATCATGATATGAACGGTGCGTTGATTCAGCAGGTGACCTCAGGAGACTGGGAAGTAACCGAAGTGGTCGGCGTGAATGAAAAGTCCAAGAAGATTTACTTTGTTTCTACTGAGCAGTCTCCCTTGGAGCGAAACCTTTATGTGATCAAGCTGAATGGAAAAGGCAAAAAGGAACTCACTCCTGCCAAAGGAACCCACGGGATCAACATGAGCCGCGATCAAAAGTACTTTATCGATTATTTTTCCACTGCAAACAAACCCCTGCATGTCACCTTAAACAATGCCAAGGGCGAAACCATTAAAGTGCTCGAGGACAATAAGGCCTTAAAAGACCGTTTGGATGGCTATGCACTTAGTGATAAGGAGTTTTTCCAATTTCAAACCGTAGACGGCACACAGCTAAACGGCTATATGATTAAGCCAGCAGATTTTGATGAGACAAAAGAGCATCCTGTATTGATGTATGTTTATGGAGGGCCAGGCTCCGAAAACGTGCGAAATGCTTGGGGAGGTACCCGGGATTTTTGGCATCATCACTTGGCAGCAGAAGGCTATATCGTCGTGTGTGTGGATAACCGTGGAACGGGAGGAAGAGGCCGCGCCTTTAAGCATGCCACCTATGCACAGCTGGGCAATCTGGAGGTCCAAGACCAAATAGCGGGGGCCAAATACTTGGCTTCTTTGCCGTATGTGGATGGCGCGCGTATCGGTATTTGGGGCTGGTCTTATGGAGGTTACATGAGTTCTCTCTCCCTTATGCTGGGCAATGATGTCTTCAAAACGGCCATTGCCGTAGCGCCAGTAACCACCTGGAGATATTATGACACCATTTATACCGAGCGGTATTTGCAGACGCCTCAGCTGAATCCATCTGGATATGATGATTATAGCCCACTTACCCATGTGGACAAGTTGAAGGGAAATTTCCTTTTGATCCATGGTACAGGAGATGACAATGTCCATTTCCAAAACTCAGTGGCTTTGTTGGATGCATTAGTGGCTGCAGACAAGCAGTTTGAAACCTTTTATTATCCAAATAGAAACCATGGAATTTATGGTGGCAATACCACTTGGCACCTCTATAACCTGATGACCAATTTCATCAAGGAAAAGCTGTAATTCGAAATCATCCGCTCTCATGCAGCATTGACTAATGGCTGTATGAGAGCGTTTTCTATTGGGATTTGGGATTGATTTTTAGCAAAAAAGCAGCTATCTTGATCAAAACCCAAGTAACCATGAAAGAAAAATTGAACACTTCCCTGCAGTCGATCAGCTTGATTGCAGTGGCTGGATTAGCAGGATGGTCGGTATTTTACGATCAGATTTCTGCCCTCAAGCTGCTGACTTATTTGATCATTTTTTTGGTTTTGATTGAGATATTGAGTTTGATCTTGATCCGGAAAACCTATCCTGAAAGCCATACTACTTTTAAGCTTGGGATTATTGCCACATTACTTATTCTGTTAGGGATCAAAAGAATGCTTCCTGATTTTTTTGTGCCTTTGGCAGTGACCACCTTCGCCATCAATTACTTGTATAATTTTTATACCAATAATAAGCGCCGTAAAGGGCAGTACAAGCGAAAGAAAACCAATAAATTTCATTTGTAATCTGATGGCTCCCCTTAGAGAAAGTGGCCTCTTCAAATAGGGGATGGCCATCTTTCGGATCAAGCGGAAAAGCTGGGGACTGCCGTTTTACTTAAAGGCAAAATCACGGGTACAAAAAAGCCACAACGTGTCAAAGGCACCAAGTACATGTAGGTCCTGCATAGAAAGGAATGTATAATTGCATTGTGCCTGAGGTCTTGACGGCGTATCAATGTTCCGGTTACTAAATTTATCACCTTACAGAAGTATTGCGTGATCGCATTTTACTCCTAAGTGTAATCTGAGGAGAGCTGAAACACAAGGTATAAGGTGTTTTGTAGCGATCGTTATATATGCTCGAAAGCTAGCCCCAAAGGGGCGATATATTCTTAGCCATGGGTGAAGCTCATGGTAAATTTGCCCATCCAACGTTTCCCGTTTTAGCGGCATGGGCCTAACTATTCCCCATAAATTCCCGCTAAAGCCCATTTGTGCGGATACCTAAAAAACCATCGTTTTAACGGCATGAAATTTTCTTTTATAAGACCATGTCAACATTCGTCCCCCAGAAATATTGCTTGATCCTTTTTCGGTAATATCTAACGGATATGGAGCACAAAAAGGCTATTGGTGTCGATGCCTTAACAGCGAAAGCGTTGGTTTCCATCAAAGCGGTCCTGTGTGGCTTGATGGTTTTTGGCTGGGGGCAAGTGGCACAGAAGTAACCAGCAGTGGCTTTTACTTTTCCTTTTAGCCGCTATCGGCACGTTATTTGATCTTAATAGGCGTAAAAAATACAATTATGTTTAAATATCTACTATTGTTCTGCTTGGCGATCCCCGTGATTTCGCCTGCTCAGGATCGATTGGAAAAGCTTGTGGATGAGCGTCAAGGGCTTCATCGCCAATGGAAGGCCTCAGAAGAGGAGAAATCCGGCATTTTTGGAAACCGCACCAAAAAAGATATGATCAAGACCAATGAATGGATGGAGCGCATTATCCTAAAGGATAATTTGATCATGGATGAGCTGGAAATGCTCAAAAACATCGAAACTACCGAAATCAAATATGAAAAGGACGATTACAAGTATATTGCCCAAAAGCAAGAGCAGGATATTGGAAAGCTGAAAAGGGCTTTAGACGATAAGGATGATGATATCGCAGAAGTGCTGGCCAGTAAAAGAACTTACGAGTGGACTACTTTGATCTTTTTCCTGTCCACCTTGGTATTAGGGTACCTTTTTTACAGGACAAAAAAACATGCTTAAAAGCATCAACGGATCAAGTTTGGGCACATTGATCCGTAAATCTGTAATTTTCTTATTTTTCAATCTTCTTATCTTTCAATCTTAAAAGCTATTTCCCTATTTTTGCGGCTATGGCAAAGACAGAACAAGCAACCGAAAATGCACAATTGAAGGATATTATCTCACATGCCAAGGAATATGGTTTTGTGTATCCTTCATCCGAAATATATGATGGACTTCAGGCCGTTTATGATTATGGTGCCTATGGAGTGGAGCTTAAAAATAACCTAAAGCGCTTGTGGTGGGAGTCCATGACGCGGTTAAATGATAATATAGTTGGGATCGATGCAGCCATTTTTATGCATCCCACTACGTGGAAAGCTTCCGGTCACGTGGACAGCTTTAATGATCCCATGATCGATAATAAAGACAGTAAAAAGCGCTACCGTGCGGATGTGCTGATTGAAGAGAAAGCTGCTACACTGGAAAGGGCCGGGAAAGAGGAAGAAGCTAAGTCCTTACTGGCCGCCATGGGCAAGCTGTTAGAAGCAGAAGACCTTGAAGGTGTCCGTGACCTGATCATAAATGAGGACATCACCTGTCCGATCAGTGGCACGTCCAATTGGACGGATGTGCGTCAATTTAACCTGATGTTTGCCACGCAGGTAGGTTCTGTGGCCGAAGATGCTTCCACCATTTACCTCAGGCCAGAAACGGCTCAAGGGATATTTGTCAATTTCCTGAACGTGCAAAAGACGGCCCGTATGAAAGTGCCTTTTGGCATTGCCCAAATAGGAAAAGCTTTCAGAAATGAAATTGTGGCGCGTCAGTTTATTTTCCGAATGCGGGAATTCGAACAGATGGAAATGCAGTACTTCGTCCGGCCTGGTACGGAGCTGGACTGGTATAAGACGTGGTCCGAAACCCGACTTAAGTGGCACAAAGCACTGGGGGTACCCGAGGAGAAGCTCAGGACACACGATCACGATAAATTGGCGCATTATGCCAATGCTGCGATGGATATTGAGTTTGATTTCCCCTTTGGGTTCAAAGAGGTGGAAGGAATTCATTCCAGGACGGACTTTGACTTGAAAAGCCATCAGGAATACTCCAAAAAGAAACAGCAGTACTTTGATCCAGAGGTAAACCAAAATTATATCCCTTATGTAATCGAGACCTCAATTGGTGCGGACAGGCTTTTCTTGATGACCCTTTGCAATGCATTTGTGGAGGAAGAGCAGGAAGGTAAAAAGCGTACCTACCTTAAATTTCATCCTTCCATTGCCCCTGTTAAGGCGGCCATTCTTCCACTTACGAAAAAGGACGGATTGCCGGATAAGGGAAGGGAAATTTTCGATAAATTGAAGTACGATTTTAACGTGGTCTATGAGGAAGCGGCTTCTATCGGTAAGCGCTATACTCGTCAAGACCTGATAGGTACGCCATTTTGTATAGCGGTGGACCATCAGACCCTTGAAGACAATACCGTGACCATTCGTCATCGTGACACGACCGAGCAGGAGCGTGTGCATATAGACGAGCTACATGGTAAATTAGGGACTGCTACAAGCTTTAAAAATATCTTTGACAAAATTTGATAGATCTCGCGTATGCTGCACAGCCAAATTGAAACGTAGGTTGGCTTAGCATCCGGAAATACCTTAGAAGAAAAGCGATCTTGATGTACTGGTAACGGGTGCAGGACAGGATCGCTTTTTTCGTTTTTGCCATATTCGCTTAGAGGTCCAGTTGCGCTAAAATCCTGAGGTTTTTGTACTGAAAATAGTTGTAAAGGGACGTATGTACTTATCTTCCTTGTATCCAAGGAAAGAAATATATTTTTCGATTATGCCCATGCTTAGCTTTCGACCTGGTAAATCAGGCTAATTTTAACTTTTCTACATTCTCCCAAAAGCTGGATTGCGTTTATTTTTTTGCGAGGGTTTTATCTTCGATTTCACGGGGATAAGGGTCTACCAATATCCTGTAGGACTCATAGATGCTTAGGATGTCCCGCACGTACGCCACCGCGAGGTGCCCTTTAGCATATCCGCTTCTGACCACTGGGTCGCGGTAATATTTCGGTTGGGATTTTCGCTCCAGGTAATAAGCTACATTGCTCCAAGTACGAGTATCCTTTCCGAATTTCAAGGCAAGCCTCCAAGCATCATTTACGTGGCCATGGCCTACATTGTAAGAGGCTAGGATAAACTTAATTCGTTCATTGGTCTCTGGAACTCGCTCGAGCCAGAATTTATCCAAGTACTTGAGGTACTTGACTCCCCCCATCAGGCTTTGGGAAGGATCATTGGGGTTATCGACACCAAACCGCTCTAACGTAACAGGCATCAGCTGTAAAAGCCCTTTGGCCCCGGCATAGCTGGTGGCTTCGGTATTAAACCTGGATTCCTTGTAAACAAGGGAAGCTAACAGCCTCCAGTCCCATCCCAAATAGTCGGCTCCTTCCTTGATTATCTCATCATATTTGGATATTTGATCGCCTGAAATAGAAGAAAAGGGGCTTTTGTTTCGGTAGTAGCTGTTTTTCTTGTTCAGGAAATATTTCCCGTAAAGGATGGCAAAATAAGTGGATTGTGTGCCTTTTTCTATCCAATCGTTCACTGCTGCCAAAAGGTTTGGAGCGTTTTTCCGTACGAGCCAAGCGACCGGGGAAGGTGAGTTGATCTGTAAGTCAATGTTGATTTCACTGTAATAGGTGGAGTTGACCAGTGCTAAATCTTCGTCCACCAAGGTGAAGTCGATATTTTCCCGCACCACTTCGTCCACTAACTCGTCTGAGTTTTTGGGGGCCTCGACGATGTCAATATCTATTTGCAAACTGTCTTCCAATTGCAAGAGTTGGTCCTTATAGACTGCCGATTTCCTTACGTGTACAGTTTTTTGGTCCAGCTGTTGAAGCGAATCCAACACCTCTTTTTTGCGGTTTTGGACGAGAACGGAGGACAGTAAGTTAAGCTTGGAGGTAAAGCTTCCGTATTTTTTTCGATCCTCATTGACGACCAAATTAATGGCCACGATATCTGCCTTTCCTTTGTTGAGCAATTGGTAGGCTTTCTCGATGTCTTCATTGACGATAAGTCTCAGCTGTACATCCAATTGCTTGGCCAAATTGCGAAGGAGTTCGTATTCATAGCCCATCCGTCGACCCCGATAGATATAATAGCTCGTGGAGGAATTGTCCACGACTGCCCTGATGAATCCTCGCTTTTTGATTCCTTCCAGGTCCAATTGTACGGGGCTCTCCCAGTAGGGGGGAGCCTTCTTTTTCTTTTGAATTTCTTCCCCACATCCCAACAAAAAGGCAAGCAAACACATGACTAGCATATTTACTGATCGTTGTTTGCAATTTGCGGTCAAAAAGGGTTGTTGGTGAAGTGGCATAGATCAATAATAATACAATTACACCACATCTACAAAAATACAAAGGGTACCAATTATAGTATTGGTGATTTTGGGAGGCGAATCAAATGATTCTGTGTATAAAACGTTAGAGTGATTTATTCTTGGCGATTGCTTCAAAGAGCGTAATGATCTCCTCTTTCTTTCGCTGACTTATAGGTAGGGATTTTCCATTTTCCATCTGTACTCCTCCTCCATCATGACGAAAATACTTTTTCATATAATTTGGGTTGATCAAATAGGATTGGTGGATTCTAATAAAAAAATACTTTTTCAGCGTTCTTTCTACTTCTTTTAGGGTTTTGCTGAATAGAAGCGTCGTGTTGTCATGTAAATGAAGGATAGTGTAATTGTTTTGACTTTGGGCATAAATGATCTCGTCCACTTTAATAAACTCCAGTCCTTCGCTCACGGGAACGGCAATTTTGGACTTGATGATATTATCTTTTTTCAGCGAGGAAATGAATTCCATCAAATCGACTTCACGCTCTTTTTTGAGGTGTTGGTGGTAGCCCTTGTATTTCTTCAATACTTCGGCAAGCTCATGATGACCAATGGGTTTGAGCAAGTAGTCAAATGCTTTGTATTGAAAGGCTTTTAGGGCGTATTGGCTATAGGCTGTGGTGAATACCACCTCAAAATATACCTCATCGATCATGTCCAAGAGTTCAAAACCGTTGATTCGCGGCATCTCTACATCCAAAAACATCAGGTCGATGGAGGATGTACTTAGGGCTTCCAGTGCCTCTTCTACTTTTGAGGTGGAAAAAACGATTTCTACTTCTTCCTTAAACTGCATTAGTTCAAGTACCAAGCTTTCCACACAGTGGACTTCATCGTCGATTATCCCTACTTTCATTAACGCTATATTTGAGGTCGCCTAAATTATTCCTTATGCTAATATAGGAAACATCTTAGCCTGCTAATTAAGAATAGATGAATTTTTGATCGAAAAAGGAGGATAGCGCATATTAATAATTGAAACCGGTAGACTACTCATTGTTTTGTTCTGTCCACTATTTTACTGTTTCACCGCCCAATAATTTGTGGTAGCTTTCATCATATCATTTTATGACTGACTATTTACATGCTACTTTTTTATGGACAATCAGTAACCAAAAGCTAGCTTCAGGGTTTCCTCCAAGACCCTGGAGCCTGCTTTTATTTAATGGATGGAAATCGTCATGAAAACAATTTTAATGCTTATTTCTATGGTGTTTGCAGGTGCCTTTTGGTATACTGTTGGGGGAAAGGAGGAGCCCGTTGAGCAATATTATTGGCTGATTCCCCAAGCTGGTGGGCAAGGACCTCTTGAAAGTAGGAACAGGAAATATGGAAAGGTGATTTTAGAGCACCAACCCGAGAATCATTTTTTTAAGGCAAAAGTGTTGGTTCATCCTTCTTTAGCCTCCAGTGGCTTCCAGTTGTTTGTGAACGGCGATTCTAATTATAGGATGATGGAGTATGGTAAACAATATTTTTGGGGCGTCAAGCTTACTGATCATCGAGAGATAGTGTTACGGGTGAATATTGGCGAGGGACGTTATCAACGGTTTCAACTGGAAAAAGTGGATGGGAAGGAAGCCTTTATTCCTGAAAGCAAGCTTCGGTTTACTGCTTTTATCAGTTTGCTGCTTTGATTATACCCTTAGGGAAAGCACAGCTTAGGAGGTGGTGTTCAGGGCACTTTCCAGCACAATATGTATGGTAGCGCTAGTACCGGTCACTTCATCTCCATGAGGATTTCTTGGGGCAATAGAAAAGGTGACTTGCCCTTCATGCTGCTGATTAAAAATTACCAGTCGCTCTTCGATGAGCTTTAGCCCAAGATGTGTTCCGTCTGGCCGAGGTTCGATGAAACTTTCCTTGGATTTAGAGAACCCTCTGCCATTATCAAGTACTTCTACCAAGACACCGTCATCGGTTTGATTCACTTTGATGTCGAGGGTTTTTGGGGATTTCCGGCTGGGAAGTAGCCCATGTTTTATGGCATTTTCTACCAAAGGCTGTAGGATTTTGGGCGGCACCTTGACCATTTTAGGGTTTACCTTGGGGGAGATATTGATGTGGTAATTAAACTCGCTGTCAAAACGTAACTGCTCGATCTTTAAATAGAGAGCGGTAGATTGCAACTCTTCATCAAGTGTTATGGACTTTTTGCGGTTATTGGTCAAGCTCATGCGGAGCAGCCGTGCAAAGGTGTCAATATACTCCTTGGCTTCTTCATTTTTGTTCTTCATGACCAACCAGCGGACAGCATTCATGCCGTTAAATAAAAAGTGCGGGTTCATCTGGGATTCCAAGGATTGAATGGCCAACGATTGGATACGGTTTTCAAATTTACTTTCGAGCAGTTTGATCCGCTTTTCTTCCGTGTTCTTTTGCTCTTGGATCAATTCCTCAAATGTCGCTTCCAGCTGTTGGTTGACGTTTTTGATTTCATCCCTTTGCGCCTTGATTTGGTTGTTTTGACGACGAAGGAGCTCATTTGCCCTTTTCTTGGCTTTGATGTTTTTGAATTGCATAAAGGCGATCACCACAATAAAGACCAATAATGTGGCCAATAGGATGAAGATCACCTGATGGCTCTTCAAGGCCGCCCGTTGACTTTCCAGCTCTGAATTTTGCAGTGCTTTGTCTTTTTGCAGCAGTTCGATTTGTGACTCCTTTTTTTCAATGGCATATCGCTTTTCGATGGCAGCAATTTGCGTTTGCTGATCCATCAGCGCCACGCTGTCCTTGTATTGATGTGAAAGGGTAAGGAATTCCAATGCTTTCCTGTATTTGCCTTGCTGCTCATAGATGGCCGATAGCCAATACGAACATTCTTTGATCAGGCCTTTGTTTTTGATTTTTTCGGCAAGCTTCCAAGCGTCATGGTACAGCTGGATGGCTTTGGTCAAATTCCCCAATTTCCGGTAAACATCTCCTTGGCGCTTGGCGATGTCCGCTTGCTTGTGAAGGTCTCCCAAGTGTTCAAAAAAAGCCTTGGACTGGTCAAAGTAGGCTGCCGCTTGCTGCAAGTCCTTTCCTTCTTGAAAATAATTTTGGCCAAAATACTCATAGGTTATGCCCAGCCCAAAGGTGTCCTTCCTGGCCTGATTGATCTCTAGAAGCTTGTTCAAATAGCTTCTGGCCGTGTCGAATTCTCGCTTTTCGGTATAGTAATCGCCAATGGAAAGGTAATTCATGGCGATCCCGAGGGTATTGTTACGTTCTCGCTCTGCCTCCAGCGAGCGTTCGAAGTAGGCCAATGCATCTTCCTCACGTCCGGGAAGGTGGAGCAGGGTATTGCCCAAGCCATTACATGAAATGGCAATGTTTCTAAGGTCGTTTTGGGCTTCAGCCACCTTTAGGGCTTCCAAGTAAAAGTATACCGCTTGGTCAAAATCTTCAGCATAGCGGCTGGCCACTCCGGCGTTATTGGCGAAGATCATTTTTTCCATGTCGCTGGAGTCTTCCTTTGTGATCAGCTCAAGGGCCTTGGCATGCAGTGGGATGGCCTCTTCGTACCGCTGATGATAGCGGTAGATCAAGCCGAGGTTATCCAGTGCCTTTGCATACAGTAGGGTGTCACCGAGCGCTATGGAGAGGCTGATGGCTTTTTCCGCTTCCTGGTATTCGGTGTCTGGCTCATGATTGCTCCGATGAATGTCCCGTGACAGCTGGATGGCATTTACAATGGCCAAAGAATCCCGTGACTTATCTTCCCTTGCATTACTGAAGGGGCCATCTTGTGCGAAGCCGAAGACGGTGGAGGAAGCAGAAACTGAAATGACCAGCAATAAACAACGTAAATAGTGGCGCAGATACTTTTCTACTTTCATATGGATTGCTGTTTATACCGTATGAATATCCACAATAAAAATTATAAATGCATGGAATAACGTGGGTTTCTCATCTTAAGAGCACTTCCATTGGCAGGGGTTCGACGTGTGGAGAAGTTCCCCTTTAGGCGGTTAGCAATGCAATTAAGTCATCAATATGCATGTCAGGCTGAGCGGCGTCGAGGCCATGACTATCTGGCTAACCTTCCCGTAATTTAAGCCCACAGAGGAGACCAGAGAAACGGGGCAGCATGAAATCTTTCATGCACTTCCTCGACATCTGGGAAAATGTCACGATCTCCCCATGACGTTTTGATGTCGGATAAGCTGTCGAACGGAGGTGGTTACCTCAGTATTTCTTCGTCATTGCTTTTGTAATAGATCTTTCCTGCCAATCGCATCAATTCCACTTCTGCCACTTTGGTACTGAAGATCGCATCGATTAGGCGGCTTTCGGCATTGAGCCGGTTTACTTGGGCATCTCTAAACTCCAAGTAGCTTGTCAGTCCGGTTTTAAATCGGTCAAAGGCAATGTCGGTGTTTTCCTCTACTACAAGGTAATTTTGTCGTTCGATCTCCAGGCGTTGCTTGCTGTTTTCATAGACATTAAAAGCCCGATAGATATCCGATTTTAACTGGACTTCATATTGGTCCAGGATGTAGGCTTGGCTTTCTTGCTGTACACGGGCCCGTTGGATTTGGCGGTTCAAGGTAAAGCCACTGAAGAGGTTAATGCCGATGGTAGCCCCAAAGGAGTATCCTTCGCGCTTATTCTGGATGAGGAAGCCAGCGTCGGAATTGGAGACGGACTGGCGGTAATTCCCGTCCAGAGAAAGGTAGGGTAGGCGTTGGGCTTGGATTTCTTTAAGCTGCAGGTAGGCGACATTCTCCTGTCTTCTGTTGATCAGAAGCATTTTGTTCTGATCCATGGCCTGATCTACCAACGGCCCCAATGTGAGGTCCTTGTTGATCAATATGCTGTCCGTAATGACGAAATTTTGGGTGTCATCCAGGGCCATCAGCTCATTCAGATTGATACGGGCAGTCCGGATGACTTGCTCTTGAGAAACGAGCATGGACCTGTCCGTATTATAATCTACTTGGGCAGCAAGGTATTCGGTTTTCGAGCTTCCGCCCAGCTCATATTGGGATTTTGCAATGTCCAACCGCTGCTGGGAGAGCTCAAGGGTCTCTTGGAGTACTTCGTAGCGCTCCAGTTCGGTGGCAAGTCGGTAATAGGCTTCAGAAATGGCCGCCACGGTGTTTTCAATGACCACTTTGGCCTGCAGTTCACCGATTTCATCGAGCTTTCCCAAACGCTTTAAAGCGACTACCGCCTCATATCGAAAACCATAGATGGCATTGATGTTAAAGTTTTCCCCGGTGGATTTTGCCCCATCGATGTTTCGGGGAGTGCTTTCATTGACAAACTGCTGCTCTACGTCCTCGGTACTGGTCGTCCTGCCATAGGTAGCGTCCAAACTGGGCAACAAGGCGCCCACTCCTATTTTCTTGTCGATTTCAGTGACCTTTTTGTCCTGAAGGGCAATTTTTACATCGTAGTTGTTTTCCAAGCCCTTGATAATGGCTTTTTCAAAAGAGAGTTCTTCTTGTCCAAATGCCGAATATATCGCCGCCATCATGCCCAATAAAACCAAACACTGCTTCCTCATATTCTTGCTAATCTTGATGATTTTGATGTCAAATAAGTATAAACGCCCGGGATGACAAATAGCGTCAAAATGGTGGATAATACCAGTCCGCCAATGACCGCTACGCCCATCGGACTTCGGCTTTCTGCTCCTGCGCCCAAAGCCAGGGCAATGGGCAATATTCCCAAAATCGTGGAAAGGCTGGTCATCAAGATCGGACGGAACCGGGCCACAGCTGCGCCAATGATGGCTTCATCCACTTCCAGGCCGTGTGCTTTGCGCTGATTGGCAAATTCCACGATGAGGATCCCGTTTTTCGTCACCAAACCGATGAGCATGATGATGCCGATTTGACTGAAGATGTTCAAGGTATAGCCGCCAAGCCATAAGGACAGTAAGGCACCAAACAGGGCCAAGGGCACCGTGATCATGATGGTCAGCGGATCCGTGAAGCTTTCAAATTGTGCGGAAAGTACCAAGTAAATCAAAATAAGGGCAAACAGGAAGGCGAAAATCAAGCTGTTAGAGCTTTCGCGGAATTCCTTGGATACCCCAGCGACGTCCGTAGTGAAGCTTTCGTCCAATACCTCCGCTGCAATCCGGTCCATTTCATCCAATCCATCACCAATGGTGTATTTGGGGGCCAGTCCCGCCGAAACGGTGGCACTCACAAAACGGTTAAAACGGTAAAGCTGTGGAGGGGTGCTTTTTTCGGTAATGTTTACCAAATTGTCCAGCTGTACCAATTGCCCGTTTTCTGCTCTGACGTACAGCATGCGCAGGTTGATAGGCTCATTTCTGTCTTCCTTCTGCATTTCACCTACGACCTGATACTGCTTGCCGTTCATGATGAAATAATCAAAGCGCTGTCCAGAATAGGAAAGTTGGAGTGTCCTTGCGATTTCTTGCACCGATACTCCGATGTTTCGGGCTTTTTCCCTGTCTATCTCTACTTCGATTTCTGGTTTGGTAAATTTCAAGTTGATATCTGAAAATTGGAAAATAGGGCTTTGGGTTACCTCATCCATAAAAGCGGGGATGACCTCTTTGAGCTTCTCGAGGTTTTGTGCCTGCAAAACGTACTGGATGGGCATGCCGCCTCGACGGTCCCCGATGGATTGGGGCTGGGAGGCAAAAGCTTTGACGTCTGTTTTCTTCCTTAGGATTTCCGCTACGTCTTCGAAGACGGCCTGTTGGCTTACCGTCCGCTGACTCGCGTCGACCAGCCGGACACGGATAAAACCGGAGTTGGTGCTGGCCGTACCAAAACCCGGGGAGGTCACGGAGATAAAGCTGTCCCAAACATCCGATGGTATGGTGGTCATCATTTCGTACAATAGTTCGTCGATGACCCTGTCCATGTACTCGAAAGTAGCCCCCTCAGGGCCACTCATGTTGATGCGCATTTCGCCCCGATCTTCGGTGGGCGCAAGCTCAGATGGAATGGTGTTGAACAGTAGGTAAATGCCTCCGCCCATGGCCAAGATGATGATAAAAGACACCCAGCGGAACTGCATGAACCAGACCAAGGCTGCTTCGTATTTTTTGTTGAGCCACAGGAATCCCGGTTCGGTCACATTGTAAAACCAATTGTGCTTCTCACGCTTTTTGAGCAGCTTGGAGCTTAGCATTGGGGTCATGGTCAAGGCCACAAAGGAGGAGATGATCACCGAACCTGCTACGACGACTCCGAATTCCCTGAAAAGCCTGCCGGTGGTTCCCGTAAGGAAAATTACGGGCAGGAATACCGCTGCCAGAGCGATGGTCGTGGCGATGACGGCAAAGAAGATTTCCTCTGCTCCCTTCTCTGCGGCGGCCTCTGGCTGTTCTCCTTTTTCGATCTTGGAATAGATGTTTTCCAGTACTACAATGGCATCATCCACCACCAAACCGATCGACAGCACGATCCCCAGCAGGGTCAGCACATTGATCGAAAAGTCCATGGTGTACATGATGAAGAATACCCCTACCAGTGATATGGGAATGGTGATGACAGGAATAAAGGTGGTCCTCCAATCCCGTAAAAACAGAAAGATGATGGCCACCACCAGCAAAAATGCCAGGAGGATGGTCTCTTGTACTTCGCTGATCGAGTTACGGATATATTCTGTAGAGTCAAAACCAATGCCCAGCTCTATGTCTTCTGGAAGGTCTTTCTTGATAAACTCTAGTCTGCGGTAAAATTCATCTACAATATCAATACTGTTGGAACCGGGCAATGGCACCAATACCACGCCCACCATGGGGACACCATCCCGTTTCAGTACGGTCCGTTCATTGAGTGGTGCCAATTCGGCATTTCCCACATCCTGAAAGCGCACAATGTTATTTTCGCTCTCTTTGATGATGAGGTTGTTGAATTCATCGGGAGTGGATAATCGGCTTTTGGTACGGACGGATAGTTCAATGGTGCTGCCTTCGATCCGTCCGGAAGGCAATTCGACATTTTCACTTTGCACTTTAGTGAGTACATCCAATGGCGTGACCCCATAGGAGGCCATCCGGATAGGATCCATGCGAAGGCGCATGGCGTATTCTTTTTCGCCCCAAATGCGGACTTCGCTGACCCCGGGGATGGTCTGGAGCCGCTCTTTGAAGATATTATCTGCAATGTCCGACAGCTGGAGCAGGGATTTCTGTTCACTTTTTACATTGAGGAATACGATAGGTTCAGAATCGGCATCGGCTTTGGAGACTACGGGAGGCTCTGCATCTGGAGGAAGATTCCGCTGTGCCCGGGAGACTTTGTCACGGACATCATTGGCGGCAGCCTCCATATCTGCTCCCACATCAAATTCCACGGTGATATTACTCGTCCCGTCATTACTGGTGGAGGTGAGGGATTTAATGCCCGAAATACCGTTAATGGATTCCTCCAAAGGTTCTGTGATTTGGGCTTCGATAACATCGGCATTGGCTCCTACGTAGGTGGTCCGGACATTGATGATCGGAGGGTCCACGCTGGGATATTCCCTGACACCCAAAAAGGTCATTCCGATGATCCCGAAGAGCAAAATGGTCAGCGAGAAAACAATGGCCAGTACCGGCCTTCTAATGCTTACAGTGGATAGGCCTGCCATATCAATTGATTTTGTTGTATTTCACCTTCATGCCTTCTTTGGCCTGGAGTACACCTGTGGTCAGCACCATTTCTCCAGGAGACAGTCCGTCGAGGATCTGCACTTCACTGTCTGTCCTGATGCCGATCTGCACTTGCCTTTCCTGAACGATGCCTTCTTGATTGACCAAAAAGAGCTTGTAACCGTTCAGTTCGGGAATGAGGGACTGAGAAGGCACCAAAAGGGCATCTTCCTCTACTTCAAGGTTAAACCGGATGTTCACAAACATGCCCGGTAGGAATTTCCGGTCTTCATTTGGACTGATGGCCCGAAGGGTCAGGGTCCTGGTATTGGCATCGATTACCGGCTCGTACGCATAGACCTTTCCTTTTTTGAGTCCGTGGGAGGCGTTGTTCGAAAACTCGATCGTGCTGCCCACTTGCACTTGGCTGGCATATCTTTCAGGAATGGAGAATTCGATTTTTATCGGGTCGATATTGACAATATTGGCAATGATGTCCGTGGTGCTGATGACCGACCCGGCTGATATTTGCCGCAGTCCAAGTACTCCGTCAAAAGGTGCCTTGATCACGGTTTTGTCCAGCTGGGCTTTGACCAGTTTGATATCCGAAAGGGTGGTATTGTATTGGTTCAGGATGATGTCATATTCCTCCTGACTGATGGCCTCCCGGGCCAAAAGCTGCTTTTGACGGCTTTCCTGACCTTCATAAAGTTTTTTGGTGTATTCCAACCGATCCAGTTGGGCGGTGAGCTCATCATCATTAAGGTAAACCAAGGGGGTGCCTTTTTTGACAAACTGCCCTTCTTCAAAATTAATGGATTCTACCAGCCCGGTGATTTCAGCACGGAGCGATACGGATTCATTGGAAAGGACATTGCCCGTGACATTCAGGTTGTTTTCCAGCCGTTCGGGCGTTACTTCCACGACATCCACGGGAAGCGCCGTCATCGCTTCGGGAGTGCTTTGGGGACTTTTGCTTGGTTCTTTACTGGTGTCACCACCTTGTAGGCGAGGAAATAGAAAAATGACAGCAATGACCACAACGATGGCCACTATCACTAATATTTTGGTTTGTTTCTTCATTGGGCTAATGAAAATGTCTTACACGTTAAGTTGATTAAGGAATAGATTCCTTTTTTATTCGTCATCTTGCTGGTCCAATGCCCCTGATAATTGCGCAAAGAAACCATTCAGGGTTTCGTGCAGATTCAGGGCATTCTTTGAGAAATGGCCTATGCCGACAAAAAAGCGAATAGTCAGGTTTTCTTTTAAGAAATACCCCAATGGCTATTCCGGACTTTAAAGTAAGTCAATTATAAAAGAACATCCCTCAATTTAAAATACAGGTGGTCAATGAAAACTTTTAATGGTCAATGACTTTGCTGCATAATTTACCCAAAGTTTTGATCCCGCTGCTGATCGTGGGTCGAAATCTTAGTTAAAAATAGCGATAGGGATTGATAGTGTTTAGGATTTTCTTGCCTTTTGGCCCAGGGATAAAGCGGTAAATAATGTTTAGCCGATAGTTTCCCGTCAAAAGGCTGTTGTTGAAATCGTTGTTCTTGGCCAGCCTGACGTTGCTGAAGACGTAATTGGCATTGACCGCCCAGCGTTTTGAATTGTAGCCGGTGCTGGCTTTGAGGAGATAGTTTGCATTGACCGACCAATTGGTCGATTTTTCCAGCCCGTATTGGTTGGTAAACCCCAGACCGAGGTTTCCACTGGCAGCTCCCATTATGAAATAATGTTTGGCAATGACCAAGGTGTAAGCGTATCCAATGTTTGGTCCGAACTCCATGAAAAACAGTTTGTTGAAATCCCTTGAAGGATCTAGCATGGCCTTTTTGGGGATAAAAGAACTGTCCCCTTTTGCCAGTCCCCCGTAGATTTCAGCTCCGACTAAAAAGGTGCCGGCAGATTTTTTTTGCCATTCTGTCTGGAGGAAGGCAGCTTTATAGCTGAATTTTTCCCCGTTAAAAACGTACTTCACCGAAGCACCTACTTCACGGACTTTTATGTCTTGACGGTAATAGTAAGCTTGTGACGCTGGTGCAAATTGACCTTCCGAGGCCAGGTGGTATCCATTATAGATTTGCAGAAAACCGTCAATGGCCCACTTGTCGGGGTATGCGTGGACCTGAGCATCCAGGTATTTGGTATCACCTTTTCCTATTTCCGGATTGAGAAAGCCAAATCCCAGGGCTAAGTTCAGGGTGAATACATTGTAGGAGGCACCCACCCCCATGTTTAAGGTGGAATTAGGCCTGTACCGTAAAAGTGGAGTTTCACCTAATCGGTCTTTGATGTTGAGTCCGGTGTATTTTCTGGATAGGTAAAACCTTCCCGTCACCATTTCTGGAAACCGCTCAAAATACGTCGTGTCGTTTTTGAGCTGCCCAAACAAGAGGTCGCTGTACAAGAACATTCCTACCGTCATCAATATAAAGCCCCATTTTCGCATGTTCGTCGTGTAAAGGTGTATTCAGTAAGTATAAAGAAAATATGGGGAATAATTGTAAAAAATTAATGTTTTGAGGAGTAGCTGGTCATTTGCTCCTTCAGTATTTACTTCTGCCAAAAGCTGATCATATCACCTCATATGGACAGGTAGCTTACTCCTTCCAAGTGCCTTTGGCAGGGCGCCCAGGGTGACCTGCTGATTTAGCCGTAGGATGGTGGATCAAGCCATATTTTTGGGGACTAGGATTTATTTTCATGAGGAATCCCCCTGCTCGGAAAACTTCCATGAAGTCAAGGGATTTAGGGATCAAGCGGAAAAGTTGGTGATAGCCAGTTTACTTAAGGGCAAAGCCACGGATAAATAAAAAATGGTTGTTCCGATAATCATCTAGTCTGCATTTGAAATACGGACTTTAGTGAAGAGATTGTCTCATAAGTCCCCGTCATTGCTTCTTCCGATGGATATCGGAAGAAGCAATCTCGTCATACGTGCAATGAAAGCACATCGAGATCACTTCACTCCGCTCGTGATGA
>JGI2924J29684_1078010_pt1 | contig 27805 bp, 28 predicted proteins | sample BenlonsequencITS_FD_29684 | JGI IMG/M metagenome (IMG submission 29684)
ACATGGCACGAGAGTAGTCCATAGCTATTTAAGTTTATTTTCATCGCATTCACAATACCCTCCTGTCCCATTATATAATGGTTTATGAGCTTAAAGAAGGGATATTGTACTTCTTTTCTCATTCCTGCCTACTGCAGATGTATAATATATTAATAGGTAAAAATACTGGAAGGATGAAGTACATGTTCAACAATATTCTTGCTACTATTGGACATACTCCTCTAGTCAGAATCAACAAGCTAAACCCCAATCCAGATGTTCAGCTCTACGCAAAGCTGGAGAGTTTCAACCCAACTGGTAGTATCAAGGACCGGATTGCCTTAAAAATGATTGAGCAAGCAGAGGAAAGCGGTGCCTTAACTCGAGATAAAATTATCATTGAACCTACCTCTGGTAATACCGGAATTGGCCTAGCCATGACAGGCGCAGTAAAAGGTTATTCCGTGGAAATAGTCATGAGCGAGTCTGTTTCCATTGAGCGTCGTAAAATGATAGAAGCTTTTGGCGCAAAAATTATCCTTACGGAGGCTTCCCAGGGAACTGACGGAGCGATTAGGAAAACTAAGGAACTCTGCCGCAATAATCCTGATAAGTATTTTATGCCGAACCAGTTTTCCAATGAATTCAACAAGCTGGCCCATTATTATACTACAGCCAATGAAATCTGGGAGGATACCCAGGGAAAGGTCACCCATTTTGTCTCGGCACTTGGTACATCTGGAACCATCATGGGTGTAGGAATGGGACTAAAAAATAGAAATTCCAATATTCAGATCGTGGAGGCTCACCCTGTTCTCGGCCACTACATTCAAGGCCTCAAAAATATGGAGGAGGCAATTGTCCCAGAGATCTACGATCCAACGAAAATTGATCGGACGATAATGATTGAATCTGAAGCAGCCTTTGCCATGTGCAGGGACATCGTATTACAGGAAGGGATTTTTGTGGGTATGAGCAGTGGGGCCGCCATGCTTGCGGCCCTGGAATGCATCAAGGATATGAAGGAAGGCTTTGTGGTAGTCCTCTTCTCTGATGGAGGGGAAAAATATCTCAGTACAAGTTTGTTCAATCCACCAGGTTAATAAATATCATCCTCCAGTCCTTCTAACAACATATTGAGCGAATATCATCCGCTGGCCGCCTCGAGTATGAGGCGGCCTGATAACAATGAGTGTCGCGAATGCAATCATGAGATACATCGCCTCAACTATTTAATTCTAATATCAAACTCGCCCGTAATCCGACTTGGATAATCCTGAATTTGTAATGTGATTGGAGATTGGTAAGATTGGTTATCCGGTGTGGGGCATAGTGGGTATTATATTGCTCTAAAAATCGTATTCAAAATACTCCTTAACAAAATTAGCCATATTTTCTTCTCCGATATAATCTAAATCCGTATCGTTAAAATACAAATATGCAATGCTTTTGTTCTCTTCAGATGTTCCAATCATACCGAAAGATTTCGGAAATCGTGTATTGTCTTCTCCATTACCGGCCACAACCTTAAAAGAATAACTATTGATTGAAAACTCATGTTCAGGAATAATATCTTTACTTATGTTAGCGTCAAAGATTTTTTGATCTAGAAAGGTATATTTTTCTCCTAATTTTTCCTTTTCACTCTTATACGTTTTATCATCGTAGTATACAATGAGAGCAACCGAGTTAGATTCAAATACAAATGATTTATGAGTATATCTGTATTCCATATGCCGGTATTCTGGTAAATCATCAAGAGTTGGCATAATGTCTTTTGCATTTGTATCAAGTAAGGTGCCACTGCTAAGATAACCTTCAGTATTTGCACTTGATTTGCTACAGCCAGTAATGAAAAGAACAAAAATAACCAATATAATAATTATGTTTTTTCTCATTTTAATTTACCTCTCCCCAAACAACTTACATCACTTTATGAACTTAAAGATAACCTGTCATAAGCATTATAGCATAATCTTCCAGATATAAGGATGAAACTTATCCTTGATGGGCAAAAGGATGATTCCAGGGAAGCCCCCCTCCCAGTAACATCAACAACCATAAGTAAGCATATGCCTCGCGCCGAATGGCGCGAGGCATATGCTTACTTATGATCGCTTCTCCACTTCAAATGCTGTCTAAGCCTGTCCAAAAAGAAGATGTTAAGTCCATATTGAATAAATATTAGCTTGGAAAACCGGCAATAGTTACAGATTTGAGCTTTAGACGTCTCTTTTAAGAGTTTTGCAATCGTTAGGTAACTTATCAAAGAGTGGCCGGTTAATCTTCTTATTCAACCTATGACCATAACCTTACCATTAGCTAAAGGAAACACAAAATCCAAATCCCTTTCATCTTTGTACTTATCATAAGTTTTTCGCCATTCAATAGTGTTATCATGCTTATATTTGATCACTACAAGCTCAGTATCATACCAAATGGAAGAGACATAGGCCGGTTGAGGTATACATTTTATTTCCCTGACAGCAGTAACTATGTAACCGCCGTCCGACGTGGGCCTGATCTTCCCTGCCGCATATTTTATATCATCCATTCTTTTCTCTTCCTGCCCATTATAATCAACAACCAAGATACTGCCTTGATTTTGTTGTCCTGCCGCAATAATAATCTTGTTATTTGGAAGCAAAGATAAAACACTCCCCCACAACCCCTTATGAAGGTCGGATTTCAACCATACTCTGTTTCCATTTTCATCAAGCTTGATTAGAAATCCGCTGACAAGAGTACCTTCAATGACGCTGCTCCCCTTGTCACCAAGAACATAGACATAACCGTCAGCAAGGCCAAGTTGATTGTAGACAAAGTGTTCGTTTTCGTTAGTCTTGACTACCCATTGCAAGGAAAGGTTTACAGCGATCCTAGCAACAAAATCAGCAAACTTTTGTCCTTCAGGCAGTCCGAAATCTCCATTTTGTGATGTCGTGTGGCCATTGATGAGCATTCCCAGATCCTTGTCATATTTTGCACCGTCAAGATTTTCAAAGCCACTGCCCCCATACCCTTTTTGCTGTATGACCTGACCATCTTTAGCCAGTTTCGTAATGACAATATCGAATTCTCCACCCCTCGTCTGTTTCCCGTTTTCACCCAACCACTTTCCTACCGCCAGGATTTCTTCCTTCTCAGTGATAAAAAGATACCGCAGCATATCCCCTAGATCATCGTCAAACTCCCGTTGCCAAAGTTCTTCCCCATTCTTATCACATTTTACAAGGATACTTTTTTCGCAAATCATGCCCTGCTCACTGTAACGGGGAGATGTCTGAACTGAAAAGACATAACTTCCATCAGGAAAAACCTGCAGATTATTGATCTCTCCCGAGATTGTCGGGTACATGTAAACCTTGTCCCAGACAACGTTGCCTTCAAGATCCAGCTTCAATATTTTAGGCCAGCTTTTAGAATTATTTTCATTAACCAAACTCGTTGCAAGATTTACTTTATAACCGCAGAGAAGCCCGTCGTTTGTTTCTCTGACAATCAAATCGCCCAAAGAATCAATGTTCAGATCCATCTTTATCTCAGGAACCATGCTAGGGTTTATATCTTCCAACTTGACATAATTTGTTGATATTCCGCTGATCGTTAGCCAATTATTTTCGTTATTAAAATTATTTTGCAAATGCTGCCCTGCCACAGGTAAGCCTTCATCAGTATTCTCTGGTTCACTCTTACCTGTACTAAGTCCAGGCTTGCTGAACCCTAACGATGACCATAACAAGGCACAAAGCAAGCCAAACATGAGAACTAATTGTATCTTCCTTTTCAAACTGTCATCTCCCTCACAATTCATATTAAGTTCGATATTGTTCAAGAAAATAACTCCAGACTATTGCAATAGTTTTAGTTTATACTACTGCAATAGTCTGGAGTTGTCAAGGAGAATCTACTTCGCTTAACTGTTCTCTTGGCCGAAAGTTCCAACTACGTCTAAAAAGAAAAATCCTGTTCATAGGGCATTAGTATTTACTCATGTTAATTTGATTACTAAAGCAGCTTCACGATACTATTGACTGTTTCTTTTTCTTCTACATATTTCACACTGATTGTATCGCCAATTTTTAGGAAGGGTAATCTTTCTGATTGGGAGATATTTGCAGTAAAGACATCCTCCTGTCCTTCTAACAGGATATAGTAATAAGTATTTCCTTCGATAACGAGATTTTGAATATTAGTGATCTTAGCTGTTACATCAAACTGTTCTTTGAGTTCTGAAACTTTTTCGGTTGTGGCTGTACCCTTATTCGTAAACATTGCAAAAGTTTCTTCTACAGTAATACCGATAATTACCTTTTGATAATCCTCAGCATCTACTAACGCATACATCTTAATAAGCCCTGCGTTATCTTTTAAAGACATGAAATAGGTTGGCTTTCCGTTGATATTTAAAAGAAGAGGAAACGTCGAGACATACCCTTTCTCTTGTACTGCACCTTGAGCGCTTTCCATAGCGGAATATTCTTCGGCTGACGGTATACTGTAAAATGTCATATCTTTTGTTCGTAGATTGACTAGGATAAACCCAATATTTGATTCATCACGCACTACAGAGGTTATTCCTGTATACAAATACACATCATCATTAATGGCTAGATAGTTGTATCCATCTGTTGAAGCAAGCACACCTCGTTGTCCAACGACTGAATTCCAAAAACCACCTTGATATTTACCATTGTAATTAACTTGTTCTACCACAAGTTCAGACTCAAAGACTGTATCCACCCAGGTTGGAACCTCTTCAATGCCTATTTTTTGATGCTCTCCTGTTGAAGCATTTAACATAATCACTTCTTTTACGTCAGTACCTCCGAAAAGACCAATTTTCTTTTCAAGCACTGCTACAATCCAATATGGTGTACCTTCTTCATCAACTTCAAAGCTAAAGTTCCCGAAAATATCGTTCATATAATTAAATCTTAAGTATCGTTCTACATTTCTTCCAAATCGTTCGCTTTCTGAATACATGATAGCGTGTTTTGGTTTTTCCAGAGTTACTTTTCCGTTAATCATATCGACCATAATATAATTTGGAAGTCCGGCTTGCTTATTATTAAGCCATTTAAAGAACCCGGCATATTCCAAGGGGGACACTCTAACCGGCTTTCCCTGGTAATTGATTTGCGTATAATCCGAAGCAACACTAAACTGTGAGACCAATTCAACGATCTCACCCATTTTTCTGTCTCCCAATCTTTGGGCGGTATCTCTATCAACGGTTGGGACTTGATTAAAGGCTATTTCTGCAACATCTTCTGCAAAATTCCCTTCCTGCTTTTCAATTAAAGTAGCGTATCGGTGAGCATGGAATAATGGCGTAGAATAAATTTCCATTATTCCGACAACTGCTATTATAAGCATTGACGCCCTGAGCAGATAAGACCATGCTTGCGGCTTCTTCTTTAAGGTAATCTTTTTTTCGTTAACGGCTACTTGGGGCAAAAGAAATAATCCGGCACCCAAAAGAAGCATGCTGCAAAAGTATGCCCAGAAACCCACTGATTGGATGTTAATAGGCACAAGCAGAAAATAATATGAGATTAAGATAAGTGCAACCCAAATAATCGCTGTAATGATGTTTCCCTTGGCATTTTTCATAGTTTTTGTTCCCTTCCTTTGTCATCACAGTTCATTCCCTCATGGAAGTTAAACGTTATATCGGCCTGCGGCGCATGAAGTTTTCAAGAGATTATGCGGACCAAAATCACTGTTCCCTGTACAGCGCACTGTTTTATATTTACACCCTCAACAAGCCTCGGAACCCTCTGGCAGCATAGTAAGATTCGGCTCCGTTGTGATACACGAAGACATTGCCGTAACGAAAATCCGCAAAGATGGCACCACCGAGCTTTCTAATATCAGCAGGCGTTTTTATCCAACTAGATGTCTTAGTGTCGTACTTTCCAAGTTTCTGTAAGTTCCGGTATTCTTCTTCAGTTAAAAGCTCAATTCCCATGGTAGCAGCCATATCAATGACGTTGTTTTTGGGTCTATTTTCTTTTCTTGACTCCAGCGCCTCATGGTCATAACATAGGCTTCGGCGGCCTTTAGGACTTTCTTCAGAACAATCATAAGAAATGTATTGGCCGGTCTTTGGGTCAAGACCAAGAACATCCGGTTCACCGCCTGTTCTTTCCATTTCATTAAGCGACCATAGTCTTTCAGTATTATCTTCTATCTTTGCTTGTACTTTAGCCCATTCAATCCCTTCATGACGCTTCATGTTTTTCTCAAAACGGGCTTTTAATGTTCTAAGTAGTTCTTCACGTTTTTCTGGTGACAAATCCATTTTATGTCTCCTTATCATAAAATACTTTCATATTATATATTCCATTCAGTGGTTCCTTTCAATCATAAAGGAGTTGATTTTTACGACGCTCCTATAGTCTAAACTTAAATTAGTCTGCCTCCATTGTAAAAGCAGTAATTATTTAGGGCTCTAATATAGAACACAATTTTCTTCCTCCTTAAAAGGCACCCAATTTCTTGAGTGCCTCAAAGAACTCTATGCTAATTTTTACTTGATATCGCCCTAGCCCATTGACCCGGCTGATACCTATCTCTCATAAGGAGTTATTGCCCATTTGACACAACCGTCTTTTTGGTGACTAAAAACATCGTAACCTTCTAAAATATCATTTAAAGGTTTGGTGTGTGTTAGCATAAATCGTGCATCGAGTTTACCTTCTTTTATTTTTTTAAGCATTTCCCCAATACCTTCTCCTTTATGAATTCCCATTTTTATTGTAAGGTTCTTGGCAAAAATTTTATCCATGTATAAGGTTAAAGGTTTGGAAAATACTGCTACTGTAGACACGATTCCACCAAATTTAGTAATTCTTGTGGCCAGTTCAAAAGTTTGTTGGACGCCACCCGATTCAATGGTTACATCCACGCCAGCCCCTTTGGTAATCTCTTTAATTCTCTCTTTTACATTTTCGGTGCCTGAATTAATGACCGCATCAACTGCATGATTGCGTTGTAAAAGCTCTAAGCGCTCGGGCAACAAATCTATAGCAATCACTTTCTTCGCTCCAAAAATTGATTTGGCAATTAAACAAGCTGACATTCCAACGGGTCCAACACCTACAACCGCCACTATTTTTTCAGGATTAACTTCCCCATTCTTCACGCCGAACCAACCTGTTGCTAACATATCGGGTACGAGAATGACATCTTCTTCTTTTAAGACGCTAGGTATAGGTATGCAGAATATGTCTGCTTTAGGTATCAGTACATATTCTGCTTGTGACCCTTCAAGTTCCCCTACACCAAATATACCATATTTTTCACATAAGCCCGGCAGACCGCTTTTGCACATTTTACACTGACCACAAAAAACAGCTGGAAATACAATACAACGCATACCAGGTTTTAAATGTTTAACTTCGGAGCCAGTTTCGACGATTTCCACACAAAACTCATGACCTACAATTTTGGGCATGGGAGCGGTTGGAATATGGCCTTGCACCATATGAATATCGCTTGTACAGATTGCTGCTAAAGTAACTTTTCCAATAGCATCCTTAGGGTTGGTTATTTTAGGTACCGGCACATCATCTAAGCTATAGTTGCCTGGCCCATGATAGACCAGAGCTTTCATTGTCTCCTCTAACATTCCTTCAACTCCTCTAAATATTTTTGATTTTCATTATAAAAAGAATGAATCTTCATTCATAATCTTCTAAATATTATAACACATATATTTAAATCTGATGTAATCTTAACTCGAATTTTTTGAAAGATTTGTCTTTTCCTCAAAATTATAGAACTGTATTCCAATGATTAAGGGGATCCTGCCGGCCGTTACTTAAAATCATTAAGCTGGAAGACGGGGAAGCCATAACTTATCAAACGAACTATACCGACTATCAGAAAGAAAAAGAGAGCCGCCTGCTCTCAGAGTTTACAAATTATCAAGAACAACAGAAAAAGATTAAAAAGATGCAAAAGGCTTTAGATCGCCTGACTAAATTAAACAGGCCGATCTTAGAACGCAAAAAAAACGACCTGCATCTCGAACAAAGTGACCGTTCCGGAAAGCAAGGGATTTCTCTAGATGGAATCAGCAAATCCTATGCTGACCGCTCGCTTTTCTGTAAAGTCAGTGCTCAGCTATTTTACGGCGATCGACCGTCCTTATCGAAAAAACGACTGCGGCAAAAGTCATCGCAACGTTTCAATTGCCCGTTTCGCCCATTGAGAATCCTGTAGTACCGCGCGACCGACGCCGATGAGGTCAGCTTTTTCTGCCACCAACAATTTCTCAGCCGCTTGGGGTTCAGTGATGCCGCCAGTTAGAATGACAGGAATGGATACAACCTTTTTAATCGCTTCGGTCAGAGGGGAGAAATAGCCTTGCTCAGAACTCCCCGGAGATTTATAACCTAAGAAACTGCCGGAAATATCCAGAATGGTGATGCCTGCTTTCTCGAATTCTTTAGCCGCTATCTGACTATCTTCAATCGTGATGCCGCCTTCCTTATAATCGCAAGACCCTAACCGTAAGAGTAGTGGGAAATCGTTGCCCACAACAGCTTTGACTGCTGCGATAATCTGCAGATGGAGGCGAAGGCGATTATGAATCGTTCCACCATACTCATCGGTTCGCTTGTTGCTTAAGGGGGAGAAAAATTGGTTAAGTAGGTAGCCGTGGGCAGAATGGATCTCCACTCCGTCAAAGCCTGCTTCCTTGACACGACGAGCAGCATCCTGAAAGGCTTGGACGATATCGGTAATTTCCTGTTTGCTAAGCTCTTTAGGGGTATTTCCATTCCAAGGATGAGGAACTGGGGAGGGAGCGACCGGAATCTCACCGATGACTTCCTGAGTGGTGGCGCTTCCGGCATGATTAATTTGCATCACTGCTTTTGAACCATTGCTGTGAATAACCTGGGCTAAACTACGTAATCCTTCCACCAGATGATCATTAGCAACACAGAGTTGATTCTTGCTAGCTTTACCTTCGGGACTTACAAAGCTATGTTCAACTACGATGAGCGAGAAACAGCCGCCCTTCGATTTTTCTTGATAATAGTCGAGGACCGCCTTGCTTACACCACCGTCCGCTTCGGACTTGGCGGTGGCCATGGGAGGCATAATCAGACGATTATGCAGGGTCAACGCGCCCGCTTGCAATGTATCTAGTAAATGAGCCATAAAAAGAACCCTCCTTAAATTTTAAACGTTATTCCACAGAGAAAGCCTATCCTATCTGATCTCGTCTACGATAATACGATTGATACATTTTTTAATATTCCCGACTGCAACGAGAATTAATATGAATTAGTAGGGTTCGTTAATTCAGTATGAACTGTTGTCAATAATTCTGGAATTTCTAAAGTCTGTGGGTAATTTTCTGTATGTTTAACCTACAGCATGCTTATTACAAAATGATAGTGAAGAGGACGTCCGATTGAAGTGTTGGCAAATGCCTGCGTTAAAGCACCTAGTTCTTGAGTTTACCGGTCTGCTTTGCTTACCTTCCGAAGCCGGCCCTTAATCGGAGTGTTCTGCAGATTCTGCAGCACCAACTCACCCTTATTGTTTAAGATTTCAACAAAGGTTGATACATCCAGGATATTGATGATTCCGATATCTGCCGGGGTTATGCCCTCAATACTGCAAAGCGTGCCCACAATGTCGACGGGTCTCATCTTTGTTTTCTTCCCGGCATTCACATGGATCTTCATGATTTCGGTACTCAACTGCACGCCTTTTGTTTCCTTGATTTCTGGCAAAGTATTGTTTTTCGCCATAAAATCCTGTTTTGACTCATGTACCGTTGCTTCATCCGGTCTTTCCTTTAGAAGAATCTCTTTGCCGATGTAGTCGTGGATTTCCTTTAAAAACTTGTCTTCATTTTTGGTAACAAAGGTTATGGCTTTACCCAGTTTGTTGACTCGTCCTGTTCTTCCGATCCGATGAACATAGCTTTCTCGGTCGTAGGGGATGTCATAATTGATGACCAAGGTAATGTCCTCGATATCCAGACCTCTTGAGGCAACATCTGTCGCACATAGATATCTGAAATATCCTTGTTTAAAATCCTTCATGACATTCAATCGATCTCGTTGTTCCATTCCGCCATGAAGTTTATCACAAGAATAGTCCAGCTTCAGGAGTTCTGTGTAAACTTCATCGACAGTTTGCTTAGTATTGCAAAAGATCATACAACTGTCCGGGTTTTCAACCATCGTTAGATCTTGAAGAAGCTTCATCTTATCTGTCTGATCAACAAGATATCTTTCCTGAGCGATCCGGTCGGCCGCAGGATTCTGTTCTTCGATTTCCACGCGAATGGGATTTCGCATAATCTTACTGCATAAAACATTGATGTCTTGGGGCATTGTCGCTGACAATAAAACGGTCACCCGTTCATGAGACAAGTTGGCAATGATCCTTTCGATTTGCTCGATAAAGCCCATATTCAACATTTCATCGGCTTCATCAATGACTAGGTATTTTATATTTGATATATCCAAGGTTCCTCTTTCAATATGATCGATCAAGCGACCCGGGGTTCCAACCACAACATGGGTTTTTTGTTTAAGTTCCTTTTCTTGAACATGAAAAGGGTACTTCCCAAAAATTGCTGCTACTTTTATTCTTCTAAATCTGCCGATATGAAACAGATCTTCTTTGACCTGAACTGCGAGTTCTCTGGTGGGGGTAAGCACTAATGCCTGGGGTTTATTCTGTTCCCAATCCACTAATTCACAAATAGGGATAGCAAAGGCCGCCGTCTTTCCGCTTCCGGTCTGGGACTTGACGATGATATCCTTTTGGGCCAAGACTGCCGGGATCACTTGCTCCTGAACTTTACTGGGACTGATGAAATTTAGTAAGCTAATTGCTTTTAATAATTCACTACTTAATTGAAAGTCGTTAAAATTACCCTTGTTCATTTAGAGGTCTCTCTTTCATTATTACAATTCCTGATTCAGGCTTTCAGAGTATAAGATTACCAAATATTTTGGGAAAACCTAAACTAAATTATAAGACAAATCCATATTTAAGCAAATTTGTGCTTAGCCTTTCACAATATAGTTTACTCCGCGTAGGATTTGGCTTATAAGAAAACCTCAGGAAATTATGTATTCTCCCAAGGTTGAGGTTTCATGTTATTCAACTCTCGTTCCGCATGAATTATGCAATGATTCCTTAACTTCTTCATGTAAATACACTTTGGCTTCTGGAAAATCAGACCGTAAGAACCTTCGTAGTTTCGTCTTTCAGGAAATCTGTCAGCACCTGACCTGTATACATTACGTTTATGCCCATATTCTCTAAAACTTCCGACACCCCGTAACTATCGGCGCAAGCCTTGCAGGCCAAAACCTCCACCCCGGCCTGTTTTATTTTCGCCGCATATTCCTGCAATTGCTGATCTTCCGTGAGAAGTTTGGCCGAAGGCCCCCAAACGATCAGGGATACCTCATCCCACCATTCCTTGAGCTTTGAATTAAGGGTATACATTAAGGCCATTCGGATAGCAACTTCCCTATCCCCACTAGTCCAGATCACGACCAACTTATTGGGTAGATTCATACCTGCAACGCCTCCTTAACTTTTATGAGATTCAGGGATATTTACTTTTACTTAAAGAGCAGCAGTGACAGGCCGTAACTGCCACCAAAGGCTTCACTCACGTGATTGCTGGCGGATCCGCCGTAACAATTAAAAGTAGCATTCTCTTACAAAATTTCATTAAGTTTGGGATAAACCGTAAGCGCATTTCGATAAAATACAGCTTCGTGATACTCTTCCGGTATAACATGCTTAATAAATTCTACATAAGGTTTAATTGGTACAAGTGGCCAATCTGATCCAAATAGAACTTTATTATAGCAATTCGAAATGACTAAAGCTTGTTGTATATACTCGACGTAAAGCCTTTTATCTTTGATTTTCATCACGTGCTCTTTATTCCCTGCGATGAGTCCAGATAAGTCTGCGTAAACATTATGATTCTTGGCGGTGACCTCTGCTGCATCAATCATCCACGGGACGCCCATATGACAGATCACAAACGTAACGTCCTCTTGTTTTACAGCTAACTCATCAATGGTTAAAGGATGGGAATATTTTAAAAGCCCTTTTGGGGATTGTGTATCCCCACAATGAATCGCCACGGGAACTTGGTATTTGCGAGCAAGCTCATAGATCGGATCATAAATCGAATCATACACGTAATATGGAAAATAACCGGGATAGAGTTTAATCCCTGTCACTCCCCTTTTTTTAAGTTCTCCTTCAATATAATCAAGTTCTTTATGATCTTCCTTAAGCCTTTCAGGATTGACGCCTACGCAAGAAAGCAAACCTTCTACAGTCCCATCTGCCAAAACAAATTCTTCCGGACTCCCCGAAGGTTGGTTGGGATCTCGACTGGGCGTTGACATGATGATTCCAGCTACAACACCGGCTTGTTCAAACTCTTGTCTGAGCCCTTGAGCACTAAATTCCACTTGAGATATATTTTTCGCCGTTTCATTAAATCCAGAGCGACATGAAAAATGCAAATGCGCATCAATGATTTTCAAAATACCATCCCCCGTATTTGGTTTCTTATATTAATTTTAAGTCTATTTTCTTCATTATATCATATCCTCCTTTTGTTATTGTCCCAGTCTGCACTTCAGCCAGGGTAAACATAAACATTACAGACTGCAGCAAGATAAACATCATCAGATAGCCGATAATCGTTGTTCCGACCCCTCTGACATCGTTGACCGGGGGGACAAAATCAAGGTCTTTGACCTTGATAATTTCTTTCATTCCTCGCATTCCTGGGAAGGACAATGAAGCTATCATCCTAAAGCCTATTGCAGCAAACACCCTCAACATTGAAGCAGAGTTGTTCAACTATAATCAAATTGGCAAATCGGATGATATCGTGATAGTGAACGAATAATAACTGACAGCCCGTGATATTAAACACTACATCTAAAGATACAAAAACTTAGTCTATCCCCATATTTTTTGCTTAGGTGCTCATGCTTTTCAAATATTTCAAGTAATTGATCGTCTATGTTTTCCGAAAGTAAAAAATCAGAAGCGGAATCAATATCATTCTCCTTTTCGTCAAATTCTGATTTGAATATTTCCACAGTTATTTCATTAAAACCAGCCTTATGAAAAAGGTTATACCATTCTGACTGAGTTAGTAATTGTGAAACTCCATAAAATTCAACCATTGTTATAAGATCTTCCTTGGAAAGTGAATCCTCAAGAACCATTTCAATGGCGAGTAATACACCCTTTGTCTTAAGCACTCTTTTAAATTCCATGATTGTTAAGGGGACATTTGTAAAGGAAGTTACCGATTCTGAAAGGATAAAATCAAATGATTCATTAATGAAAGGCAAATTTTCGGCACTTCCATACACAACATTAATCGGTAGTTGTAAGGATGAAAACCTTTGTTTTGCTTTCAATAACATTGTAGTATTACAATCCAAGGAAGTAACAGAGCATCGGTACTTTTCAGCAATGTATGCCGATGTCTGACCTGTTCCACAACCAACGTCAAGGATTGACTTTTCTTGGTCTATATACTCCCTTGATAAAAGACCTTTGGTAAGTTTAAGCCCTCCGGGGTGAGCCCCCCCAACTCCGAAGGATGCCAAACAATCGAGATATGTGTAATCCAATTTCAGTCACATCCTTGTGTTAAATTACTATAGTATAGTATGATCGCGGGAATAATTTGTCACTGAAGGGTTCTGCCATTATAGTTTTGAGGTATTTAAAAGCAACATACTTATAGACCAGATACAAGCTAGGGGTGCTTTATGAGCATTATTAGGACGGACAAGTGGTTAGAGGATTTATATGAACAGCCAATTAAACTATGTGAAAAATTAATGAATTACTTTGAAGGTGCTGAAGCCTGGGAAATCTATGATTATTTAACCATGCATGGTATGTATCGCCCCTTCATGAACGGAACCGAGGAAGTGAGAAAGTTACATAACAATAAGGTATGGGAAATTGTACAAGCTGAAATGCAACACCTTCAGAAACTGTGGGAAGGGCCCAATATCCCAGTCTTTATTTTTCCATCAGATATTAATAACCCTAAGATAAAAATAGATTTCAACGGAAAATCAGGCCTGGCCTTTAAGGATAAACTTATATTATTTATTTCCGGAGATACCTTGGAAAAGGAAATAAGGTCATTATTCACTCATGAATACAACCATGTCTGTCGGCTATATAGATATAAAAAAAGTGAAGAGCATTATAAATTGCTCGACACTATTGTTTTGGAAGGATTAGCCGAAAATGCAGTCCGCGAAAGATTTGGTGAAGGGTTTATAGCAACTTGGACGTCATATTATTCAGTTGATGAGCTAGAGATACTATGGAAAACCTTAGTGCAACCTAACAAAGATTTATTAAAAACTGCTCATAAACACCAAGCCATACTCTATGGCTTAGATAATTATCCCCGAATGGCAGGGTACTGTGTTGGGTATTATTTAGTTAAGAAATTTATGGAACAAAACGCGCTAACACTTAACGATCTCCTTGGTACCCCAACTGCTAAGATCCTAAGTTAAAAACCTAGACAGTTAATAAAGCTAACGAGTGAACTCGTTCAGCTGAAGTTGAACATCGAGACACTAACAATGAAAACGTTCCGCTTGTAAAGATAGACGAAAAGACCGAGAGCTTCGGTCTTTTCGTCTATCTACTTTGTAAGGACACCACTATAAGATTAGATGAAGAGCAGAGGAAGTAAAACTAATGTGGCAATTGAACCAAACGCAACTCCTGCACCAAAACCAGGATAACCATACCAACCGTAGCTAAAGCCGCCCAAATTTCTTGTGCGACTAAGCGGTTGTAAATATACTCTGTCATAGTCAACATCCCCAATAATACCACGGTGAATTCTTCCGTCATGAGTACTGATTTCAACGGCTCTGCCTCTGTATCTGTTGCAGAGCGAATAATAATCTCCAACTGACATTTCGTCACCCCCATATCTTTAGTATCTAATGAGCTATACATTAGTTTATGTATGGGGAGGTCGGGGTGATCCATAATTTACCACACAGAATACTTTGCATTTTAAGATCATCAATAAGCTGACCAAGCCAAGGATTTTCAACGTATCTCCCGCATGTTGAACGGAATCTAGCTAATAAACCCTTGGCATGGAATTCCCACATTTGCAAACTCCTCATCAGTAATGGGTTATCTCGAATTCATCCTCCAGATCTCCAATAATCATTGACATATCTAACGAATCCACAAATAAGTCTTCCCGCAAACGGCTCTCCAAGGATAAGCGGCGGCAGTTAGTTCAAGAAGTTTGTTCGTAAGCCTGGAGTGGATTATTCTTTAAAATATTTTCCACTTCTTCAAAGCCTGTTGGAAAAGCGAAGTTGTAGCGCGCAGGAAGGGCAAAAACGTATTTGCTGTTATGAGCAAGCTCGCTTGGTCCGATGGGTGCCGCTCCAATATGAAACTCTTCCCGCTGCAGGGAGCTCCATTGGGCATGTGTAAATATCATAATCGGAATATCCTGTCGTTGGTTTTGAGCAGTCCATTGAGGATGCCGGATGGAAATCAGCGGTCCCGTTTCCACAATTTCTCCTAGTGAACCTTTCAAGCCTAAACCTTCCCAGGTAGACATGATTATCGAATGGCCTTGCCAACTCTCCGGCAAGGAAAAATTAAAACCATATTGAGGATTTTGGTACACCTTAGGGTCAGTTTCCACGTAGGCACCAAGATGGACAGCGGTAATCAACCAGCGATTTTCAACTTTCCCTACGCTAAGATCAATTGGCCGCTTGGCGGCAACACCGCCATTTTGCATCTCCACACTCGTTATCTCCAAGACTTCACCCTTCACGTCATACTCAGATTTCGTTGATTTCTCAATGCTTAGAATTCCTATTCGATCCGGCCATGGACTTGAGACCACCCTGCCCGGAACATTCTGAAGATCTTTTTGCCATGCCGACAAAAGCTCGGGGGAAACAAGGTCTCCGTAGTTCTCTTGGATACTTTTGTTTACGTAATCTTTTGGCGCAGTAAGGGGAACTGCCTGAAGTTTCTTGCCGAAATTCTCAACTAAACTGATAACTTCTGCTTCAGCACCTTCATCCTGAGTTTCGGTTATACTTGCACCAGGACTTTTATCTTCGCTCTTGGGAAGTGCCCCCGTAAGCAATACAATTCCGGCAATGATCACTACTGCAACCGCAGCAAAAGAAGCTATAAAAGGATATTTCCGACCGTTCAAGACGTTTTTCACTCTATCCTTTAAATTTCCCTCCGTAAAAGCGGATACGGCTATAACCGGCCTTCGTTTCCCCACACAAGAAGCAACATCCACCAATGCCCTTGCATATTCCCTGCGCCTTTCACTGGAATAGTTTCTAACAACCGCCCTGTCACACGCCCGTTCTCCGTCGTTTTTCAGCCAAGCGAAGGACAACCAGACTACCGGATTAAACCAATAAACCGCTTTAAGCAGGAACAAAATAAGATTGACCAGGTAATCCCTGCGTTTGATATGCATCAGCTCGTGGGAGAGGATTGCTATGATCCTTTCGTCTGTCAGGTTCCTATAAATGCCCTCGGGCAGGATAATCACAGGCTTAAGAAAGCCAAAAATAAACGGTATCTCAAAGGACCCCGTGAAGTAAAGCGAGGCTTTGCTGCGCATCTTCAGGTCAGCTTTACATTTTTCCAACAGACCTAACCGTCTGTCGTCCGGTTCTTCTACTGTTGCCCTAAGAATTCTGGACGTTTTGAGATAAGAGAATAACAACACAGCGAACATCACCAGAATACCGAGAACCCAAATCAGCGCTGCGACATTCCAGAGGTCAAGTCCGTGTACAGGAACAGGCAATTCTGGAGTTAAGACTGGAGGCTGCTGATTTACAGGATTGATCAATACACCAGTGGTCATTGGCGGCAACACCCTATTGACCTTATCCAGGACAGGGAAAGGAGTAACTTGATTAAACAAGGTAAACAGGCTAAACATACTTTTGATATCAAAAGGAATCACCAATTTGAACAGAAATACAAACCATATTCCGTAATGAAAGGAAGAAGACAGCCGTTTGCCGCATACTACTTTTATCAGCATAATTGCCACAGCCACAACAGTTGCATACAAGCTGATATTCAGTACCCCTTTGAAAATGTTCTCAAGCATTTTCATCCCCTCCTTTGACCGTTTTGTCGATCAAGTCCTGGAGCTCTTTCAATTCCCCATTGGACAGAGCCTTATTTTTAATAAATTGAGAAAATAACTGATTAAAGGAGCCTTGATAAACTCTGTCGATAAAGGACTTTGTTTCGCTGATTAGTATTTCATCCCGTCCAAAAAGGGGAACGCAGTTGAACCCCGGCTCCCTCCGCTCAATTATCCCTTTCTCAACGAGACGTTTGATAAAGGTGTAAGTAGTATTCTTGAAATGAGCACCGTTTTCCGGTTTTAGGAAATGGGCTGCAATATCCACAGCGAACATTTCCTTGTTCTTCCAGATAATCTCCATAATTTCAAGCTCGCGCTCTGTGACCTTTGGAATTTCCTGTTGCATTTATATCGCCACCATTCTAAAGCGTTAGTACATTATGTTTATTCTAATGCTTTAGAACAGCAAATGTCAATAGCTTATCGCAGAGAAGAATTACCCGAGATAATGGTAGTACTGTCATACACCTTGCTATCCCGGAGCAATCTGAATCCTCCGGCAACTCTTATCTTTGAATAGGAACAACAGGGAACACTTTATCCGGAGCCGTACGCCCCCAGTTTCAGAGAGGCCACCACGGACGGTGGCCCCTCTGAGGAACCCTAAAACGATAAAGCATTAATTCTTTTTCTTACGAGATCATCAATAATTATCACATTCTTTTTGTGCATAGAACTTAATAAATAAATAAGTTAACATTGTAACCCCAATATTTTGTGTAAGAAAGTTGACTAATGATGGCACTCCTGTTAGCTGAGTATAGTACAATCCTTTCACTGGAATTAATATTTGATCTCCCATTGGGCCTTTAGAAAAAATAGCGTTCGTGGTAAAATTCCACCCCAAATGAAGACCTATAGGTAATGCCATTGACTTAGACTTTAAAAATCCTAAAGCCCATATTAAGCCCATGAAACCTGTTATTAAAAAAACTATTACCATTGATGCAATATTTCCAAACAAGCCATAAGAGAACCAATGATATATACCAAAACAAATGGCAGAAAGAACAATTCCTTTTTTAGCACCTAGCCTTTGTATGGCAATATAAAGTAATGCTCCTCTGAAAATAAACTCTTCAAATAAAACGGACTTTAAATTCCACCACAGGTAGTTCGGTATGTCCATATAATTCAAATTGTCATTTAGTTTCCAAGATAGATGGGTTAATTCTGAGTTTAAAATTTCAACCAAAATACATGACATGCTAGCAAACAATAAGCCAAGAAATAATTGCAGTATTCTCTTTTTTGGGGGATAGAACCCTAGTGCAGATAAACTTTGTTTTTGTAAAATCCCAAGTATTAACCATGATAGTACCAATTGGACTATTATTCCTACCACTTCGCCCCTCCAATCAATAACCCGCGCATGGACGTGCGACTTTTCGCGTACGTTTTGTTCAACTCCGGAATCTCCCGAATAAGCATTCAGGTAATCCTTTACTCATTTAGGTTTAACCAGTCTCAAATTAAAACCTCCTGGAGTCAAGCTACCTCTAAATTCTGCCCAGATTATATGAAGTATAATAAAAATCACACCCGAATTCACAACGAATATTTTTATATATTTAGTGCGAAAAACCGTGTGATTTCGAGTGCGAATTACTGTCAGCTCCTGACTTACAAAGCGCCTAACCCCTTCCACTCCTATCTTAAAGAAACCCAGCCTAAAAGCCCTCCGTGTTTCATGTCGGAGGACCTTTGGACTGGGTTATAACCTTGTTTATTATATTTCTGTGATGATGTCAATCGGGTCAGACTACGGAGTTCGAGATATTCAACCTTTTATTCAGTTGATAGGTTCCCATTTACATCGTACAGGAGAAGTAATCATATTTTCCTTTTTCAATTCTTTAAATGCTTTATCTATTTCTTTACGGTCCAATCCTGTAATCTTCTCAATTTCTCCCGCACTCACAGGTTTTCCTGCTTCTTTCATTGCTTTCATCACATCTTCTAAGATACTCATTATTAATCATCCTTTCATTATTTATTTACATTATTTGCCCTGTCATTCTAGTGCTGTTATAAACAAATCGCTCTCTAATATCTTGCGTAAATACTGGAATATGCCGGTTTTTCGCCTTACATATGTATGCTCTTTTTTTACGTTAAGCACGACCTCACATAATCAACCGGCAAATCCATACGAGTTGCCGTGCTCCTCTATAGATACCTTTTCTTCCTAACATTATGAGCACTCAATAGAAAAGCTATTCCATAATCCAATAAATATAGGCATTATAAATTCAGATAATTAAGGAAGGGAGCACTTCTTCAATCAGCCATTTCATTGCTGGATTTATTTCTTCGATTACACCGATACGTTTAAGTACCAATGTCACGCCGAGTGTAGGTATTTTCACGATCCTAGGAGGATTTTCAGAATAAATGCGGAAGTATTAAAGCTTATTCATCTGGATATACCCTATTATAAAAATATCATATTCCGTCAAACAAATTGAGGATTGGGGATATTTAATTGCTGAATCGACTGATGAAGGCTTTAAGTGGAAAATCTCAAAGTCGGGGAATTGTTTATGCTGTTTTGTCTTATCTGTTATGGGGAATTCTCCCTTTATATTGGAAAGCCTTAAAGCAAATTAATGCGGACGAAATACTTGCTTCTCGAATTACCTGGTCCTTTGTATTTCTCCTGCTCATTATGATAATTATTGGAGGCTTAAAGGACCTTAAACAGGTTATTTCAACTCCGAAAACCTTAATTGGGGTTTTTTTGGGCTCGCTCTTAATCAGTGCTAACTGGTTTATCTATATCTGGGCGGTGAATTGTAATCATGTCATTGAAACAAGTTTAGGTTATTATATTAATCCGCTGTTTACGGTGCTATTAGGGGTTACCGTCTTACATGAGAGAATTGACCGCTGGCAGATTACCTCATTAGGATTAGCCTTGTTAGGTGTGCTGATCATCACGTTTCAATATGGACAAATCCCTTGGATTGCTCTGTCCCTGGCAATTTCTTTTGGCCTCTATGGATTAGTTAAGAAGCTGTCGAACCTCTCCTCCATCATTGGCCTTACCATGGAAACAATGATGATTACGCCCTTAGCTTTAGGGTACATGGTTTATAAACAAGTCGAAGGCACAAGTTCTTTAAGCGCTCTGCCGCTGAATATCTGGATCTTAGTGGTTATGACCGGAGTTATCACAGCCACACCTCTTTTATTATTTGCTCAGGCTGCCAAATGTGTCCCCTTATCAACCCTGGGATTCATCCAATATCTGTCTCCCAGCATTGGCCTTTTACTGGGGATTTTCTTGTTTAAAGAATCCTTCACGAGGGTGGACCTTATAAGCTTTGGTTTAATTTGGCTGGCTTTAGGGACATACTCTTTTTCTAGGAAGGAATTTATAAACTCCCTGCATAAGAAGCGTTTAATTAGGTTTTCATGAATGTCTTCTATGCGCCTTATGAACCGGGTTATGAATAAATAGCGTTAAATTGTGTTGTATAACTGTATTTTAAATCATTATTCTGATATTGACACCGGCTAAGATCCTTGGTATACTGACCAAACAAAAGCAAATTGCAATGCGATGATTAGGAGAAGTACATACTCCCGATATTTAAGAGAGAAGATGGTTGGTGCGAATCTTCATGGAGGAAGTATGGAAGTAGCCTTTGAGCAGTGAACCGAACGAGAGAAATCTTTAGTAGACTTCAACGGAGTTTCCGCCGTTACAAGGAAAGCGGTATCGATTACAGTAGTCGTGCTGATTTTATTCAGAACCATACATGTTTTCCGTACTGACAGAGTGCAGAGGTTTTTCCTCTGAATTTAGGTGGTAACACGGAAGTAGATTCGCCCTAAGCTAAAGTAAAATTTAGCTTAGGGTTTTTTATTTCCTTTTATAAATTTTTAAGGAGGAGACAAGACTATGGAACAAATCAGAGGCACCAGTTTATTGGTAAAAGCGTTACAGGAAGAAGGAGTAGATACAATCTTTGGTTATCCGGGCGGGCTGGTAACGGATATTTTCGACGAACTTTATCACCAGGACGATATTAAAGTTGTCTTGCCGCGCCATGAGCAGGCCCTGGTTCATGAGGCAGACGGTTATGCACGTTCGACAGGTAAAGTGGGAGTCTGCCTGGTGACCGGCGGTCCCGGCGCGGCAAATATGGTCACCGGAATTGCAACCGCTTACTATGACAGTGTGCCGCTGGTTTGCTTATCAGGGCAGGTTGCCTCCAGCCTGATTGGAGACGATGCCTTTCAGGAGGCCGATATCGTCGGGATCACCAGAAATATTTGTAAACATGGAGTTATTGTTAACGATCGCAAGAATCTAGGCAGAATACTCAAAGAAGCTTTCTATATTGCCAGAACCGGGAAACCCGGTCCGGTCTTAGTTGATTTGCCTAAGAATGTTATGGTGGAGCTAGGCAGTGATGAATATCCGGACAAGGTGAATATCCGGGGGTACAAGCCAAGTACAAAAGTCCACATCGGACAGCTTAAAAAGGCGATAGATTTATTAAATACTTCCAAAAAACCGATTTTCCTGATTGGCGGAGGCGTCAATATCGCCGGAGCCCAGGCTGAACTGACCAAGCTGGTGGAACTGACCAAGATTCCTGTGGTCACCACCATGATGGGCAAAGGCAGTATTGATACGAAACATCCCTACTATCTCGGCAACGTAGGCATGCATGGCAGTTATGCCGCCAATATGGCCGTTACGGAATGTGATCTGCTCTTTTCCATCGGAACAAGATTCAGTGATCGGGTTACGAGTAAAATCAGTGAATTTGCCCGCAAGGCTAAAATCGTGCATATCGATATTGATTCAGCTGCCATCTCCAAGAATATCAAGGTGGATATACCCATTGTCGCCGACGCCAAAGAAGCCATTACAGCTATGCTTAACTATGTAAACGAGCATGAGACAGCGGAATGGCTGCAGCAGCTTTTAAGCTGGCAAGCGGCACACCCCCTTACTATGCAGAGTAACAACGGGCTGACAGCTAAAAAAGTCATTGACCATATCAATGAAACCTGCCAAGACGCCATCGTCGTGACGGACGTGGGCCAACACCAAATGTGGACCATTCAGTTTTTAGAGTTAAATAGGAATATGCAGCTCTTAACTTCAGGGGGTATGGGAACAATGGGCTATGGTTTCCCTGCTGCCCTAGGTGCCAAACTGGGTAATGAGGATAAAACGGTGATTTGCATTTCCGGTGACGGGGGAATGCAGATGAACATTCAAGAGCTGGCTACTGCTGTGGCTGAGGAGCTTCCTGTGATTATCTGCCTGTTTAACAACAGTTCTTTAGGCATGGTAAGACAGGTGCAAACCCTCTTTTTCGAGAAGAATTATTCAAGTATCTGTACCAGACGGAGGAAATCATGCCCCAGAAAATGCAGCGGTACAAGTGATCAATGTCCTCCCTATTCACCGGATTTTGTAGCCTTGGCTAAAGCTTACGGAGCGGAAGGTATCCGGGTGACCACAGAAGAGGAAATTGCGTCTGCCTTCCAACAGGCCTTAGAAAACACCCATGGTCCTACGATCATCGAATTTATCATTGACAAAGACGATCTTGTTCTGCCTATGGTCCAAGGCGGCAAACCATTGTATGAGATGATTTTAGAACATTAAGTATTAGAGTACTAAGGAGGAAAAAAACATGGAAAAGCGCTGGCTTTCACTTTTTGTGGAAAATGATATCGGAGTATTGGCCAAGATTTCAGGCCTGTTTTCCGGCAAAGCCTATAATTTAGAAAGTCTGACGGTGGGCATGACAGAGGATGAAACTGTTTCCAGAATGACCATAAGATTAATCAGTGACGATGAGACCTTTGAACAAATTAAGAAGCAATTAAATCGCTGTGTAGAAGTCATCAAGGTCGTCGATTTTACTGATACTCCCATTCATATGAAGGAATTACTCTTTGTTAAAGTCAGAAAATGCTCTAAAGGGGATCTGGATGAATTGTTCAGAATTGCCGAGGTCTTTGGGGTTTCAATCACAGATTATGATAAAGAAAGTGTTTTAATGGAATGCGTGCAAACGGAAAGCAAGAACAACGCTCTGATTTCACTCTTGAGCAGTGATTTCCAAAGCATTGAAGTGGTTAGAGGCGGAAGTGTGGCCATAGAATCTATTACTATCACTGAGCGGTGATTAGAGGGTTGTTCATTCTCGTAAAAAGGCAGATGCATAATTTATTGTATGAGAAGTGGGTTGGGATATCTGACAAGGCCTAGAAAACAAGGGTTAGCCGCCTCATAACACGAGGCGGCCTGCTTTGTTCCTCACCCCAACATTACCAAGTCCTCACCTGCAGCCACCTAAACTTCTTCCAAAAATTTCACCTGGATCTTACCCTCCAAAAGTTCTTCAAACTTTTGGGCTGCCGCCTGAAAATAAGCTGAACGCCCATGGACTTTGAAGGCCTCCTTATCCTTGTATTTTTCAAAGAAAACAATTTCAGTCGGGTCATTTTTTACCACATGAGGTATGTACATCAAACAGTCCTTTTCCTTAGCCAGAACTTCTTTGGCCAATTGCGCACAAATTTCGGCCACTTCAGCCTCTTTGCCGGTTTTTACCTTCAAGGTTGCCATTAAGGTCAACAATTCCATCACTCCTTTGTTTTTCACTCGGAACGCAGTAACTATATTCAACATTCAGGCAATTTCCCCCTGCAAAGTAGCGCTGCACTTTGCTTACTCCACTTTAAACAAAAGTATCCAATGGAACTTCCGTCAAGACTCTCAATTAATTTCTGATCCTAGCCACATGCGACTAGGATATTATAAAAAGCCTATTGGTCATAAACCATAGGCAAATTATTCTTATCTCGAGTTAATATGCTTGATCCGAATTCGGTTCAATATTCTTAAAGATCTCTCCCACAGAAAATACTGGAACTGGAAGTTATTATAGTAGTTGATGGATCGTTAATTAGTGGAGATGGAAGCCTTGCTGCTTCAAAGTGCATACCTAGTGGAACATCCGTGAGAAAACCGTTAGTGGAACTTGCAGCAGAGACATTCACTGCATCTCCTGCAGTTAATTGGAGGATTGCAGAAACACTTGTCACATTTCGAAACGTGATTTCACCAAAAAAATCGTTATCAACAACGACAGGATTTCCATTTATCTGGATACTTATTAACACTCTATGATTAACTTGAATAATATCCGGATAAAAATCCACACTGGCAATAACTGAATAAATTCCATCTTGTTTTGGAGTAAAGGTCGAGCTAACAGGGTCATATTCATTGTTTAAATCAAATATTTGATTTGGATACATCACTGGGACGACGGGAGTGTCTGCAGCAACACTTTGTTGAGTAGAGTTATTGACAGCCCTGAAAGCGGATGGTCTAAGCCACTTTATTCTCTTATGACAACAGGTTGAATTTAGGTTCAAATTCTGAAATCGTTTTATAATATTACGCAGTGTATCATGTTTCTCTGTAAACATAATAACGTACTCCTTTCATCATTTGCATCAGTATATGCCGGACATGATGAGTTGGACCATTCTATGGTTACAGATTACGGAAGGGCATTAGCGAAAAAAACTTGCAAATGTTCACCATGAAGAGTTAGTTAAATCTTAACGCTTAATCCTACTTATTCACTGAATGATATCTTTCATCAGGTTCTTGCCATTTATGATTTACATATTCAACAGTTACACATCCAGTACCCTTGCCTTTTATCTGGAAATTCGCAATAACCATGGGTACATTATCTCCATTCATTTGGCTCTCATTCTGTGGAACAAATAGAGCAGATTTAGTTGAATAATATATGTTATCTACATTCTCATAATTCTTATTAATATAAGTTTTTAGTTTATCTTCAAGACTTTTATGCCCCTCGACTCCTCCAAAAACATATATTTCTTCATAAGTTTGGTAGCCAGTTATGATACCATTATAGGCTAAATTAAATAATACCCAGGATAAAGTAAAGAAAACTACAATTCTGCCTTTATGTACGGCCTTCTTTATCTTTAAGTGAAAGTAAATATTCCCTACCGGTACTATTATTCCCCAGATAATTATTAATGGGAATATAAAAATACTCACAAGCAAAATTCCACAGGCTGCCTCAGCAATTCTTGTTACTCCCCCAAGTAAAAGGATTATTAGATACACCCAAACAAAGATTGATGAACCTATAAATAATTTAAATTCCCTTAAAAGCATATTCATTTAATTTACCTCTTACCTGATTTATATATTAACTTCCATTCCACATCTTACTCATTATTACTCCAGCTATGGTAAAGTATCATGATCACGTCCATCATTTCCATATTGTTCCATTTAGCCTCCGTATTACATATTATGTATTATCTTATAACAAAGGAGGAATACCAATGGCATTTGGTGGAGCCGGTGTTGATGGTGGATGTGGTCCTAATTTTTTACCTGGTATAGCAGTAGTAGTAGTAATTATTCTTCTCTTAATTGCAATGGGAATCGTATTCTAAATTCAAAGGAGGAAAATTGATGTACGGAATGGGTTATGGTGGTTTTGCTGGCACAGGTTTCGGTATGGGTGGAGCATGTGGCGGTGCAGGCTACGGTGGAGGAAATTACGTCGGTGCAGGAATTATTGCAATCGCAATTTTAATTCTTATCGCATTAGGTGTTATTTTCTAAAAAACTCACAATAACTGGCTATTGTCTAAAAAAGATAGTAGCCAGTTATTATTAATTATGCTTAAGGATAAATATAGTCCTCCGTGAGTTTATCAATAGATTTACTATTATGAAGTCCACCTGTCACAAAGACGGCCGTATGTTTTGGTAAAATATTTATATAATTATTTCATTGATTTTTAATAACCCTAGGAAAACGCACAAAGAATGTTGTCCCGTTGGCACTACTCTCAATGTCGATCCTAGCATTATGTCGATCTGCAATGTTATAACAAGTACTTAACCCAAGTCCTGTGCCACTCTCCTTTGTCGTAAAAAACGGTGTTCCGAGCTTATCCAAGTACTCTGAATGGATCCCGCCTCCTTCATCCGCAACTGAGAATACCACATGTGCATCCTCAACATATGTTCGAATCGTTATAGTTCCACCTACCTCCATTGCCTCTACGCCGTTACGGCATAAATTTAGAATTAATTGTGATATCTCTTCTGGATTTATTAGAATATCAGGAATTTCACCTTCTTCAAACACAATTTTTTTATTTTGAGAATACGTGTCTGCCTCAAGCAAAGGATACAAGTGTCGCATAACTTGATTAATATTTTGGTTATAGCGCTCTCCAGTTGAATTCTTCGCAATTGATAGGAAATCTGTAATAATCATATTTGCCCGATCAAGTTCTTCAATCATGAGTTCAAACGTACTTCTCTGTTCTTGGTACTCCAGTCTGTTCCCCAATAACTGGAGATATCCTCGTACAGTTGTCATTGGATTTCTGATTTCATGTGCAATCCCAGCAGCCATTTGTCCGACTAAGTTTAGACGTTCTAGATGTGTCATTTTAATTTGTAGTCGTGATACTTCTTGCTCAGCCTTTTTTCGCTCTGTGATATCATAAAGTGTTTTTATTACAAGCCTCGATCCATCAATATCATTAAACGGTTGAAATTTCACCTCATAGATTTTGTTGTTCTGAAATATTTCCTCATTTTTAATAGGTAGGCCGTTTAAGAATATCTCTTCAATCCTACAGTTTTCACAGGGCCTCTCTTTCCCAAACATATCGAAACAATACTTGCCTTCGCGCTCTCCGAATTCTGCAATATAATTAGTGTTCGCAAATCGCACATTATAATTTTCTCCCACTACTATCACAATTCCAGGAAGACTATTAAACAATTCGTGCAAGCGCTTATGTTCCGCTACTATAACTTGTTCTCTTTTCCGCTGCGCGGTAAATATCTTATTTAGGAGATTACCTATAACCCACCCGGTGATCATAAAGGAAATGATAACAATTGACCAAGGGTATATTAATGGGTAGTTAAGAGAATCCAGCAATACGTCAAACCTGTATAGGGACAACCCAAGGATAAAACCGATGACTACGTATACAATTCCCAAGTGTTTTCTTTCTTTCACAATTTGTCCTACCAATCATATTCACTTCTCATAAAGAGGGTTTGATGAGATATTATCAAACATACCCGTTTTCTTCAATCATATTTCATCATTACTTCGAACTCCTACACTATGTTCATTGGTAACACCTCAATCTTATTAATAAGAAATTTTCTTACCAACAACTATATTCCACTTTGCCGGCGAAACATGCCGAAAAAGTGAATAATAGACAAGAATACCCCTACATTCAATATAATGTAGATTGACGTTTTTAACAGGTAGCTTAACAAATAACCCGAAGCAGTGTACCTCATCTAAAAATCACCTTCAAAGGCCCGGCCACATATTCTATCCATATATGGATAAAGGATGGAAAACCGAGATGAATAATGTGGTCAACGAACGTACGCCCCTTGTGATTGCTGCTGAGATTAACATGCTTAAAGATCACACCCATAAAACCGTGCTTATCAACTCCGTCGAGATCGGCCGGCGTCTGACAGAA
>JGI2924J29684_1078009_pt1 | contig 27785 bp, 25 predicted proteins | sample BenlonsequencITS_FD_29684 | JGI IMG/M metagenome (IMG submission 29684)
CCCGCCGGGACAGGCCATAACTTCCACGGCGTGGTAGCCGGCCTCACCGCTTTTTATTCTTTGCACCAGCTTTTCGGCGTTGGCAATGCCATTAACCACCGCCAATTTTAACTTTTGCCCGTTAACTTCAACCTCAGCCTCTTTCAATCCCTGCATTCCTCTAACCGGATAAAAATCAATTCTACCTATTTCAGCGCCGCTGGTATAACCGGATACAAACCGCACCACCGATTCCATAACACCCCCGGAGGCGCCGAAAATTAAAGCGCCGCCCGAACCCATGCCCAAGGGATTGTCAAACCCTGCCGGTTCCAGTTCATTAAAAACAATACCTGCTTCCTTGATCATTTGGGCTAATTCAACGGTGGTCAGAACTATATCCACATCGCGTACACCGCCGGTGGTAAATTCCGGCCTTGTGGCCTCGAATTTTTTAGCGGTGCAGGGCATTACCGAGACACATACCACTTCTCCCGGTTCCTTACCGATAACTTGAGCATAATGTTTCTTCACCAGTGATCCAAACATTTGTTGTGGCGAACGACAGCTGGAAATATTAGCAAGCAGGTCGGCATGGGCCTGTTCGCAATATTTGACCCAGGCCGGGCAGCAAGAGGTAAACAAAGGCAGCTTGTCCCCCTTTTCCAACCTGCTGATAAACTCCATTGATTCTTCAATGGTAGTGAGGTCCGCCGCAAATAAAGTGTCAAACACCTTATCCGCGCCTAATTTTTTCAAAGCGGCCACCACTTTACCCGTAACGGCCGAGCCCGCGGAAAGTCCAAATTCCTCACCCAGGGCCACCCGGACCGCCGGTGCAATTTGGAACACCACGGTTTTCGACGGATCCAATATGGCTTTCCACGCTTGTTCCACTTCCGACTTGGCCGTCAGCGCACCGGTGGGGCAAACCGTTATGCACTGACCGCAATTAATGCAGTCAACCTCCGACAGTTCCTTGCCAAAGGCTGTAGTGACTTGAGTTTTACTACCCCGGAAAGCAAAATCCCAAATTCCCAACCCCTGGATCTCCTTGCACATACGTACGCAATCACCGCAGAGGATGCACTTGTTGGGATCTTTGACAATGCTGCTGCTGGAATCATCGATGGGCAGCTTGACATCCCGACTGCCAAAACGGATCTTATTTACGCCGTACTGTTTAGCTAGTTTTTGCAGTTTACAGGTGGTACTCTTGACACAGGTGGGGCACTCCCGGTCATGATTGGCCAGAAGCAGTTCCAAAATAACCTTGCGCAGCCTTTTGGTACGCATAGTGTTGGTATAAATCACCATGCCTTCCGACGGCGGTGTGGAGCAAGAGGCAACCAAACCCATTTTTTCAACTTCAACCATACAAAGACGGCAGGCACCGTATACACTCAGTTCGGAATGGTAGCAAAAGGTGGGGAGTTCAACGCCGGTCCGCCGGACCAATTCCAGCAGATTTTTCGCCCCCGCAATTTCCACGGCCTGCCCGTCTATAATTACCCGTCCAGTTTGCATTTCAACACACTCCCTTATTTGGATTTAGTTATTCAAGCCGTGTAAATAGCATCAAATTTACATTTCTCCATACATGTACCGCATTTCAAACACTTCGCCACATCAATTACGTGCGGTTCTTTTTTGTTTCCGGTGATGGCTTCGGCCGGGCATACCTTGGCACAGAGCCCGCAGCCCTTGCACTTGTCCTGATCGATATGATAGTCCAGCAGGGCCTTGCAAACACCGGCCGGGCACTTTTTATCCCTAATATGGGCAATGTACTCGTCTTTAAAATACTTGAGGGTGGTCAACACCGGGTTCGGTGCTGTTTTACCCAGCCCGCACAATGAACCGTCCTGCACTGCCAGGGCCAATTCTTCCAACAGCAACAGGTCTTCCTCACCGGCCCTGCCCTCAGTGATGGCAGTTAATATTTCCAACATCCTTTTAGTACCCTCGCGGCAGGGAACACATTTGCCGCAGGATTCATTCTGCACAAAACCCATGAAAAACTTGGCCACTTCCACCATACAGGTATCCTCGCCCATGACCACCAAACCACCGGAACCAATCATAGCCCCCGCTTTTCTTAATTCGTCATAATCAAGGGACAAATCCAGGTGGTTTTCCGTAAGACAACCTCCTGACGGGCCTCCGATCTGCACCGCTTTGAATTTCTTATTTTCCCTTAACCCGCCGCCGATATCAAAAACAATCTCCCGCAGACTAATACCCATGGGTATTTCAACCAAGCCGGTGTGAGCAACCTGACCGGCCAGGGCGAAAGTCTTTGTTCCCGGGCTGCCCTCGGTACCAAACCCCTTGAACCACTTACCGCCTTTAAGGATAATGGACGGCAAGTTGGCCAGCGTCTCAACATTATTTATAATTGTGGGGCAATTCCATAAACCTTTATTGGCCGGAAACGGCGGACGCGGCCTGGGCATACCCCGCTCCCCTTCTATGGAAGCGATAAGGGCGGTCTCCTCGCCACAAACAAACGCCCCGGCGCCCTCTTTGATATTTACTTTGAATGAAAAACCGCTGTTAAGAATATTGTCCCCCAACAGGCCCGTCCTTGCAGCTTCAGCCACGGCCCGCTTCAAGCGTTTTACGGCCAGCGGGTACTCGGCACGCACATACACATACCCTTCATCCGCGCCTATGGCAAAACCGGCTATCATCATGCCTTCCAAAACCCGGTGGGGATCACCTTCCATCACGCTTCGATCCATAAAAGCACCGGGGTCACCCTCGTCACCATTGCAGATGATATACTTTTTAGCACCTTGGGTCGACGCGGCAAACTGCCACTTCTTACCGGTGGGAAAACCGCCGCCGCCCCGGCCGCGCAGACCTGAATCCAACACTTCTTCAACAACTTTTTCCGGCGTCATATTAAAGAGTGCCCTGGTAATGGCCTGGTAGCCGCCATGGGCGATATAATCGTTCAAGTCGTCGGGATTGATACGCCCGCAGTGTTCCAAGGCCACCCTGGTTTGCTTCTGGTAAAAAGGTATTTCGTCCTGGGTGGCCACTGTTTGACCAGTAACCGGGTGTGTATATAACAACCTTTCAACCAGCTGATTATTTAAAATATGCTTATCAACTATTTCCTTGACATCATCTTTCTTCACATGGTGGTAGAAAACCCCGCCCGGTTCAATTCGAACCAGCGGCCCCATCTCGCAAAAACCGTGACAGCCGCTGATATTTAAGGCATGGGGCTCATCATCCACCTCTTCCATCAAATGAACTTTTACCGGTAAATTCTGCTCCTTGACCCGGCTTAGGAACTCATCATATACATCCAGCGAACCGTTGGCCACACAGCCGGTACCGGCACAAATCAATATCCGCATTTTTTCCCGTCCCAGGGCCTCTTGCGACTGTTTATAAAGATTTAAAAAATCATCCATTGATTTTAGCATATTGGTCCACTCCCTTACTGCAAACTGGTTTTATTTAATTTTCTTCCTGTACTTGGAACTTTTTTAATACTTCTAAAACGCCCGCAGGGGTCATTTGACCATGGACCTCATTCTCGTTAACAACGACAACCGGTGCCAAACCGCAGGCGCCAAGGCAGGATACCGTTTCAACTGTAAACTGTAAGTCCTTGGTTGTCTGCTCACCACCGGTCAGTTTAAGTTCTTTGCGCAAGGCAAAATTAATAGGCTCCGATCCCCGAACATGACAAGCCGTACCGTCGCAAACCTTTATAACATACTTGCCTTTGGGTATCATGGAAAACTGGGCATAAAAGGTTGCCACCCCATACACAGTCGCCGGCGGTATACCCATGGCCGTTGCAATGTAAGTCAGCACTTCTTCCGGCAGATAGCGGTATTCTTCCTGGACCTCCTGCAATATGGCGATAAGATGCGAAACATTTCCTTCGTGGCCATCAATAATGTTTTGCAATCTTTGAAATTTTCTTTGCTGCATAATCTTACCTCCCAACCAATAACTTGTGAATTAATTAACTTTTATGAGCCATAAAGAGCTCAAATACCCGGGGGGCATATAACCCACAAACCCCTTGCCTTCTCCCGGCCAACATTGGTTATCTCAACCAACTCTTCAAACATAATGTAGGCCGCATCCCCCTCCTTTAAATTGTATTTTGCATTGGTGGTAGCTATGGTCACTTCGCCCTGCATTAAATAGATAAAATCTTCATGTTCTCCGGAAAATAGCGGAACTTTTACATCCATGGCACCGGGTTCCAGGTTAAACATCAGGGGCTGCATTTTTTTATTTCTGGTGCCTAAAAAAGAAAATAATTCCAAATTCACCAGGCTGTTTTCAGTTTTGACTTGTCTACGCTTATCCTTCTTGATAATAACCCACTCTTCCGGCAATTCTTCCTCAATAAGCAAGCTCATATTTGTGTTTAATACACCGGCAATACTTTTTAAGGTCGAAAAGGATGGCGAAACTTTATCTTGTTCCAATTGGTAGATAAAACTGGCTGTGACCCCAACCTCCTTGGCCAACTGCCTTACACTAAGGTTTTTGTTTTGGCGTAATTGTTTAATTCGTTCTCCCAACGTCGCCATGCCAATCCCCCTTAAAAATTTAAGCAAAAAAAGCACAAAATCATTATTTTACGAAAATTATAAATGGTCACTTTACATATGTCAAGTAATAGTTCACTATTATACACTTATAGTTATATTTATTAAGCATTGACCAACCATGGGAAATTTCACTACATATAAAAAAAAGATCAAGAGAGCTAAACAATAGTTTACCCTTGATCATCGTTCAGAGTCATGTTGTTAAACCAATTAACGAAAAGTAAGACAAAAACTTGATTTTTTCACAACTAGGCCAAGCAAGAGGCCGACCAGCATATAACCGCCACAAACGCGATCATCGCCGCCTCCAAAGGTGCTCCTTCTGCAATATCTCCCGCCTGTACCAAAAACCGTGCGGGCTTGTGCTCACCAAAAAAATCGGCGTAAACCTCGTTGATAGCCTCAAAATCATCCAGATTTTTAACGAAGACATCTACCTTGGCTACTGTGTCCAACCTACCACCGCCAGCTTCGACCACTAACAACAAATTACTCAAAACGATCCTGGTAGCCTGTTTAATTTCCGTTACCATTTCATTTGTATTAGGATCAAACGGAATACTGCCGGAGGTTAGAATCATATTGCCACATTTGGTTCCATGGGAATATGGGCCAATCGCTTTTGGCAAACCCGCACTACAAATCATTTCAACGGACATAAAATTGCCTCACTTTCTTAGATTGATATAAAGTTATATAGCCATCAGTATCTTAGGAAATATGAGCTAAAGCTATTCAGCGGATGTTTGAGTCATTCTTGACTACTCTGTTGAGATCATCTCAAGACGGAATATATTGGACAAGCAGAGCGTCCGCAATGGCCACCCCATCATCGGTGACGATTACCGGATTCAAATCCAGTTCCTTTATGCGGTCCTTGTGCAAGGCGGCCATTTCGCCGATTTTAACCACCAGATCTACCAGAGCACCAATGTCGCACGGCTTGCGCCCTCGGTAACCGTTGAGCAGCGGGAATGCTTGAAGCTTTTGGATCATCTCCTTGGCCTGCCGGAAGGTGAGTGGAGCGTTTGCCATCTGCACGTCCTTGAACAATTCCACAAATACTCCGCCCATGCCGGCCAAAACTGTCAGGCCAAACTGTGGATCGTTGTTGACACCGACGATGATCTCCACACCTTGTTTGATCATTGGCTTCAGCAGTACGCCGTCAACCTTCGCTTGTGGACACTTTTCCGCTACATTGGCCATAATCGTTTGATAAGCGTCGGCAAGTTCCTCCGGGTTTTTAATGTTCAGCTTGACTCCCCCCACATCCGACTTGTGCTGAATATCAGCTGAATTTACTTTGCAGGACAGTGGATAGCCGAGCTTATTACCCGCCCTCAACGTGTTCTCCAGCGTGTTGGTCATTTCACAGGGCGGTATAGGCACACCGTTAATCTCCAGAAAACACAAGCTGTCATATTCCGACAGAACCCGAGAATCGTCGGGGTGCTTCTGTTCAGGCAGGCTCACCGGAAGATCCTCAATTTGTGAAAGCGCATACGTCTGAATTGCTTTTAAGCTTCGAAAGGCGTAATGGCCGGTGGCCAGCAGGGGAACACCGCTGCGCTTCAATATGAAGGCGGATTCTTGATGCCGTGTATGCTCAATGAAGTTTATCCATACAATGGGTTTGTTGTTGCCCGCCTCGCATACTATCCGTACCGCGTCCACCATGTGAGAGATTGTTGCATCAAATATTTCCGGAGTGATAGTATAGCACATCGCAATCATATCTACACCGGGATCTTTGGAAATCGCCTGCAAAGCCTTCACGAGTAGCGGCGTATTGTAGCCGATTCCCGCAGTCATATCGAACGGGTTGTTGATAGAACCATAGTCCGGCAATAAGCCGGACAAACACTTCCGTGTCTCTGGACTGTACTCCGCCAAGGGAATTTGGAATTGATCGACTAAATCGGCGGTTACGCCGGCCTCCCCGCCAGAGACATTCATAAACACAGTTCTGTTTCCCTGTGGTAACTCGCGCAACCATGAAAATGCGGTTGCCTTGCCGCAGAGATCTTCCAAATCTTCCGCCTCAATTACCCCATACCTGTGCATCAGCATGCGAACCACTTGGTCGGAACCCGAGAGGCTGCCGGTATGTGACGCAGCGATCTGACGGGATTTTTGGGACTTCCCGGTTTTCAAAACAATAATGGGTTTTTTCATTCGGGCGGCTTTGCGCAGGGCCTCAACCAGCTTTTCGGGTTGCGTGATGCCCTCCAAATAAGCGGCGATTACCTTTGTATCAGGGATCGTCCACCAAAAACATCAGGTAGTCCTCTACCTTGACGTTACAGCTGTTTCCGGAGGAAATTACATAGGAGAAGCCCATGGTTGGCAAGTCCAGTCCAGCTAATACGACTTGGCCGCTCTGGGAGATAAACCCGATATTCCCGGTGCGGTCGCGCTCCTCCACTAAAAAGGCAAACGAAAACACTTTGTCGATGAAGTTGGCAAAGCCCGCACAGTTGGGACCCATGATTGCTATACCCAGTTGGTTCGCAGTTTCGATGAGTTCCCGCTCGAGCTTTTTTCCTTCTAAGCCGGTTTCGCCGTAGCCGCTGGCAAAGACGACTGCTCCGCCGCACCCTTTAGCGGCAGTTTCCTTAAGCAAGGGAATTACAGTGGATTTCGGTGTACAAATGACACACAGATCTACTGTGTCGTCTATATCGGTAACGCTTTTATAGCATTTATGCCCGAACACAGTGTCTCGCCTGGGATTCACCAAATAGACGCGATCAAGATTGTCTGAGAACTTGAAAAGGTTGCGAGTGCAGTCGCCGCCGAAGCCATCTTTTTCGCTAGCTCCGATGATGGCGATAGACTTGGGTTTGATGAGCTTGTTTAAATCCATGTGATGACCCCCGTTTCAGACTTATTTTTCTTCGGCCTGCTCATACCCAATGTTATAGCACTCCAAATTTGATGGCGTATTGTATCCTTTCTTCTCAAAGTAAGCGTTGAGTCCTTTTCCAAAGATTTCGCGCTCAATTAATCCGGTGGCGCACATCATGGCGCCAAGCATAACAAGGTTGGCAGCACGGCTGTTGCCCAATGCGTTGGCTTTGTCGGTGGCATCAATCGCAAACACTCTTACGTTTTTGGGAACCAACAGATAATTATTCGGCGGTTATATATTGTAGTTGATTTAACATAAATGGGTTTTTGCGGCAAAATCAATTATTCCAATTATGTTAAGAGGTATAATATGCCAATATCAGATAAGAAAATGGAGCCTATCCAATCTATTAGTCGTGCATTGATGGTATTGGAGGCGATTGCTGAAAGCGGAGCACTAAGTATAAATGAATTACACAATCGACTGGGACTGAATAAACCGTCACTGTCACGAATTGCAGCTACTCTATACACTAATGGTTATTTGAACAAAGATCCTAAAACAGGAGACTATATGTTAACACTAAAAACATTTGAAATTGGCGTAAAAGCTGTAAGGAATCTGGACTATATTAATCTAATCAAAGGCACTCTGGCGGAGCTTTCTTCTCAGTTGGGCTTAATTGCCCAATTTTCCATAGAGGATCGAAACGAGATTCTTTGCTTGGAGAGTTTTGACCATAAGAATTCTGGTTTTTCTATTTATACGAGAGTTGGGCAACGTTCCCCGCTATATTGTACAAGTGCCGGTAAGGCGATTTTGAGCACATATTCCAATGAGGAAATACTTAAAAAATGGGATCACATGAACGTAAAGCAATTGACTGAGAATACCATTATAGATGCGCAACATTTGTTACAGGATATTGCTAAAACTCGCCAGCGCAATTATGCTCTAGACCTAGAAGAAAATGAACATGGGGTGTTTTGCATAGGAACGGTCTTATTGAACTATAATCGCAGGCCAATCGGTGCAATCAGTTTGTCAGGCAACAATTTGACAGAGACTGACCAGGAACACTATGGAAAAGTATTGCTTCAGCATACCCAACGACTATCAAATATGCTTGGATATGCCTAACAGCAAGAAGACAGAGAATCATGCCAGGACTTGTCTTTTTCCCTTCCTGCCATCAAAAGCGTGTGATTGAATTATGTAATAATATCAGCCTGGAAATTGGTATTTGTCCTGCTTGCGCGTCAATTAATACATTTAATGTCGCGCATGATTAACAGACTGGCTCCGGAATGTTTTAATGAGGGGTGCTTGGCAGAGGCCAAGGTAATTATCACGGTTTACAACTGTAATTGTGAAAAATCAAGCTTAATTATGTAGTTTTCCCTGTTAACTTGGGGTGAGCGGATATGCTATGTTGAATAATATGACAAACATGACAGACGGCCGGTGTTAAACCCGGCCGTCCGGTTTTACTCGCTAATTTGAGCATGTTATAATAATACCAATGGAGGAGAAATTACATATGAGAAAAATACTGTAACAACTGTGGATGAAATAATAAATATGGGTTATTTCCACATATTAAACATTTTCCAGCGGGTTTTCAACCTTTCCCGCAAACAGGATCAATCCGGTCCAGTCGTCACTGATGACAAAGATGAAGGGCTTGTTTAAATAAAACTCGGGAGGAACGTTATCTCTGGGCATGCCCGATCCCGCCAAGAATACCGATGTGAGGGCGGCAGCCTCGGTGCCCTCCTCGTCAACGTTGATAAAGCACTCCTGGGATATATCATTGATATATAAATTGAAACGATCCGACCGGTCCGCAATCGCTGTAAAATCCGCGTTCTTATAATCAAAAGCGGATTCCAGGCCCATGGTTTTCAGGTGATCGGCCAGCTTGTTTTTCTGCTTGAAATTAAATTTGGGAAATTTGATTTTTACTTTCATATTCTCTAAATTATTATTTGCTTTTTGAATTTCAGCATAACTTAAATTGCTAAAATAATTGTCGGTATCCCCCTTGGGGAGAATGACCAGCATACCGCAACCGTAATAGTCGAACTTGCCGGCCTGAATTTGATCATCCTCATAATACTGCATCCTTTTTTCAGCGTTCATCATCTCCACCTTGGCAATATCGCCATTGTTCAAATGGAAATCTTCCTTTTGTGTTTTGGATTGATCAAAGGGGTTCTGCCACTTTCCATTAAAATACAGAGAATTAAATGCCACCATCACCGGCGGGGGATCGAATTCAGTAATATGATTTTGGATTCTGCCGTAGGTTTTATCTTCAATCCACCGGTTCATGGCGTTAATGGTGCTGTTGTCTTTAAAGTTGACATTATATGCTTCCGTATCGTAATAGGTATTGGAAGTGTTCAAAAAATCGTCTTTTACCCGAAGATCTTCCTGTATCCACAGGGAATTGGCCAGTTCCACAACAGTGGTTTGATTTCCATTTTCCCTATACCCCGTATTGATCAGATGGTTGATGGTATGGCAGTATTTTTCATTCAATTCCGCAGGGGAAAGCTGCTCGGGGTTGATCAGGGCATTGATTTCACAACGGGTTTTGCTGGCCGCTCCATTGTTAAGGACGGCCATTAGGGTAGCGAAACTCACGGGGGAGAAAATAGTGTTCTTGCCCTCGTTTGCCGCGGATATTTTTTGCAGGAGTTGGATTCCTGACGTATTGCATGCCGTATAAAGCTTATCTTCATGGAATACGCTCGGTTTTTCAATTTTTTTAAGCTCCGCCTGCTTTTCAAATTGTACGGCGGTTGCCGCATTACCGCATCCGATAATAAAAAATAGTATTACCAGCGCTATTCCCGTGAATTTTACATGAAATGGAATCACTTTTAAATCAATCCTTTACACTTGATTCAATGCCTGTACTCGGGCCTGTAATATGGCGAGCGCATTTTCTCCAGCAGAGCCTCCTTTTCCAGCAGAACCTCCGCCTTTGGTATGACATCGCCTTGGGGATAGTCACTGAATATCCGGTCCAGGTAATCCCGCCGGTTGCTGAGATCGGCCAGGGCCAACAGGGCATCGTCAGCCATGGTGCTGGATGGAAACTCCTGCACAAACTTTTCGAAGGTATCGATAATCTCTTCCTTTAATTCCTCCCGGTCAAAGGCAACAAAAGCATCTTCGCCCCAGTTATAAATGCCCAGCCGGCTCAAGCCCAGGGAAAACAAGGCCTTGGCCTTTAATTCGGAGGCTGCTGCCGGATTATTGTACACCTCTTCAAATAACCGCGCGCTGTGGCAGTAATTGATCATTTCCCGGGCAAACCCGGCCATTTCCGCCGGCCCCTTGCCGTCACCACTGTAATAAGAGTCCAAAACGTATCCCAGCCAGTTGAAATACTGGCGGTTACCGGCCCAAAGGTGATTGTAATAAATGTTTTGGTCGTGAAATATGGCGGCGGCCAGATTGTACAGGTCCGCGGGATCTTGGGACTTCTCCCGGGCTTCCTGCAAGTCCGCCAGTTTCTTGGCCTGTTCCAGCTGTTTTTCAACCGCCCCGGCAAAATCGTATTCAGCCCCCCTTATGCTTCCGGTGGATAAAAAAGGAGGCAGACTTGCGGAAACGGCACCGGATTGCAAATCAGTCAGAAATTCTTCCAGCATGAAAGCCGCCTTACGGTATTCTTCATTTCTAAGGGTTTTAACCGCCAAAGTATACCGGGACATTTGCTGAATCACCGGCTCCGGTTCTTCGGCGGACAGTTCCGCCAGCTGGCTGCCCGTCATGCGCACATCCAGTATGTAAGTTATGCGCCCGGTCACGTGATAGCGTATGTCACCATCGGGGAGATTCAAAGCCCTCTGCAAGGTTTGGAGAGCATCCTGCCAGCGTCCCTTTATTTCATAGCAGCGGGCCAGCCGGTAGGCCGCGTCGTCCGCGGCGGGATGTCCGGAGAACTCTTCTAAGAAGCTTTCCCAACCGGGAATTTCTCTGTCCGGATCATACTGCTGATCGCCATGCTCATAATCGGGCATCCGGGCATAGGGATCCTCCTCCTCGGCTGCTCTTGTTATGGCAAAGTAAGATTCGCCCCGCACTTTTTCGTAGGCCACCATGCCCCGGGCTAAATAACTGGCGGGATAATTTTGATAAATTTCATATAGCAACCGCCAATCCATACCGAAATGCGGAATTCTGCCTTCCCAGGCCACGCCGTTTGCCTCTACTTCTCGCACCAAACGGGATAAAGCATCCTTTTTCCCGGTGTGATAAAGCACGCCAAGGGCCGCCTGTCTCACCGCCCCGTTATCATCATTACGGGACAAGTCCTCCAGCCAGCTAATCAGTTGATCCCTTTCGGCACCCGTTAATCGCGATATGGCCCAGCGGGCTTGCAGAATAATCAGCTGCATTTTTTCCGCGGGTGTAGCCGCTTCGGCGTACAGTTCCGCCATTTTGGCCGCATTCATAGTCACAACCGCATCGTCATTATTCAAAAACTCCACCAGTTCCACCCGTTCTCCCACTACTATATATTTCCAGTAACTTACCGGCTGTACTGCGTTGACCGTCACATCCCATTTTTTAGTCAACGTCACCTCATATTGTTCCGCACCCTTCGACACCCCCTTTGTTTCCAGAATACATCTTACATTTCCCAGCTTGCCGCCGGTTTTTACCCACATTTCCCTGGTTCCGTTCTCATTAGGAAAATCCTTGCGCATAGAGGTGACAAGGTCAATGGCCTGCTGGAGCTTGGCATCGTTCCCCATTTGTTCCGAAATCTCCGTTGCTTCACCGGCCCAAACGGCCGGGGAGCGAAATTGGAAAGCCATATGACCATCGGCGCCCTTTATTCCGTTGGATATCATTACCGATAAAATAGTTAAGCAAACAACTGCCGATACTTTTAAAACGGTATTATATTTTCCAAATTTCATCATATCGTGTACCTCTTTTCTCAAAGGATAAGCATCCATTAAGTTATAGACGCACTTTATATTAATTTTGTTTCCTTTTTTTAAATAATTAAACTACTTATACGGGTAAAACAGCAACCCGTATGCAAATAGAATTTACAGCTGAGCCCCCACGGACCCTATTTATTTACGTATTACCAGTGACAATGGTCTCTACGAACATAGTTCGGTAACATATAGCACCGAAAATCGCCAGGATCATTATTACGTGTCCATGGACTGGCTGGAATACCTATTCCATACCCGGGTCAATTATAATGACGCTGCCAACGCAAAAAAACCACCACTCCCTGTACACTCTTAAACATAGATCTTTTTATGCTTTTGGTCCAGGCCTTTAAAAAAAGAATAGATAAACTATCCCGTCATTATTTGTTTCATCCACCCCACCAGGTTCTGCCCGTGCATGCTCCTGATATTGTCTACCCCGGCGATACCCCGCACTTCCCCGTTTTGGACAGCTACCACCGAATCCAGCAAGGGTTCCACCTCGGCCACTTCGTGCGTAGACATGACTACTGTCTGATCTCCCAGGTCCACATAGGAAAGCAGGGACTTAATAATGGATTCCCGCACCAGGGGGTCCAGTCCCGACAGCGGTTCATCCATTAAAACAAGGGGTGCCTTCCTGGCCAGGACCAGTAATATCTTAAGCCTGCCCCGGTTGCCCTTGGACAGGTTCTTTACCTTTTTGTCCGGCTCCAATTGCATAAAATTAAGTATCTCCCGGGCTTTACCCGCATCGAAGTCAGTAAACATGCCGGCATAGAAATTCATTGTCTCTGCTACGGTAAAAAAGGGATACAGGAAATCTGATTCCGATAGGTAGGCCACTTCCGAAGCAAGCATCCGATTGGCCTCTTTTCCGTTCACCGTTACACGGCCGCTGCTGGGACGAGCCAAACCGGCTGTCAGTTTTATGATAGTAGACTTACCGCTGCCGTTGGGCCCCACCAGGCCTATGATCTTGCCGCGGGGCAAGGTAAAGCTGACATTTTTTAAGGCTGTTTGCCTGAAATATTTCTTTGTAACATCATTAAAATTAATTATGTGTTCCGGCATTGATAATTTCACCTCTATTACAATTACTCAAGGCTTTTGCAAATTCCCTCAATGATCTCAGCAGGCGTAAATCCCATTCCTTTCATGTCTTTTATAAAACTGTTGATCTGCTCACTCATCATCTCCTCCCGTAGCTGTCTCAACCGGGCTTCATTCCCGGTAACAAAAGTGCCTAAACCCCGCCGGGTTTCGGTTATATCCAGGCGTTCCAATTCTGTATAAACCCGCTGTACCGTATTGGGATTAACACCCACCTGCAGCGACAGTTCACGCATTGAAGGTAATTTATCTCCGGCTTTAAGCTCTCCGCGGACAACTTGATGGCACAGTCGCTGGATAATTTGCAGGTAAATCGGTTGGGTATTGTTAAAAGGCTGGTCCATAAGGCTACACCTCAACCTTACGGTTAATTAGCCAGGCCGACAGGGCGAATATGGAAATAGCTAAAACAAGATAAAACAAATTTTCACCTGTATAGATTTGACCGGCAGCAAAACTAATATTTATATTACCCGACGACAGCAGGTATTCCCCATTAAATAGCAGGGTATTTGCTTGAATGGTGCCCCAGTGGGTTAATTTTTCAAAAAACCAAGTTTTCTCGAATCTGTTTATTCCCCAGGTGGCGGCAAAGAAGATAGCGAGAACAGCCGGCCAAAGATTGCGGCCTCTGGCGTTTACCACTGCTAATAGAGTTGCCCAGGAGGCGAGATACAAGCCGAAGTTAACAACAGCGAGAGCTACATAAGCACCAATTCCAGTTATAAACGAAGCCATATTTGTTTTTGTTATGCCGGTCTGCTCGGGCGAATAGCTGTTGAACAGCCAGTATACCAATATTGATTCAACCAGTAATAATACCAGCATATAAACCAACCCCGTCACCAACTTGGCCGAGAGCAGCATCCAGGCCGGTTGGGGACAGTGGAACCAGAGATGTGGTGCACGTTTCAGTTCGTGTGATATGCTGGTAAACATAAAAACAGCCGGGCAAAACAAGGCAAAGGCACAAACCAGGGAAAGCAGATAAATAATACTAAACAAGCCCGTTTCCGATGGATAGCGCTGGGAAAGGAATTGCATGCAGAGCACACCGATGAACAGCACTCCCATCAGGATCGGGAAAGAACTCCTGCTCATCCTGTACTCCTTGTAAAGCAGATTCAACCAAGGATTCATCTTTTTCCCTCCTCATGTTACAGCATTGAATGAGTGTATTATTTATATAGTGCACTAATACTATCCGACTGTCAATCAGTTTATAGAAAAATTATGTTATTTCATTAAACACCTGCCCAAAATAACAAACAGGGGGACAGGCACCGATTAAAACTTCAAAATATTAAATCCTGGCCATTTTTATGGCCAGGATTTAGGAATAAAGTAATGAAGATAATTATCCCTTCCTGCACTTTCTGTATTGCTAACTCAATACTTCTCAAAATACTTCATCTCCTGCATCCATAGTTTGCGGATAAATCATTTTCTATATTTAAGGCGAACAAGAATTGGCCTTTGTGACATTAAAACTGTTAATATATGTTATAGCAAAAAGCGCGCTCAATTATTCCTTTCACGCCGCTTTTTTCAGTACTTTTGTTTTTCACTACTTTTCCTTTTACCTTAGTAGGGTTTTATTAAATCTAAAAGAAAAATATAATACAATCACCACACCGGCCAGCATCCCGCATATTGCTCCAAGCCATGAGAATGTAACAAAACCGGCAATAAAACTAATCATCATAAAGCCTGGTAGAGTCATGATGAACATAAATTTCTTAGCGGCGGCAATTTTAATTTTATCATTCCTGGGGAATAAGTTTATAAATTCCGAACTTATAAATTCCTGCCAGTATGAGCGTACAAAAAAGGTAAGCAAAGCGGCAAAGGCAACCCATAGTATCCACATCCATTCCTCGGGAAACGTAAACACGATTAGTATAAGCACCAACACCATCTGCAAATACTGCCAAATGTTTTTGATATCCCGTACGACAAATTTTATCCCCAGCTCCGCTAAACAGTTCGCCGCATGGCGCTTTTTAAAAAGCGGGTTTGAACTGGAGAAAAGGGTTGGGTGTTTTCTTTTTAACAGCGGTCGTTTGATATTTAAGTCTGTAAAGCCTAATAAAAAGTTAAGATGCCTTAATCTTGCATATTGTTCGCGGGTTACATCTTTAAAGAAAGTGCCTTTTATTGTTAGTCTTCGAAAAATTAAAGTACCCAGCGTTACCGACAATAAAAGCGCGATAACAGTAAATAAGCCGGTCTGCCCGATAGTTTTAGGCATAATGTTGACAAACAAAATCCCCGCCAAGAAAAACAAAACGGCTTGCGCAACCACTCCTATAATCCCTTGATAAACTAAAGAGAAAAACTGCTGAACAAAATTTAAACACATGCCGGCCAAGAAACTTATGATAAATAGCTGCATAAATTCCGCCATTGAAAATTGATAACCTAGTGCAACCGGTGCTAACAATAAGAAGATAAAACCATTGAAGCATAGTTTCAAGAACACGGAATAACCGATGCTGAGTTTAAGTATTTGTTTTAACCAGCTCTTTTGCTGCCATAAAAATAGTTGGTCTGCCTCTTCGATAAAAATTCTGACTGTACCTTTCCAGACAAAGAAAAAGATCACCCCGGTAAATAGTTGCGGAGGTAGATTACTAAGCCAGGGAAGCTGAGTTTGCCATAATTCTATATATTGATATACCCCGAAAATAATCGAGGGAATCACAATATACAACGCCACTGTCCAGTCAATAGCCGTCCGCCATACACCATACTGAAATTTCCACTCAGAGATGATGCGTTTATAAAAGATTTTGGTCGGTGTAATCATCCCAAATGCTCCATAATTTGATTGAAACAATCGAACAGTGATGCTCCTGACAAATGGCATTGTTCTCTAATTTGTTCAAAGGTTCCACTGGTTACAATGGAACCGTCAGAAATAATGATAATTTTGTCGCAGGTTTTTTCAGCAATTTCTAACTGATGAGTGGATATTAACACACCAGCGCCACGTTTCCGTTCCTTATTAATTAGGCTAATCAGTGCCTTGGCAGCGCGGGGGTCCAGCCCGACAAAAGGTTCATCAATAAAATAAACATCCGGTTTAATTAAAAAGCATATAGCAATCATCAACTTTTGCTGCATACCTTTGGAAAAACTAGTCGGGTAGTGGTGCTTTACATCTTGCAAACTCAATAGGGTTAATAACTCATCGCTTTTTTTTAATAATGCATTTTCTTTTATCTCATGGACTGCGGCAGCCAGCTCCAAGTGTTCCCAAAGGGTTAATTTATCGTAAAAAATTGGCTGTTCCGGTATGTAAGCATATTTTGGGCCGGACATAATGAATTTCACTTTTCCCAAAGTTAGAGGAAGTAATCCCAAAATCGCTTTAATAACGGTGCTTTTCCCGGCGCCGTTAGGCCCAATTAAGCCTACCAATTCCCCTGCTTTGACAGTAAAGTTAATATCGGTTATGGTTTGAACATCATTTTTAGTGTATCCCGCTTGTTTGATATCGACTGTTAATAAATCCATTTTTTCACCTTTTCTAATGCCATATCTATACTAACTGGCAATTTAAACTTAACCAGTTGGGGAACAAAAAACAGCCCCTTTTCTATATGGGCTAACACCGTTTTGATCCTACCTTTCCCTTCTTACTTTTTATAGTTAACCGCCGAAGAAAAAATCCAGAACATTTAATCCTGATTTAGAGTTGGCGCAAAGTGTTGTAAGGTTTAATCTTTCTAAAGCTTTAATGAATCAGTTTTTATAACTTCAGTATCAGCCGGGACGCCCGTCGTTCCGCGCTCTGCCACTCCGATCCTTTAGTCCCGAATGACGTATTTCTCCTTGATTTGGTGGGTACAAAAGACCGCGAACGCCGGTTAGACGGAAGTTAACAGGCAGTTTTTGGCAGTGTTCAGACTCTCCGCACCCGAACGTTACACCGCCCGGTCCATTTCAAAAGTTTTGAGAACATTTAAGTAGCGCATCTATTCAAGCAATTTGTGCATTTCCGCATAACCTTGTTCAATCAATTCCTTGCTGGATTTAAACGCCGGTATGGTATCTTTGTTTATCGGCAAATAATTGCCTACCGGATCCTGGCTATACAGTTTAATGGTATCCTCATCAATTGCGCCCGTGCCGTCCAGTTTAGCAGTAATTTTTAAAAAGTCGTTGGCATCGGAGGGTTTATCAATGTACTCCTGCAGTTCTTGATTCCAAAAAGCTATCTCCTCTTCCACCAGGCGTATTTTTTCCGGAGTAAGATCGTTGCGGTTTTCTTCCAGGTATTTTATCCTACCCTGCTGCAACGGCCATTGGGCCGGAGTATCAACGCCTAAAACGTGCGTCACTTTGGTTTTAAACTCCGCTTCTACGTGTATATCGTCAACCTTTTGTGACAACAGCTCCACTTCTGTTTCCAACACTTGATAATGTTGATATTCTTCGGCGAGAAATTCTTTGACCTGCTCTTTTAACCATGTGGCTAAACTACTATCATGGAAGATTTGCGTAATATACCAGTTTCGTTCTGGATGCAAAGTGGGGAGTACGGCATCCGCCTGGTATTGCTTGACAATCACCCTGGCGATGGAAGCGCCGGCGGGACCCGTGGAAGTGGCAGTTTCAAATTTAACTTCATATTCCCATGCACCGTCACTGGTCTTGTTTTCCTTAACAATTGTATAATCTTCCACCCACGGGCTGGATGTTCCCGTTACCCAGTTGAAACTTTCATAGTTGGCACGCTCTTGTTCTTTTAGCTCGGGCGACAACATTGCAAATTGCAACGCTCCGTTTCGGGTTTTCACCCCTTCGGCCCATTTTTCCACGGCCGCTTGGGGTGTTGTCGGGACCAGGGCTTCCTGCAGCAGCGTAGTTTGTTGTTGCAGCGAATATAAATCCGGTGTTGCAATCCAGACGTTATTGGTTTCTTTTTCCCACTTTACGTCGGCCCCCAGGGCTTCAGCCACCCACCTGACGGGCACCATAATGCGGCCGTTCAAAAGTTGTGGCGGCACATCAGTTTTAATTTGCCACCCGTTTACGTTCAATTTGATGGGTTTGTCCGCTGCGGCTACCGCCGCAAAAGATGTGAGCAGCACGACTGCAGCGATGCCGGCCAGCCACTTTTTCATTTTATAACCCCCTCACTATTTGTGATTTAAATAATAGATTATACCACAACTTTGTAACCAACTGATTGAAGTTAACAAACACATTTAATCAACATCAATTTGAAACTCACTATGTTAGCAAAACGCCCAAGGTGGTAAGAAATGTTAAAGCACCACCCATTGAAACTGAGTAGCTCTATTCCTCTAGATCTGCTTCCGATGCTCCCTCGGCAATCAATGCCCGATAAAGCGTTTCGACCCCCGGATGAGCGATAACGTAGTATTCCTTGTTAACAAAAATCACCACCATTTTGGCACTCTGCAGGTGACGGAAGACAGCCGCCGTTTTCCCGTTCTTCAGTTGACACCAACCGGTGGTTAGCCCGGTGGTACCGTAACCGTTGCTACGGAACCATCCCCCCCAGGGCCCGTCACTTTCAACAAAGGCAACCTGCATCTTATCTACGGCGAGTGACACATCCACCGGCGGTGCTTTAATATCCAGCTTCCCGTCGGCCAGTTCCCACCCCGTACCCACCTGGGAAACACTTATTCCAAGTGTTGCCCCAACGGGGATGACAATCACAAGAATCAAGCTTAAGGTGAGGGCTACTTTGGGTTGATCCCCGCGCTTGATCCGCCAAGCCAACCAGGCTGCCACCGCTAAGAGGGGCACCACGACCAGAAGAGAAAAAACCGGATCAAACGGCAGAACAATAGCTTTCAATACCGACAGATAATCTAGATGATAGCTCATACTCATACTCTCCCCCCTACTCGACCAAGACAATCACCTTCCGACTACCAGCAGATACCAGGAATAGGGAAAACCGAGCTGTCGGGCGTCGGATCCTGGTCAAGCTGGCAGCTTACAGCTTTCGGCGAAATGAATCAAAACTTCTGGTTCGAATATGGATCACAATTAACACTAAAAAAAGTCCATTAATCTATCTCTCCCAAAACCTTTTCCGTGGAAGTATTAGCCGCCTTGAAGCGCTGATACGTCCAAAACAAACAGCATAATTATTATGAAATGTCAAAACGGATGCCATTAAACCTTCCACGTGATCAGGTTTGAGGTTCTAAAACGGACCCCATAAATAAGATTGTTCCCGTTTGATCATCCCTAATGGCAAAAAAGAACGGGCGATCAACAACCATGTCGGTTACCTGCGGTATCCCCGCGCATTTTAATTCCACGGAAGTTGCCGCAGCTGCTTCGGTGCCCTCCTCATTCACATCAATAAAGGTTTTATGTTTAACTTCATTGATATAAACAACTGGAACCGGGGGAATGGGGCACATATTTCCGAAGTCGGCCTGTTCGCTGTCAAAAGCGATCTCCATCCCAAGGGCCTTGAGTGTATCGTTGAGGCTCACTTCATATGCGAACTTGAAACGCGGCAAAACGAGATGCACCGTTGTTTCCGTAAACCGGGGCATCCACTTTTCCCAATTTTCAGCGCTTAAGCTCCGGGAGAACTCCACCAGACTGGATTCCCGGACCGGAAGAAAAACGTACATGCTGACCCTTTTACTGCCGTAGGGAATCCTCACGGCCTGGAAGTTATCTCCCTGGTAATACCCGTATCGACCTGTCCGGGACATCAGCGGGTGCTTTTTCTGCGTGCCATCCGGCAGGTTAAATAAGCCGTCCCTAGTTTCAGATTTGTCAAATTTGTCCGCCCAATCTCCTTTGAAGTAAACGGCGTTAATTAGGATCAAAATGTCTCCGTCAATTCTTTCAACAATTTTGTCGATCTTGCCGCCGGTATTCTTTTTCACCCATTTATTAATGGTATCCGAAGCGCCGGGATGGGAAAAATCCAGGGTCTCCACTTCCGCCGTATAATAATCTCTGTTTCTTTGCATAAACTCGGGCTTAAAGTCGATGCCTTCCCTGGCCCAAATCGAATTGGCAATTGTGAGCTTCACCTCGGGGTCGGGATTTTCCAGTATGGTTTTCAGACCGGCATTGGCCCGGTTCAACTCTTCCATGCTCATCCCCTGCAATCCCAGAGTTCTGGCCATGGCCTCTTTTGTTTCGCCGTCCGCCCCGTTATAAGTCATGGCCAGCGCTATGGATACGCTCGCGGGCGAAATTAAGATATTTTGCCCGGGGTCCCGCTTGTTAAGCTCTGCAAAAAGGTTGAAACCCAAACCCGTATTCGCAGTAACCAGCCTTGCGTCCACCGACTCGGCAGGCGCCGGTTTTGTCATGGTTGACTGCGTGGCATTCAAGCACCCTCCGGCGAACAAACTTACAGTGATCAGGGATAATACCGGCAATAAAACCCGAAACCCGAGTTTTCCCATAACCAATTCCACCTCCACTGAATGTTATAAAATTGCGTTATTTGTGCAACATAATTGTTTACTTTTTCCATCCTTTTTCGGGTAAAATTACATTCCTAAAAAAATGGACGGTTAAATTCCAATAATTGTTCCCAAATAGAAATTACTCCTGAAATATTAGAACAATTTAATAATTTAGGAGTGCAGAATAATTTGAGATTTGCCCCGCAATATAGTAAAGACGGTAAATTTGCTTCCTGGGATGAAGTATTACTATACATATATAAAAGCGGGTATAGTGGTGGAAGCGCCATGAGCGCCGGCAATGTGAAAAAACTGTTGCTAAAATTTTTGGCGAGAAGGCAGCCTTTAATCATCAGAGTACGGCTCATTTTATTTTTGAAGGAAAGAACTATATGATTACATACCTGTCCACACTGCGGTCTGGTCATGGACCGGGATCAAAACGCAGCAATCAACATCTTGCAAAGATATGAAGCTCCTTAGCTTTGGCATAAAATCTGTGCCGTTGGGACGGTGGTCAAATGCCCGGGGAGTTAGGTTGCAGTAAGAACCTACTATGAACCGGGAAACTCCGTAACTTTGTTTTGCTCTTGGAAGCCCCTTCCTAAGCTGAACGAAGGGAGGGGTAGTTCACTGGCCATGCGTATTTTGGTTTAATTATATTGCGTCAGGACGACCGCAACCGTGATAACAGTAAATACATTGTCCCAAATAAGACTTATGGGAACTAATCATAAAATGAGAACGTCATACTAAAATATAGGATTGCAGCAGGCCAATGGGCTGCTGCAATCCTATACTATACTGATTCCCAAAAGGGATTAAGATAGGAATTTGCTTTTTTCATCTTAGCAATAACTGCGTATATTACTACCCGTCAAACATAAAACTGGAGCCGATTTATATATTTACCGGATTGTATATGGACGATAGCTGGCTGTTTCGTCAAAAAGGACAGGTAGGCAGATTTTCAGTCCCCTACATGTTATAATCTATTCAAAACAGATTCCTCGCTGTAATTACGTGTATAAATTTTAAAAAACATGGTGATGAGTATATATGAGCAAGTACTGGAGTAATATTGTAAAAGAAATTAAACCCTACGTTCCTGGCGAGCAGCCCCATAATAAAAAGTTTATTAAGCTAAATACAAATGAAAACCCATACCCTCCCTCAATAAACGTAATTAGCGCCATAAAGAATGCCGCTAATGAGAGTCTTCGCCTATACCCGGATCCAACATGTAATGAATTAAAAGAAATAGTAGCTCAATATTATGGTTTAAAAAAGGAGCATATTTTCGTAGGCAATGGATCAGATGAGCTACTAGCCTTTTCATTCTTAGCCTTCTTTAATCCAGGCGATACTATTATTTTTCCGGATATTACGTATACTTTTTATGAAGTATATGCTTCTCTATTTAGAATTAACTACATGACGATACCAGTGGATGATAATTTTAATATACCTATAGAAAAATTTTATGGGAATAACGATGGTATAATTATTGCAAATCCAAATGCCCCTACAGGAATCGCTGTACATATTGATTCTATAAGAAACATCCTTGAAAAAAATATTAGCAAGGTAGTAATTATTGATGAAGCTTATATTGATTTCGGTGGGGAATCATCAGTAGAGCTTCTTAAAGAATATCCAAATATATTAATATTACACACGCTTTCAAAATCACGCTCTCTGGCAGGGCTGCGTATAGGTCTTGCTTTAGGGAATGGTGATTTGATTGAAGGTCTGAACAGAGTTAAGAACTCCATAAATTCCTATACAGTGGATAGAATAGCTCTTATTGGAGCTGAAGAGGCCTTTAAAGATAAAGTGTACTTTGAAGAAGTTAGAGCAAAAATTATTTTCACAAGAAAAGCGATATCAAAGAAACTAAAAGAACTAGGATTTATGGTAGTAGATTCAAAAGCTAACTTTATCTTTATAAGCCACCCTAAAGTTCATGCCTTGCAGTTGTTTAAAAAATTAAAGGAGTATGGTGTTTTGGTTCGCCATTTTAATAGACCGAGAATTGATAATTACCTTAGAGTTAGTATTGGCACAGATGAGGAAATGGAATATTTTTATGGTGTACTAAAAGATCTTTTACGGCCCTCTCCAAATCCCGCAAGATAATTCGGGATATTTATCCGTCCCAGGTCAAGTAAATGGGGTCAGGCTTGCCGTTAGCAAATACACTTACAGCAAGCCTGACCCATAATTTTCTATAATCCCGGCATCGCGTTAATAAGGGTATGGGTTACCAGATCCGGGGAAATTGCTGTTGTTGTGGCTGCATCTGTTGTTGTGGCTGCATGCGGAAATATTGCTGTTGTTGCTGTTGTTGTGGTTGCCAATACTGGGGTTGCTGCTGGGGCATTCCCGGTTGCATTACTCTATACTGGGGCTCATGTTGTTCTATATAGTTAACACGATCTCTTAGTACATGACAGATACCTTCCACTTGCTTGTTTAAGCTTGCAAACATTTGTTTAGCTGCCTGATCCTGTGTATCCAAGGCAAAAGTCATTAGATTTGCAGCTGCTCCTTCAAGGCTGGCAAGGGTTTGGTGCATTTTTGTACCAATTGTCATCTGGTTGATACCTCCTTATAGTTTAAAATCCTTATTTATCTTTACCGAATATCCTACTTTTAAGCTGGTAAAATGTAACTATTAAGTCGAAAGTCTCCTATTAGAACGGGCGGACAGGGTCGTCCGCCCCTACTTTGAACTTTTGGCTTATGCCTGAATAATTACCGATTTGCCGACCACCAATCACCGACGCATTTATACGCTCCTTGCAGGATAGCTGCGCAAGTTGTTCATAGCCAGCGGAAGAATGGCTGCTGGATCATTAATGATCGAACTTTATTTTCTGTCCCAATACGCCCTCGTAAAACCAATGTGCAGAATTAAAAAAAAACAATCATGTTTACCGGTCTCCGCTGATAAAGAATTCATACCCCGGATCGAAAATATTTTTAATCCGGGGTTAATTCTTATCAATAAATAGTGGTACAATTAACCAAATAATTGGATAGTCATGTATGTATCCAATTGTTATATAAGCTCTCTGACCCTGGTTGCGGTTATCCTTTGGAGCCTATTCCCATGAGGGAGTTCATCTATGAATTACATTGAAATAGTCAATGATGCCATTCAATATATCGAATCTAATCTGCACCGGAACCTGAGCCTGGAAGAATTGGCGTCCCGGTATTACATTTCTCCCACGCATTTCTTTCGCATCTTCCGAGCAGTAACCAATCAGACGGTTAAATCATATATTCTGAGGCGAAAGCTTTCCGAAGCTGCCATTGCATTGAGAAAAACAGACCACAATGTGGTGAACATTGCTTTCCAGTATGGTTTTAATTCTCATGAACAGTTCACCCGGGGCTTTCTAAAAGTATTTCATGTTACCCCAAGTCGTTACAGGAAGGAGAATACTTCTGTTTCTTTAATAAAAAGGATGGATATCATTGAACGGGATTTCAAAAATAAAAATAATGTTATTATCGTTGATCACTACTACCGGAAACTTAAAGAAATAAAACTGCTGGGAGAGGAAGTCCTTATTCATTATTCAGAAAACCCATGCGAAATGGAAGAACTGAACCGCAAGGTCTTCTATTTTACGGAGAAATATATTTACCAGGGCACAGCCCGGCGATTATTTAGCATCACCCGCAGTGACGGCAACGATCCGTCACGCAAATTTAGTTTCTACGGTATAGCCGCAGAGGAGTATTTCGGTGACCGGTCCGGGTTGGTGGAAAGAAGTATTCCCGCATCCAAATACGCTATATTCAAGTATCCGGGAACCATGGGATTAATATTTCGCACGGTATTTAAAGATTTGGATAAATGGCTAAGTGTATCCGGACTTAAATTAAACCACAATGAGAGTATTGAATATTTTGAATTGTTTACCGAGGATTATAAGCAAACCAGGAAATTTTATTTATATGTACCTGTGCTTTGAATTGATTATGGTAAAAAACCTCAAGATTTTTTTCCCCATCTCAGTTATCTTTTAGATATACATAATTCATGGATAGAAAGGGGAGTAACCATGAAGGAATTCAAGGATAAGGTCGCCGTTATCACCGGTGCTGCCAGCGGCATCGGCCGCGGGTTAGCTGAGCGCTGCGCCCAGGAAGGCATGAAGGTTGTTCTGGCCGACATTGAGGAGCCGGCCTTACTTCAAACCCAAACGGAGTTGCAAGCTACGGGTGCCAAGGTACTGGCCGTCCGTACTGATGTTGCTAAAGCAAGTGACGTTGAAGCGCTGGCCCGCAAGACGTTGGATACCTTTGGAGCAACCCATTTGTTATTTAACAATGCCGGGATTGGTACGGGCACCTCAATTTGGAAAAGTACTCTTGCCGATTGGGAATGGATAATCGGCGTAAATCTATGGGGGGTTATTCATGGGCTGCGTACATTTGTCCCCATTATGCTGGCCCAGGATACCGAGGGTCATATCGTGAACACTGCTTCTATAGCGGGATTGACAACCGGTCATTCCCCTTACTCTGTCACGAAACATGCAGTGGTAGCACTATCGGAACAACTGTACCATTCGCTGGCGCATCTCAACGCCAAAGTCAAAGCCTCCGTCCTGTGTCCGGGATTTGTGAAAACGCAAATTATGGACTCGGAGCGTAATCGCCCCGTCGAACTACAAAATAAAACAGCAAGGCCCCTGACTCCGGAAGAAGAAGCCATGGTACAGTATATCCGCCAAGGCGTGCAGGCAGGAATGTCTCCTCAGCAAGCTGCCGATCACGTCTTCCAAGCTATTAGAGAGGAACGCTTTTACATTCTCACGCATCCCGAGCTTAAGGCTGCGGTGCATATGCGATTGGAAGATATTATGCAACTACGCAATCCGAGTAATCCCTTCCAATCTTAAAATGATAGGATAGCGTAGGAGTGAAAACTAATCCAGTATTGTTTTCGTCTTTTTGATTAAGGGTATTATGCACTCCCTGGTTTAAAAAGTATAAGATTATATCAGGGTCGACTATACTTCTATTCAAACAGCGTAAATGTGATAATAAAGGCAAATAATTAAAATGGCTCTAATAAAAGCCCTATTACTCAGGATTAGTTAATCCTTCTGCAATATAATCGATAATTACGTCCATGATTTTAAGAAACAAATCTTTACCTAACTCCTCTTTATGTAACCGAAGCAGCAAAATGGCATGAAGGACCCCATTAATCACTTCCGGGTCTGCTTCTCTCAGCACACCGCGCTGAATTAAGGTTTGAACAAAAGTAATTCCCTTTTGGGCGTTTTCCCGGGCAAAGTCTTTTACGAGATGCTGCGGTAATTTTCGTTTTATACGTTCAGATTCCCCATCCTGAAACCATTGATGTAAAAGCGGGTTTTCATCGGCCAGTTGAAAAGCCATATGTAAAAAGGAAGAGATTAATTCCTTGGGAGGTAGATTCTGTCGCAGATGTCCCCCTATTAAACGACCAGTAACTTCTTCTTGATTTTGTAAAATGATATAAAAAAGCTCTTCTTTGGAGGAGAAAAATTTATAAAAGGAACCCTTGGCAATCCCGCATGCTTGAACAAGGTCATCGATGCTGGTTTTGGCCAGGCCATATTGAGTAAAAAGCTCTTTACCTTTGGTTAAGAGGCATTGCCGTATTTGTTCCTTTTCACTTTCAGTAAACTTAGCCATTCCCAAACTCCTTTGGATTAATTTTAGTGAATATATATTGACATATAGTCACCAAGGTTTTAAAATATATCATATCAGTTTATAAATAAATGTAAAGGCTGCTTTTCGATTCAGCAGCCTTTTCTTAAAAACTTTTTATGACTATACATTATAATTTAGTCATATAGTTAACTCATTGGCGCTGATTAAAGCAATAAATGAATAATATCACGAGGAGTGATTAAACTATGCCTTTGGCCAAAATCAACAGTATCAAACTCCATTATGAAATCCGTGGTACAGGACCCCGCGTCCTCTTTATCCACGGTATAGGTGCCGACCTGAAGCACCCCATGAGTATCTTCAACTCCCCTCTCCCGCAATATTTCACCGTACTTGCTTTTGACCCCCGCGGGCTCGGGGAGTCGGACAGCCCTACAGTATCCTGCAGTATTGCCGACCTTGCCGATGATGCCACCGGTCTGGCGGAAGCTGTCGGCTGGGACCGTTACCATGTCTTTGGCGCCTCGATGGGGGGAATGGTGGCTCAGGAACTGGCTCTCCGTCATCCCTCCGCGGTGGATCGGCTTGTCCTGGGCGTCACCAATGGGGGAGGCGCCAACTCCGGTCCCCGGGTGGTAGATAAACTGAACGAAATGTCCGCCACTGAGAAGTTAAAAATGTCTGACATCAGGAAAGATGAGGCATGGGCCACCGCCAACCCTGAAATGGTTAGCCGTACCGAGGAACAGTCAAGGGCTGCCAGAGAAGCATTGCATGCCAACCCGGCACTCCTCCGAGGTTTTAACAACCAGGTAAATGCCGTGTTGAAACACGATACCTTTGACCACCTGCACCGGATTAAAGCTCCCACCCTCGTTTTCGGCGGGCGTTATGACGGCAGTTGCCCACCGGATATAACCCGGGCCATGGCCAATCAGATTCCGGGCACACGCTACGAACTTTTGGAATCCGGACATGCCGATTGGTTCTTTGACCCGACTGCTTGGAAAATGATAACTGATTTTTTATTAATAACATAGAAGGTTTGTGACCTCCTCCCCTCACTAAAGTGAGGGCATCCAAGTTAACCTAAGATAGTCAACTTAGAGCCGAGAGCTTTTTTCAGCATCTCAGAGATTTCCGTATTGCTACGGCACAT
>JGI2924J29684_1078008_pt1 | contig 27688 bp, 26 predicted proteins | sample BenlonsequencITS_FD_29684 | JGI IMG/M metagenome (IMG submission 29684)
GAAAAACTGTGTTTTTCAAAAACAGGTTATCGAACCGGAAGAATTAACGCTTTAGTTGGTTGTATCTACCAGATAAACAGTGATTTAAGCGTTAAAAAAAATGAGAGAAAAACGAAAAAATCGTCTAACTCTCATTGGGTGGAGCTGGCGGTACGCGGATCGAACTCTTTTTTGGAAGAAATGGAAATGATAGATTACAGTCTCCCAATTATATGTAAGAGAAGAAATAACAGAAGTAATATAAACTATGGCAGTGACTAGTTCAGGCTAACTTGAAAAAATATTTTCTGCTTAATTTAATCGGTTGTTTCTATACTCATTTGGAGTTTGTCCTACAGCTTTTTTGAAAAGCCTGGTGAAATGCTGTGGATATTTGAACCCCAATTCATAGGCCACCTGACTGATTCCCTTATCAATATCAAATATTCTTTCTTTAGCTATGGCAATTAATTTGGACTGTATGTATTCCTGTGCACTTTTTCCTGTTTGTTTTTTAATCAAATCTCCAAAATAATTGGAAGATAGGTTGAGTTCATCTGCACAATAGGTAACGGTAGGTAGTCCTAATTTTTCAGGCTTATCAGATTTGAAGTAGCCATTTAAAAGCGATTCGAATTTTTCCAGTGTTCCTTGATGGACATTTTCCCGCGTGATAAACTGGCGGTCATAAAAACGCACGGAGTAATTTAGAAGCAACTCAATATTTGAAATAATCAACTTTTTACTGTGATGGTCGATGGACTGCTCCAGCTCGTAAGAGATTTTGGAAAAACACTCCAAGATCAAATTCCTTTCACGCTGGGATAAATGGAGGGCTTCATTGGATTGGTAACCGAAGAACGTGTAGTTGTCCATGTGGCCGGCCAAGGAAGATCCCAAAATCAGGTCGGGATGGAAAATAAGGGCCTTCCCCTGGGGTTGGTATAGCTCACCGGTATTGTCCACGCTCACCACTTGGCCGGGGGCTATAAATACCAGTGTCCCTTCTTGATAATCATAGGTATGACGGCCGTATCGCAGATTTCCACACTTCACTTCTTTTAGGAATATCGTATAGAATCCAAAGTACATGTTGGATGCCCTTCTTTGGTCTGCTTTTGACAAATCCACAATGCTCACCAACGGGTGAAGGGTTTCATTGTTGTTGAAAACATTATAGTCATTGACCGTTTCAAATCTTCTTAGTTTTTCCATGACCGTTCTTGGTTTATATGCTTCAATATTACGGATTTATATCCAGTTGGTGGAGTGACCAGGATCAAAATCAGTAAAACTGGTAGGAGTCCCCGTAATCTGTATAAGCCCTTGACGGAATAAAAGAGGGATGTTTGTAAACACAAATGTTAAATGGGAAAATTTCTCCTCTCTAAAATCAAGAAGTTTACTATATGGAAGCTGCAAAAACATTATCAAAACCCCTCAAACGTATCAACGTATTGGACGCTCTAAGAGGCTTCGCCTTATTGGGTGTGGTTCTAATCCACATGCTCCAGCATTTTGGGATTTATTCCAGAGCAGGTGAGCAGGCCTTCCCTTGGTTCCCGCCTTTGGACGAAACGGTCCATTGGATCGGGCAACATATAATTATGGGAAGGTTTATCAATATTTTCGCATTCTTGTTTGGGCTTAGTTTCTTTATACAAATGGACAGTGCGAGTCGAAAAGGAGTGGATTTTAGAGGGCGCTTTGCATGGAGGATGGTCATTTTGTTTGTTATGGGTGTATTGGCCCATTCCTTTTATCCCCTCGAAATCATCTCCGTCTATGCCGTCTTTGGGCTGATAATGATTCCGCTTTACAAGACCAAAAACTGGGTGCTGTTGTTACTTTCCGGTCTACTACTGGTTGGTGTCCCTAGAACCATTCAAGCCACAATAAACAACCATGCATTAGGTAATCCTCCTGTAGAACAGGTGGATAGGAGTAGCCAAGAGGTTGCTGAAGGGACCCCTGAACATATAGTCAATCCTTCATTCTTCAATACTGCCAAGCATAATTATAACCAGCGATATATGGGAAAACTCAATTACCAGTTTGGTATGGTGGGGAGGGGATATGTTACCTTGGCACTTTTTCTAATGGGACTGGTAGTAGGCCGTCTCCGGTTCTTTGAATCTTTGCAGGTCCACAAAAGGCGTAACCTTCTGTTGTTTTTTGGCTTTTTGTTGGGTTTGCTCCTGACCTTGCTCGTCCAGAGCATGTTCCCTTCAGTGGAGACGCGTATGCTGTTCAATCCTGCAGGAAATGTCGTTTCTGCCAGGATTTTGGCCGTCAAGGCTTTGGAGGATATTGAATTGGTATTTTTCTCCGGGGCGTTGATGATGGCCTTTATTGTCCTTTATCAAACTACAGTGGGAGGGAGTGTGTTGAAAATCCTGTCCCCTTACGGCCGTATGGGGCTTACCAATTACCTGATGCAGGGCTCGGTAGGGTGCTTTCTTTTTTCTATGTGGGCATTTGGGCCGTTCTTCGGTGGGGCAAACCCGACCAAATTGTTTTTGGTGGGGATCTTGATTTACACTGTGCAAATTCTGCTCAGCAGGTATTGGCTCAGGCATTTTTTGTACGGCCCATTGGAATGGTTGTGGCGTTCTTTGACTTACCTTAGAATACAGGCTTTTAGAAAAAAAGAGCACGGAGAGTCAAAAGGAAAGCAGTCAGAAGGACTTTCAGTGCTACTGGATCGGAATCAGTGAAAATGGTATGTAAACCTGTAACCTGCATAAGCCCAATAGAATAAAAAACAGGGACCTTTGTAAATAAAATAACACGGAAACTATGAAAAAGATCAAATTGAACAATGGATTGGAAATGCCCCTCTTGGGATTTGGGGTTTTTCAGATACCTGATTTAAAGGAATGTGAACGGGCAGTAATGGATGCCATAAATATAGGTTACCGCCTCATAGACACTGCATCTGCATATATGAACGAAGCGGCGGTGGGAAATGCGATAATAAAGAGTGGGGTAGCCAGAAAGGAACTGTTTATTACCTCAAAACTTTGGGTGCAGGATATGGGCTACGAAAGCACTAAAGCTGCCTTTAGAAGGACACTTGAAAGGTTACAGCTCGATTACCTCGACCTTTACCTTATCCACCAACCCTATGGGGACGTCTTTGGCTCCTGGAAGGCCATGCAGGAACTATATCAGGCAGGGAAGATCAAGGCCATAGGAGTGGCAAATTTTCAACCTGACAGGGTTGTGGACCTTACCATAAACAGTGGGTTTGCCCCGGCCATTAACCAGATCGAAACACACCCTTTTCATCAACAGCAGGAAAGCCATGATTTTCTGATCGATCACAATGTACAGATGCAGTCTTGGGGCCCATTTGCCGAAGGGAAGAACGGTATCTTCCAAAATGAAGTGTTGTCCGAAATAGGAAGGAAATACAACAAATCCATAGCCCAGGTGATTCTGCGCTGGCTGATCCAAAGAAATGTAATTGCCATTCCAAAATCGGTCCATAAGGAAAGGATAGAGGAGAATTTTAGGATTTTCGATTTCGAAATTTCAAAAGAAGACATGCATTCCATAGCAGCCTTGGATACAGGATCTACCTTGTTTTTTGACCATAGAAACCCAGAAATGGTCAAATGGCTGAGTGAAACAAAATTGGATATATAAAATATTAGGAACCATGGAAAAAAGGACATTGGGAAATCAGGGATTGAAAGTTTCCGCGCTTGGACTGGGCTGCATGGGCCTGAGTTTTGGCTATGGGCCTCCCACAGAAAAGAACGCAGCGATCAAACTGATTCGTTCTGCGTTTGAGCAGGGCATAACCTTTTTTGATACTGCGGAATGCTATGGCCCATTTACTAACGAGGAGTTGGTGGGAGAGGCGATTGCCCCTTTCCGAAAGGAAGTAGTGATTGCTACCAAATTTGGCTTTAAGGACGGTGATTCCAAAAAAGGCCTTGATAGCAGTCCCAAGAGGATAAGGGAAGTCGCCGAATCATCCCTAAGACGATTGAACACAGATCATATAGATCTTTTTTACCAGCATAGAGTGGATCCATCCGTTCCAATGGAGGATGTGGCGGGTACCATGAGTGATCTAATTAAGGAAGGGAAAATAGGACACTGGGGCTTGTCTGAAGCAGGTGCAACTACCATCCGGAAAGCGCATGCCATTCAGCCGCTTGCAGCATTGCAAAGTGAATATTCGCTCTTTTATAGGGAGCCGGAAAAGGAGATTATTCCCTTATTGGAAGAATTTGGGATAGGTTTTGTTCCATTCAGCCCTCTGGGCAAAGGTTTTTTGACGGGTGCTATTTCAGAAAGCACCCAATTCGATCCCAATGATTTCAGGAATACGGTACCTCGCTTTTCAAAGGAAAACCGAAAGGCAAACCAGGCATTGGTAGATTTGGTCAAGAAAATAGCGGTACAAAAGCAGGCCACTCCCGGCCAAATTGCCTTGGGATGGTTATTGGCCCAAAAACCGTTCATTCTCCCAATTCCTGGAACTACCAAGCAACATCGTCTGACAGAAAATGTGGGCAGTACAAAAATCAACCTGTCCGATGATGATTTATTCCAGGTATCCACTGCTTTAAAAAATATCCAACTTGTGGGCGAAAGGTATTCCGCTGCAGCCCAAAAAATGATAGACAGATGAGAATGTTTAAGATAATAGCTGTGCTATTGCTATTCAATGTTTGTTACCGCTCTCAAGCACAGCAACTCGATAAGGAACAGAAAAGCATGGCCTCAATAGCGGCCCTTACGGCAATAAGCGATTGGGAAGGGCTGAAACCTGAATTATCGAAAGGTCTTGACAATGGATTGACGGTGAACCAAATAAAGGAGCAATTGGTGCACCTGTACGCTTATGTGGGGTTTCCTAAAAGCATCATGGGACTGCAAACATTTCTTTCGGTTTTAGAAGAACGAGAAGCTGACGGAATCAACGATAATTGGGGAAAGGAAGCTTCTCCAATTGATGACACACTGCCCAAATACGACAGAGGCAAAAAAGTATTGGAGGAGCTCATCAAAAGCCCTTTACCTGAGACCAAAGCTGCTTACCAACAGTTTTCCCCCGAAATTGATAGGTTCCTAAAGGAGCATCTCTTTGCGGATATTTTTGAGCGGGATGTGCTGACCTATCAGCAAAGAGAATTGACCACCATATCGGCTTTGATGGCCATGGGCGATGTAGAACCCATGCTGAGAGGGCATTTGGGAATATGCTTGAACCAAGGGTTTACCAAAGGTCAGTTAGATCTTTTAGTTGAGAGTCTAAGGCTTTATTTAGACGAAAAGAAAATGAAATCTGCTAAAATAATAATTTCAGAACTACCCTAAAAAAGGGTAAAATAGAACATCCCTGTAATATTGGTAAGTACCTCAGTAATTCATCTACATATACTCTTTGTTTTTTTTCTGAAATTTGTAATAACAATTTAAAAATCAGTTAAATGAAACGGATTATTTTGACGCTGCTAGCACTTATATCTATAAGCAGCATATTGGCACAAACTGAAGGAAGAAAACCAATAAGCCTACAGGAACAAGGTGTATTTGCAGTCGGTGGAGTAATCATCAAAGCCGAGGGAGAGTATAACCCAAACAATCCACAAAAAGAAGGTCAAACACTGCATGTCGACCATGCGACAGTGCAGTATCAGATACCGAGCAATGCCAAGAAATTGCCTTTGGTATTTTGGCATGGGTTCGGCCAAACAGCAAGAACCTGGCAGACAACGGCCGATGGCCGTGAAGGTTTTCAGACAATTTTTCTAAGAAAGGGCTTCTCTGTATATCTAATCGACCAACCACGTAGGGGGCAAGGCGGAAGAGGGCCAGAAGAATCCTCCATTCCCGCAACACCCAATGAACAGTATTGGTTGGGAATGTTCAGGATTGCCAAAGGGGATGAATTTATGCCCAATGTACAATTTGATAAAAGTCCGGAAACGCTCAATCAATTTTACAGACAAATCAGTCCGGATCTGGGGGCTATAGATTTTGAAGTAAATACAAACGCAGTATCAGCCCTGTTTGACAAAATCGGTGATGGTATCCTAATAACCCATTCCCATAGTGGGGGGCAAGGTTGGGCCACCGCCATTAAAAACAGTAATATCAAGGCCATTGTTTCTTATGAACCTGGAAGTGGCTTTGTTTTTCCCGAAGGCGAAGTGCCCGACCCAATGGAGAGTTCGGCAGGAACATTGGAGGCAGTGCCAGTTTCCAAACTGGATTTTCTGAAACTGACCAAAATTCCGATCATCATTTATTATGGTGATTTTATCCCTGAAACGCAGGAAAGCTTTTATGGTACGGATAATTGGCGTCCTCGTTTGGCAATGGCAAAATTGTTTGTGAAAGCTATCAACAAATATGGGGGTGACGCCAAAGTGGTACACTTACCGAAAATTGGAATCGAAGGGAATACCCATTTCCCAATGTCAGATCTCAACAATGCAGAAATTGCCAACCTAATGAATGGGTGGCTTAATGATAAAGGACTTAACTAAAAGCTGAAAAATATGAAAAACTTACTCATTACATTATTGTTCATCGTTCCCGTGAGTGTTTTTGCCCAACAAGGGGGCTACGAAGTTTCCTCATACCTGAACGAAGGCTTTAAAGCGCCTAACACCCATTACATCGGAGAAGCTTGGCTAAATGGGCTGTTGACAGGCGATAGTGAATTGGGCTATAGCATCACCAAAGCAACGTTTAAGGCAAACTCCACGCTTGACTGGCATAAGCATTCCTCAGCACAGGTATTGATCTACGTGGAAGGTGAAGGCTATTATCAGGAAAGAGGAAAGGATCCCGTAATCCTCAAAGCCGGCGATGTGATAAAATGTGCAAAAGACGTCGAACATTGGCATTCTTCTACCAAGGAGAGTGATGTAACCTATTTGGCATTATACGGAGGTGAAAATCCAACTACCTGGACAGAAGTGGTTACCCAGGAATATTACGATGCCGTAGCAGAACAATTAAAAAAATAAGAAGTCTCAAAATGAAGTATTCAGTTATATTGATAATAGCATTAATGGCTACATTTAATTTAAAAGCCCAAGGAATTGCCCAAGTACAAAATGGAAATCCATTCACCTTGGTTTATGCCAATGCAATTACTAAAAATGAAAAAGGCATGGTAAATATACATTCGGTCACCTACAAATTAAACGGTATTGATATTTCCGCCAATGTTTATACACCAGCAGGTTTTGACGTCAATAAAAAGTATCCAGCTATAATTATAGCCCACCCAAATGGTGGTGTGAAAGAACAAGTGGCGGGATTGTACGCACAACGTTTGGCAGAACTGGGCTATATAACAATTGCAGCAGATGCCGCCTACCAAGGAGCAAGTGGCGGAACACCAAGAAACGTTGATATACCTCAAAATCGTGTGGATGATATTCACGGTATGGCAGATTTTATTTCACAATTTGAAGGAGTTGATACTGCCAAGATAGGGTTGTTAGGCATTTGTGGCGGTGGTGGTTATTCGTTGAAAGCAGCCCAATCCGACAAGCGTTTTGAGGCCATTGCCACATTGAGTATGTTCAATTCAGGTGAAGTCAGGCGAAATGGGTTTTTAAAATCACAAACAGCCACTATCCAGGAACGATTGGACCAAGCCTCAAAGGCAAGGGCACAAGAAGCTAATGGAGGAGAGGTTTTGTATGTGGGTGGCGGTACACCATCTTTGACCAAGGAGCAAATAGCTTCACTTCCTTTTGACCTGTACAGGGAAGGCTATATCTATTACAATAAAACACATGCACACCCAAATTCGGGGGGAGGCTATACCATGAGCAGTCTCTTGGACCTGATGACTTGGGATGCCACCGATGAAATCGAACTTTTGGATCAACCTTTACTGATGATCGCAGGAAGCAAAGCCGATACTTATTATATGACCGATAAAGCTTACGAAAAGGCGATCAATGCCAAGGCGAAGGAGTTGTTTCTCATAGACGGTGCAACCCATATCCAAACCTACTGGAAACCGGAATATGTGAATCAAGCTATTGATAAGTTGGGGGAATTTTATACCAATAACCTGTAAAATCCGAAAAGATGAATTTAAAATTTAGAGCAATTCTTTTTTTGATGATAATGTCAATATTAGCCTGCAAAAATGAAGACTCCACTATCTCTGAAATCCAGCAGTCTTTGGTTTTCCCCAAAGGGCAGAAAATAAAAAATAGCAATTTCACAGGAACAGCCTATCTGGAAATGTTGGTCGATGCTGATAGTATAAACCAAAATTCAGTTGGAAGTGTCACCTTTGAACCCGGAGCAAGGACCAATTGGCACTCACATCCCAATGGTCAGATCATTTTGGCGATAGATGGAGAAGGTTATTATCAAGAAAAAGGAAGCCCAAAACGAATCTTAAGGAAAGGGGAGACTGTAAAATGTCCAGCAAATACTCCCCACTGGCATGGTGCAAGTGCCGAAAGCCAATTCATCCAAGTAGCCATTACCAGCAGGAGAAGCGGCCCCACGGAATGGCTGGACCAAGTCTCTGATAGGGAATATAATGCCTCTTTGAAATAGGATGTTGAAACGACTTTTTTGTTTTTCTATTTACTGAATTGATAATAAATACAAAGTATTTTAAAATGGAAAATATATAATGTAAATTTGTCGTAACTACCGGAGCCAGTAGCGGATTTGGAAAGATTACTGCTGATTCCTCTTCCACAGTGGTAGCTATTACCATCTGTCAGCCGGAAGATGTAGATATCAATGATTTATTGTTTCGTCCTACCCCTCAACACTTATAAGTGTTATATATTTAAATTAGGTAGTTAAGAAGCTACTGGAGATTTTCTTCTGTAGCTTTTTTTATTCATGGATTACTTAATGAAAAATGTGGTCAAATGCCCTTTTGATTCGAATGAGTTATTTCGAAGAGAATACTAAAAACAATCCAGTTTTGGGTTAAAACTTTCTGGTTTATTGTCCTTACTTATTTATGGAAAAGCTTGACTAGAATAAGCCCTAATCTAACTTGAAACCCTCAACCACCGATTGAAATCATCGATCGGTTATTTTCATATATGGCAGATTCCATTTCTTCATCCATACCGTCACGTGAGAATTTCTTTGTCTTGATGCTTTCAAGGATTAAATCCCTGATATTTTTGTTTTCACGTAATGGGCCTAACAGGTCTGTTTCTGAATTGGCGAAAAGGCAATTTTTCATTTTTCCATCAGCAGTAAGTCGGATTCTATTGCACTCTGAACAAAATGGGTTGGTAATTGTGCTTACAATACCAAAAGTCCCTAGGTGATCTTTTATTCTAAAATTGACGGAAGTGCTGTGTTTTGGATTATCAATAGCTTCAATACCTTTGAATTTTTGATTAATGGTTTCCAAGATTTCTTGTTGGCCAATTCCCTTACTCCAATCCCATTTATTCCCTTTGAAGGGCATAAATTCTATAAACTTAACCGTTATTGGATTGCTTTTAGTCAATTCAATAAAATCATTGATCTCTTGATCATTTACTCCTTTTATGAGTACCACATTTAATTTTACCCTTAGTCCATGATCAACTGCTGACTGTATGTTTGACATGATTCTGTGGTAATAATCACGCTTGGTAATAAACAGTGCCTTTGCTTGATCCAGTGTATCCAGACTGATATTGATGTGTTTTAACCCCACCTCTTTAAATAGTTCAAGGTATTTATCCAAGAGTATACCATTGGTTGTCAGTTTGAGGGTCACGCCGAGACTTGCGAGTTCACGGATTAGATAATCTAGGTTTTTACGGACTAGAGGCTCACCTCCTGTTAGTCGAAAAGTATTAACGCCCAATGTGTGATAAACCTTGGCTATCATGATAATTTCCTCAAGGGTCATGATATTGGCTTTTTCTGTTAGCTGAATTCGGTCTTCAGGCATGCAGTAGAAACACCTGAGGTTACACCTATCGGTCAGGGAAATCCTCAGATAAGTATGTGGTCTTCCAAAACGGTCCTTTATTTGCGGCTTTATTAATGTATTGTTCCTTTGAATCATTGAAGGTGTTTTTTAGAAAACAAACAATTTGTGCGGTTCAAATTAACTTTGTTTTCAATGTAAAATTAAGCGCTGTCAACTTATGGGTTTTCATTATCCACCGGCAAATGGCGGTAAAAACGCCACCTCATCCCCACTTTTGATATACCCAGTTTCCTTTAGTTCACGATTGATAGCCGTTTTGACGGAGCCCATATTGGTTATATTGTATTTCTTAAAACATAAGGCTTTGAAATCGTCCAATTCAATCTCCGCTTGAGAGAGAGTTAGGAATTCTGTAGATGTACCGGCCTGTTCTGCTACAGCACCAAAGTATTTAATAGTTATATCCATAATTGAATATTTTAATAAGTATTCGAGCTTGGAAATTCTAATGGTTTTTACATTTATTTACTGGTTTTCTAATTGTACCAATTGAAATTCACTGGGCTCATCTACATGAATCCTGTTTAATTTGTCCCTCAAATGGTCGGCACTTGAATCACAAAGGACTTTTTGGATTTCAGAGAGGATTGAAAGTGCTATTTCTGCCGGTGTTTCACTATTAAGATCCAACCCTATTGGTGCATAAATCCTGTTTTTTTGTTCGGCACTTGGGTGTATGCCCTTTTCGGCCATATCCTCAAGCATGCGCTTGTATTTCTTTTTAGGGCCGAGGATACCGATATAGAGCAGGGATTCCCTGAGTAGCAATAATTCCAGGATGGCAAGGTCGTATTTGTAGTTATGTGTCATTAGGACAAATACCGTGTTATCATTGATATCCAATGCTTCCAATGCTTTTTCTGGCTCTGTGACAACCACCTGGCATGAACCGAGAAACCTTTCTTTATTTGCATGGGTAGCGCGACCATCAATTACAGAAATATTCCATCCTAAGGAGTCTGCCATAGATGCTAAAATCTGGGCATCATTGCCAGCACCCACGATTACCAGATGGATGGGTTGTGGAACAAACTGGAAGAAAGCCTGTAATTCTCCTTTCTTTGACCGATATGTTCTGAAGCAGGATTTATGGGCTGAATGGGCGAATTTTGCATCGGATTTTATCTTTTGTAAAAACTCAGTACTTCTGCCATCTCCTAAGGTTTTTCCTCCAATATTAAATAAAAGGGAAGTGCCTATCTGTACCTGGTTTTTCTGGAGATTAAATAGGGATACAAGTACCGAATTATTATTGTTTTGCAGTACTTCTTTTAAGAGTTCAACAGGGTTTTCCGGATTGTTATAGTCAATCGGTTCAAATAGGATCTGTATGATCCCGTTACAGCCTAACTGTGCTCCAACTATGGCATCTGATTCATCACTTGTATCATAGGTGATGAGTTTATTGCGGTTTTGATGGAGCGCATGAAGGGATTTTTTTAAGGCGTCCCCCTCAAGGCAACCTCCACTGATGGCACCTGTCATTTGTCCAAGCTCATCCACTAACATTCTTGCTCCGGCACGTCTATAGGAAGAGCCTTCTACATGAACCACGGTGGCAAGAACACAATTTAATTTATTGGATTTAGCTGTTTCATATGCTAGATATATATGTTCCAATTCTCTCATATCAAAACCTTCCTTAAGTTTTTGATGGTAGATTTAATGGTCTTTATTGCTATCTCAACTTCTTGGGATGTGGTTTGTCTTCCCAAGCATATTCTAATAGAGGATAGTGCTGCTTCTTTGGAATGGCCATAGCTTAGCAAAACGTGTGAAGGTTCTATTGTCCCAGAGCTGCAAGCAGAACCTTGTGAGATAGCCAAATTGCCCATTAGCCGTAATAATTTATTTCCTTCGATATTTTTAAATGTAATATTGGACATATGGGGTAAACGATGTTCGTTGAATGAATTGATTTTTATATCACCAAGTGTCAATAATTCCTGTTCAATCTTATCCCTTAATTTCTTCAGACGCTGACTTTCCTGTGACATTGATTCAATACATAGTTGGCATGCCATACCAAATCCTACAATTGAAGGAACATTCAAAGTGCCAGGCCTTAATCCCCTTTCTTGGCCTCCTCCAAAATGGATAGGAGATATATTTAGTAGAGTTCTGTTGCGGATATACAGGGCCCCGATTCCTTTTGGCCCATAAATCTTATGGGCCGAAAACGTCGCAATATCTATCCCTGAACCTTCTATATCTAAAGGTATTTTCCCAACAGCCTGTGTAATATCACTCATGACCAAAACACCTTTAGCATGGGCTATTTCCGCAATTTTTTGGATTGGGTGAATAATACCTGTTTCATTATTTGCATACATGATACAAGTCAAGATAGTTTCTGGCCTGATGGCTTCTTGAAATGCATCTAAATCTAAATTTCCATTACCATCCACTTTCAATAAGGTTATGTTGAAGCCTCTTTTTTCAAGTTCTTGTAATGTGCTTAGGACAGCCTGGTGCTCTGTAGTGCAGGAAATAATATGTTTACCCTTTGGTTTTAAGGCTTCACAGGTGCCTATTAGGGCTAAGTTGATGGCTTCCGTTGCTCCTGAGGTGAAATAGAGTTGATTGCTTTTTGAATTGATCAGTTCTGCTATTTGTTCTCTGGCAATGTCAACGGCTTCTTCTGCATCCCATCCAAAAGAATGGGTTGAGCTGGATGAATTCCCAAATTTCTCACTAAAATAGGGAAGCATAGCCTCAACCACCTTTTCATCGCATGGAGTGGTAGAGTTGTAGTCTAGATAAATTTTTGTATTTGAGTTCAAGGTTACATTAATTTAAAAAGGCTCATCATTTCTATAATATAGTGTATAGATATAGTCATATACCAATTGTTATTAGAACAAAACCAGCCCATAGAATAAATTCCCAAATAAATCAAAAGATTAGACTTGGAATTGTTTGTCTAAAGTTATGGGAGACAAGCTCCTTAATCCGGGGACATCTCCCATTTCTAATTTGGATCAGGCTACATATTCAGGTTCTCAATCTGTAATATTTGTGGTTGAAAAGGCTGTTCATACAAGCGCTTGCCAGTTGCTTTGTAAAGAGAGTTACCTAATGCCGCAAAGATAGGAGGGAAGAGTGGTTCTCCCAATCCTGTGGGGGCCTCATTATTTTCCACAAAATGTACTTCAATTTTCTTTGGAGCTTCGTTATGCCGTATCATACGGTATTTATCGAAATTACTCTTTGTAGGAACACCATCCTCAAATGTCATTTCACCAAAGAAGGCATTTCCTATTCCATCTACTATGGCTCCTTCGCCCATATTGGCAGCTGCATCAGGGTTTATTACAATCCCGCAATCAACTGCTGCAAATACACTTTCAACTACAGGCTGTTTGTTTTTAATACTAATATCCACTACTTCTGCGACATAGGAATTGTGACAGAAATAAGCAGATACCCCTCTAGCGATACCGGATGGCACATTTGACCAGTTAGACTTTTCGCGTACCAATTCCAAGACTCCGGCATATCGCTTGGGGTCGTAGTCATTCCTTTCGCCTACAGGATTGGTCTCAGCTCTTTTGAGTAGTTCCAAGCGGAATTCGATCGGGTCTTTCCCCATTTCTTCCGCCAGCTCATCCAAGAAACTTTGTTCTGCACCAGCGATAAAGTTGGATCTAGGAGCCCTAAAAGCACCAATGGTAATATTGGAATCAATTTGCCAGCTTTCTGCCAGGTAATTATCTATCGCTCCTGCAGGAAACCTATTGGCATGTAGGGGAGATTCAGGAATTCCTCCCGCCTTCACATGAAGACCAAGAAGATTGTTGTTCGCATCCAAAGCTGCCCTGTAAGTTGCCGAATAGGTAGGTCTATAAACTCCTGCAGTCATATCATCTTCCCTGGTATAAACCATTTTTACAGGAGCCTTTATTTTCTGAGAGATTAAAGCCGCTTCAGTCAGATGGTGGCTATAAGCTCTACGTCCAAATCCTCCTCCCATTCTGGCAAGGTTGATCTGTATATTTTCTACTGGTAAGCCCAAACTACTGGAAAGGGTTTGTCTGATTAATTCAGGAGCTTGGGTAGGCGCATAGATGATGGCTTGGTCATCTTTGACATCGGCGAAAGCATTCATGGGCTCCATGGTATTATGTGCCAAAAATGGTGCTGAATAAGTCCTTTCAATTATCCTGGATGCCTGTTTAAAAGCAGTTTCCGGATCGCCATCTTTTCTATGGATATTACCTGGTTTGGAAATGTATTCGGCCATTTTCTCTTTATGTGTACTGGAGTTTTCCAAACCTCCAAGTACCTTGATTTCCCGGTTTTGGCCACCTCGTCCCGCCATAGGGAAGGTACTGTCTGAGGCCTTTTCCCATTCGACTTTTAGACTTTTCTTTGCTTGTAATACTTCCCAAGTGGAATTGCCTACGATCGCAATAATGACTGGAAAAGTAGTGGTGTCAAAGAAATTTCTGCCATAGTCATCCTTAAAAATTTTCAATTCAAAGGCATCTTGAATCCCTGGTAGGGAGGTGACTGAATTTTTGTCGAATGACTTTAGCTTCATTCCAAAGGCCGGAGGATGTACAATAGATGCATACTTCATTCCTTCCACCTTATGGTCTAGAGCGAAAAGTGGCTTTCCGGTAACAATCTTATTTCCATCTACATTCTTTTTGGATTTACCAATAATCTTGAAATCGGGTATTTCTTTTAAATTAACCGTTTCTGGATCCGGAGCATCCAAGGTTCCCGCTAATGAGGCCATTTCACCATATCCTGCTTTCTTGCCAGAGGATTTGTGCTCCACAGTTCCCATGCTTGTGGTTATTTCCTCAACGGGTACATTCCATGTTTGGGATGCTGCGTTTATAATCAGTTGTCTGGCAGTGGCACCTGCCGTCCGCAGCGGTTTCCAACTTGACCGGACACTATTACTGCCTCCTGTAAACTGCCTATCAAAACGATCAGGATAAAAGTCTGCCTGCTCCACAAACACTTTTTTCCAATCTATATCCAATTCCTCTGCCAAAATCATGGGTAGAGAAGTTTTGACATTCTGCCCAAATTCAGGGTTGGGGTTGAAGAGGGTTACTGCCCCGTTTTCGCCTATTTTTATATAACTGTTAATTTCAAACCATTCATCAGGCATGGTCAAAATTTCCTCATTTGTAGGTTTACATCCTGCTAACCAGCTAAAGCTTAGCATCATCCCACCTCCAGCCAGGGCAGATACTTTCAGGAAGGATCTTCTATTTAATTTTTTTTCGATTAATGTCATGGTGCAGTGGGTTAAATTGATTTTGAAGCTGTTTTAATGGCGGCCTTAATTCGGGTATAAGTACCACAGCGACAGATATTACCGTTCATGGCTTGAGAAATTTCCTCATCTGTCGGATTGGAGTTTTGATTTAAAAGGGATACTGCAGTCATTATTTGTCCTGATTGGCAATAACCACATTGTGGGACATCATGTTCGAGCCAAGCTTTTTGCACTGGATGATCTCCCTTTTCAGACAAGCCCTCTATAGTAACAACTTTTTTGTCTTCTATCGCGCTTACTGGGTAGGAGCAGGATCTTATCGCATTACCCTCTACATGTACCGTACAGGCTCCACACTGGGCTATTCCACAGCCGAATTTGGTACCCACTAAATCCAAATGATCTCTCAATACCCACAATAGAGGTGTGTTAGGATCTACGTCTACTTGGTGAGTTTTGCCATTGATGTTTAAGTTATACTGTGCCATATGTTTTCTGTTTATCCCTATATTAAATATTTATACTTCGTTTTAATTACTAAATTCAAACCATAAGTATCTGAAAATTGACCAATTAGCTGTTCAAATTAGGCTTGATAATCATTTAACTGTTCAGTTGATGGACAAATGGTTGATGGTAAAACCGATTTCCTGTGGCTTGATATAGCGCATTGGCTAAGGCTGCAAAAACAGGAGGGTATGCAGGTTCTCCAAGCCCCGAAGGATCATTCCCATTTTCTACGAAATAGGTTTCAATGGTTTTAGGCGCATCTCCCATTCGAATCTGCTTGTATCCGTCAAAATTGGATTTGGACACCACTCCATTCTCAAATGTCAGCTCACCAAACATGGCAGTTCCTATCCCATCCACTACAGCTCCTTCACAGAGATTTTTGGCAGCGTCAGGATTGATGACAATTCCACAATCAATGGCATTGGTCACCTTGTCTATTTGGACCTGTCCATTTACCAGCTTCAAATCCAAAACTTGGGCCGCATAGCTATTGTGACAGAAATAAGCTGAAACTCCTCTGGATATCCCTGGAGTTGGGTTGGACCAATCAGCTTTGTCCTTTACAAGTTGGAGTACTTTTGCATAGCGATCAGGGTCATAGTCATTTCTTTCACCGACAGGATTATTCTTTGATTTTTCCAATAGTTCCAAACGGAAATCAATGGGGTCTTTTCCTGCCAACTCGGCCACTTCATCCAAAAATGATTGTTCGACACAAGCCATGAAATTGGAACGAGGTGCTCGGAATGAACCTGTAGTGATATTGGATGGTACATCCCAACCTTCTGCCAGATAGTTGTCCACAGCTCCGGCAGGAAACCTATTTGGATATAATGGATTCTCGGGAAGTCCACCGGCATTTACATGGAAGGCGACTAATTGATTGTTTTCATCCAGTGCAGCCCGATAGGTTGCCTGGTAGCGAGAGCGATAGATACCGCCTGTCATATCATCTTCCCTAGTGTATATCAGCTTGATTGGCGCATTTACCTTTTTCGAAATGACAGCGGCCTCGATTAACCAGTGTGCATATGATCTTCGTCCATAGCCACCACCTAGCCTGGTCATAGCAATTTCTATGTTTTCAAGGGGGATTCCCAATCTGGAAGAGAGTGCCTTTTCTGTCAATTCTGGTTTTTGCAAAGGACCGGAGCAGATTACTTTGTCTTCTTGGACATGGGCAAAGAAATTCATCGGTTCCATGCAATTATGTGATAAAAAGGGACCTGTGTAAGTCCTCTCTATAGTCTTTGATGCGTTCTTGAATGCAGTTTCTGGATCCCCATCTTTTCTTTGAACCCGAGGGGTTTTAGCTGCCTTTTTCATTGCTTGCTCTTGGGAAGTGGTGCTTTCTAATCCCCTTGGTACCACCCTGGTTCCTTCCCTTCCGAACATATCACGTTTTTCCTCATAGGCTTCCTGAATTTCCCATTCCGTCTGGATTACTTTCTTTGCCTGAAGTACTTCCCAAGTGCTGTTGCCTACTATGGCAATTAGGTCTGTGAATTGAACGGTATCAAAAAACGTTCTTTTGTAATCGTCTTGAAGTGGTTTGATTCGAAAAACATCCTTTATTCCTGGCATTTTTCTGGCCTTGGAATCGTCAAAGGATTTTAGTTGCTTCCCAAAAGCAGGAGGATGAATGATCATTGCTATTAGCATTCCTTCGCATTGGGTGTCTATTCCAAAAAGCGGTTTTCCGGTTACAATATTTTTTGCTTCGACATTCTTTTTTGAACTGCCTATAATAGTGAAATTATTGTTGGCTTTTAGTTGAACTTCTTCTGGAACTGGCATCGTCGCTGCCAGAGAAGCAAACTCACCGAAATTAGCAGATTTATCGGACGCTTTGTGATAGATCGTACTGGATTTCACCGTGATTCCATCTGCGGGAACATTCCAGCTTTTGGCTGCGGCAGCCACCAACATTGCACGTGCTGTGGCACCTGCGGTTCTTAGGCTGGTATATCCAGATCGGATTGCCTGACTGCCTCCGATAAACTGTCTTGTAAAATACTTGGTATCCAAATCTGCTTGTTCTACAATGACATTCTTCCAATCCACATCAAGTTCCTCTGCTACGATCATCGGCATGGACGTTTTTACGTTTTGTCCACCTTCTGGATTTGGTGACATAATAGTCACCTTTCCATTTTCACCGATTTTAATAAATCCATTAAATTGAAACCATTCCTTGGGCATCCCCAAAGACTCATCTTGACTAGGTTTGCAGGCCGCTAGCCAATTTAGGCTGAGTAGCATTCCTCCTCCAGTGAGCGAAGTGACTTTTAAAAATGAACGACGGTTGATTTTAGTGCTAGCGGTTTTCATGAATTTGTTTCACATTTTTTATCCGAAATTTTAAAAAATAGAGATTATCAACGAAGAAGCCCCTAAAATGGAATTTACCTATTTTCTCCACCATTTACAATCAAAATTAAGTTTCCATGTTTTTGGATAATCTTCTGTTTTAGCTATTCTATCAATATTTTATAATTTAAGGTCTTACCTGATTTATTGGTTGTTCATTGTTGCACTTCGTTTGAGTTTTTAGTCCTTATTGAAACATTGGCTTTAATAATTCTTTATTACACGAAATAATACTGACAACTAAAACCCTAAATTGGTCAACCAATCATGGACTTCTTTTTTCACTTCCACCTCTTTTTCTCCTTCCATGACAAATAACACTCCGTTGCGTTCGATTCCGCCCCTTGTAGAGTAACCTTCCAGGATAGTGCTTTCCGAGCAGAGTTCGGCTACCGTCTCAAAGCTGCTTCCGATTCCGTAACCTGCATTGGTATTAAAGGGAATGACGGTTTTCCCACTGAGATCATTTTCATTTAGGAATGTTTTCATCGGTGGCGGTAGCTGCATGCCCCAAGTCGGAAAGCCAACAAAGATGGTTTCGTATCGGGAAAGGTCAACTTTGGTCTTTAAGGGAGGTAGTGTTCCGGTCTCATTTTCCACTGCAACCTGTGCGACAATGGCTTCATAATCCTCAGGGTAGGGAGTCTCCAATTCCAGACTTACCAAAGTGCCTCCCACTTTTGCCTCAATCATCTTTGCCACAGCTTTCGTGTTTTTAGTGCGTGTGAGATACACGATGAGGATTTTGTCCGGGGTTGTTTCCACCGCATTGGCATCGATCTCTGTTTGGGTCTGGCTGGTACAACTCAGGGAGCCAAAAAGGAAAATGAACAGAAGGAAGAATCTCATAGCAAATTAATTTTATTGGTCCCCGAATCCCATCAGTTTGGTGAAGGAGAGAGACCCGAGCTTCCATCCTTCAGCTTTTTTGATATACACTTCCGTGACCTCAAATGGATTGGTCACTTCGTTTCCTCCCACTTCGGCTATCAAGGTGATGCGGTTCAGCAAGATGGCGGTGTTATCGATGATCTCCACGGATACTTCGTGGATATCGGCTTTTTTATACCAAATCCCACCACTGCGGATAATGTTCACTTCTTGTTCCTTGCCCCAGGAACCGCCCATGTGGACGAAAACAGCTTTTTCGTCAAAAAGCTCGGCGAGTTTATCAGCTTCCTTGTCTGCCATCCACTGCCATTTGGTTTTGGATAGCTCGATGATTTCTTGTTTGCTCGTCTCGTCTTGCGCATAGCTAATTCCTGTGGCTAAGAAGAGAAGGAAGCATCCAATAATTGTCTTTAGCATGGTTAATATGGTATTTGGATTAATGTTCGATTTCGTGAGTGTCCCTTACGCTGCTGAATGTCAAGGCCAGCATTTTCCATTCTTTTTTCTGCTTTTGGTAGACTTCGGTTACCGTAAACTCAGTGGTTACATCGCTGCCTCTTACGAAAGCAGTCAAGGTGATTCGGTTCCATACCACTGCAGTATTTCCTGAAATCTCAAGGGCCGTGTCATGCACATCTGCATTTTTATACCATATACTTCCGGATTCGATGATTTCCAGCTCGCGGTCTTTTCTCCAGCTTCCACTCATGTGGACAAATTTGGCCTTGTCGTCAAAGAGCTTTTCCAGTTTCGCCACATCTTTATCAGCCATCCATTGCCACTTGTCCATGGAGAGCTTTTTGATTTCCTGCTCAGTGGAAGATTGGGCAAAAGAGTAAGTAGCGCTCAGAATAATGAGGGTCAATATAAATAGTTGCTTTTTCACGATTTTCATTTCATTTTTTTTGTGGTGCTTATTTGTCAAAGCCTTTCAGCAAATTGAACCTAATTTATGTTGATGGTTTTCGATTTACGGTTTATGTCCCCCGTATTCAATTAACCTTTTGACACATTACCAATAGACGAATAATAATCCTATATTTTTAACAAAATCAATAGACAGCAAGATTCTCTCACCCAGTCAACTGTTTTGATCTACGAATGAAAACACCCCTAAGGGATAGGAACATTCAGACTTTTGCATTTACAACTTGTTGAATAAAAAATGCCTTCCGTAGAGCACAGCTGTCAGTTGGATGATTGCTGAAATATGATGTTATTTAAATGCCTAAATTTCCAAAATGAAAAATAGTTTCATATCGCGTCCGGCATTCTATGCGCTCCATTTCCTTTTCTGGCTGTGTTATGGGGCTATTTTATACGCTGCCCTCAGTGGTTGGATATATTCTTCTGAGCAACTTTGGGGCGCAGTGATCTCTGATGTATTGACTTCTTCGTCCATCGCTTACTTGAATTATTATGTCCTGTTGCCGAGGCTTTATAGAAAAGGAAAGTACAGCGCTTATATTTTGGCATCCATTGGAATAGTGGTGGGCATTGTACTTTTACGGGTAAATCTTCTCGGAATGTCCCACCGCTCCGTTACTTATACTTATTTTATCAGGTCGGTTCCGGCTATTGGTTTTTACCTTATCACCACGGTCATTTGGTTTTTTGCCAATATGATCTCGGCGCAGAGAAAAGAAATAGAACTTCGAAACAGTCAGTTGGCCTCAGAGTTGAAGTTTCTGAAGCTTCAGTTGAGCCCTCATTTCCTGTTCAATACATTGAATAATATTTATTCGATGGCTTATTTCAAAGAACATAATACTGCATCGGCGATTATGAAGCTTTCCGAAATGATGCGTCATATGTTATATGAGGACCAAGGAAGGTTTATTTCGCTTAATAGGGAGATTGTTTTTATGGAAAATTTCATTGAGCTGTGGAGGTTAAAGCTGGATGAAAAACCGATAATTGTTTTTAAGCATGAAGGAGTCAAAGACAGACATAGAATCGCTCATTTGATCTTCCTGGTTTTTCTCGAAAACGCCTTTAAACATGGAAACACCATGGACGGGAGAATAGATATTAAGCTTGAAATAGATGCAAAAGAGAATCTTCACTTTTATATTAAGAATGATATAATTGATGCTCGTAAGACTGCAGAACAGGAAAGTGGGGTAGGATTGTCAAATGTGAAAAAAAGATTGAACCTAATTTATCCAGGAAAGCATGAGCTGATCTTGGATCAGGACGCTACTTCCTTTGAAGTTAAACTAACCATAGATTTAAAATGAAATACCAAATACTTATAGTAGACGATGAGCCTCCTGCAAGAAAATTGCTCATAGATTACGTTTCCAAAGTCGGAATGTTGGAGTTGGCAGGTGTATGCAGCAACGGAGAGGAGGCTATGGTATTTTTGAAGGAGAAGCCTGTTGATATTCTTTTGCTGGATATCCGAATGCCCCTGATGACAGGTATGGATTTACTAGATGAATTGGTGGAAAAGCCTCTTACCATATTTGTTACTGCTTATGAAGAATATGCAGTAAAAGGCTATGAATTAGATGTGATTGATTATTTGATGAAGCCAGTATCTTTCGAACGCTTCAGAAAAGCAATAGATAAAGCGGTAGAATACCTTTCGGTCCAAGTCGCTACCGAGGAAAAAAGAGAAATACTTGATTACTTTTTTATTAAAACCGATACAAGAATTGTGAAATTCCTGTTTGAAGAAATACAGGCCATTGAGGCTCAAAGAGAATATATTAAAATCATCACGCCAACTAGAAAAGTAATGTCATTGGTCTCTTTGACCAGCATTGCAAATGCACTGCCTGGTGAGTTTGTGCGGATTCACCGGTCGTTTATAATCAATATGCGGCATATCGACGAAGTCCAATCAAATGAAGTATTGATAGGGGAAGAGCTCTATCCTATCAGTAGAAACTATCGGGAGGACTTTTTTAAGAAGTTGGGAGATAGAAAGTTGTTGTAGGAAAAAGACTGGACAAATAGTGATTTTGAAGGGAAGTCACCACAAGTGCTTACCCTCCAATTGGTGGATACTGGGTGAAATGGTCATAAAGATATGGAATGAAAGAACACATGAATGTTGGGCCAGTGAAGGAAGGCTGGACAATGGGTAAAGTCCATTCAGCCATGATGAATTTAAAGTGGCCTGGTTGGCCTGGATTGGAGACGGTGCTGTCGCACCACCTTAAAAGGAGCTGACTTTGGGAGAAAAAATAGATAATCAGTAAATGGAAAAAGCCAATAATATCAAAGACATATTTGTTAACGGAGCAATTCCCCCGGATAAAATAGCCAAGTCAATAGCCAATCATGGAGTCAAAACAGCCATAGGGGCACATTCAATATTTTTGGGACAGATCCGGACAGATGAAAATAATGGTAGGAAGGTGGTAGCCATTGAATATACTGCGTATAGAGATATGGCATTGGAGAAGGCAAGGGAAATTAGAGAAGAAACTTTTTCCAAATATGATCTTACCTGCTTACATATTTATCATAGCTTGGGAGAAGTGAATGTGGGCGAGATCTGCTTGTTTGTATTTACGTCCTCCCCTCACCGAAAAGCGGCAATAGCGGCCTGCAATGAATTGGTGGAACGGATCAAATCGGAACTTCCCATTTGGGGCAAAGAAGTATTTGATGACAATAGCGAGCAATGGAAAGTAAATCAGTAGTATAAATGGTATATAGGTGTAGTGCGATTTGCCTGAACTGATTTCCCTGATTATTTTATCGGAGTGTTAACAGGTACTTGAAGATAAATAATGAAAAATAAACAAATAATCAAGTCCGATAAAGAATCCTGTGATGTAAATACCGGGAAGTACGGTATCATTATTTTAGCTGCAGGCAATTCCATCAGGCTTGGAAAGGACAAACAAATGTTAAGGGTCCAAGGGGAAACTTTACTCAAGAGATCCTCAAAAAAAGCCTTGGCCGCAAAACCTGATCAAGTTGTGGTGGTGCTGGGGGAAAAGGCCCATTTACATCAAAAAGAATTACAGGGACTGGATCTTTCCATTGCTCTAAATTCTGGTTCCAGTGAGGGGATTGCTTCTTCTATTAGAATAGGGATAGACCATCTACAAAGCCTTTATCCTGCGATAGAATATGCCATAATAATGCTTTGTGACCAACCCTATGTCACCAGTGGGCATTTGAAGGGCTTAATAGATCTCCAATATCAATCAAAGGCAAAGATTGTCGCCAGCTTTTATGGCGGCCAGAAAGGAGTTCCTGCACTATTTCACAGGAGCTGTTTCCCACGCTTAATGGAATTAAAGGGCAATTCGGGAGCCAAACAATTATTTGCTGATTTTGAAGGTTTAGAAACGTTAGCGCTCTCTAAAGGTGAAGTGGATATAGATACCATGGAAGACTATTTGAATCTTATTGATAGGTTGGGAGTTTAAGGGATCTCTTCTAAAGTGGTTTTGGCTTATGAGCAACGATTTGGTATATGATCTTGATTGCCTTTTCGATACGTCTTCCGTAATTTCTTTTCTGCCAACCGAAATGTTGGGGAAATCAATAATCCAAAAATTCTAAGGGCCATAAAATTGACATCATTTGAGGCTATTGTCCCAATTTAAGTTTTTAATAAAAAAATACGCTTCGCACTTCAGGATCGGCCAATGAAATATAATGGCCAGAGCGACTTTTATATTGAAATTGCTATCCAAAGGAGAGTCCAAAGTAATATTGCCCAACAGGAATAGCTAATGGAATATTGGCATACTAGAGAGCCATACACAGAAAGGGAGTAGGACTGGTGCTTATCTTTGATATTGCTGAAGTTTTATTCAAATTATGGCAATTGGTTGATGAAATCCCATGCTTGATAATTTTTTTAAAATTTGGGCTGAACGGTTAAACCATTCATTTGAGGAGAGGTATCAAATGTGTTTTGGGCAGCCCCTATGGGCCGGGCTATCCGCTGTATCCCGGCAAGGCCGGGGATGCCGCTCCTATCCCTGCTGCATATTCCCAGACTTGATAGTAGGATTTGTCGACAGCCGTTATTTAACCTAACACTCCTCAAATGAAGCATATGATAATTCTTGAAAGGAGAGGGTATTTAATTATTCATTAATCACTGCACAAAGTTCGCTTTTCGGGCTGCCGGGGCAGCCAAGAGTGTCCGGCATAAACACATGCCATTCCCGCATGCCCCTCATTTATTCCGTTGCCACTTGGCCTTGGTTGCCTCAAGCGGGACGGTGCCCATAATTAATTTCTAACCATCAAAAACGAAATGTTATGGACAGCAACAACAAAGACATCGTACCCAACCAAGTAGCAGAAATTGTACTAAGTTACAAGGCCAATTCAAAGGTTTCCCAAAAGCCTCAAATCACTTCTTCTTTGACTGCCAATAGGATTTTAAGGGCCAATTGGGATGAATCAAAAATAGAATTTATAGAAGAATTTAAGGTTATTCTCCTAAATAGGGCTAACCGTGTCCTTGGAATTATCAACGCTTCATCCGGAGGAACCTGTGGTACAGTAGTGGACCTGAAAGTGGTCTTTGCAGCGGCCATGAAGGCGTCAGCATCGGGCCTGATCCTCGCCCATTATGCAAAGTATAATATTATGTAAAGCTTTACATAAGGCACATAACCACCCCTCAGGAACGATGAAGCCCAGTGAACAGGATAAACGCCTCACCGAAAAGATGGTGAAGGCAGGAAAACTATTGGAACTTCCGGTACTTGACCATATCATCCTAACTCCCGAAGGGTATTATTCCTTCGCAGATGATGGAGGGCTGTAAGGCCCTTTTTTTATTGCTGATAATTTAAGTTGATGATAGGTCTAATTAGAAGGGGAATGTCACTTCAAAAATACGCTCATTTTATACCCCAGTAGGGTTAAACTGGTGAATATTTTTAATGAATGTAAATTTAATTAAGCCTCTATCAGAATTATAATATGGTACAACTGAAAGAAAAAAAGAGGCAGGAAAAAATTAATAAGCTGATAAAATTATTGAGGAATGATGGTCAGGAAATCTCATATGCTGATGCTGAACATTTGTTTGACTCTATCCAGTTATTTTGTAAATTGGCTGTAAACCAACTTTTTACCAATGAAAATAGCTGATTTATATGTTAGAGTAAGTACAGACGAGCAGGCTGATAAAGGTTATTCCCAACGTAATCAAGAAGAGGTATTAAAAAGGTATTGCCTTGTTAATGATATAAAGGTAAGGCAGGTTATTTATGAGGACCATAGTGCCAAGACTTTTGATCGGCCTGAGTGGCAAAGACTTTTGACTGATCTTAAAGGAAGAAGGAAAGGAAAAGTAGATCTCATCCTATTTACTAAATGGGATAGGTTTAGCAGAAATGCAGGGGATGCGTATTTTATGATCAATATTCTAAGAGGTCTTAATATTGAGCCTCAAGCAATAGAACAGCCACTTGATTTGGAAATACCTGAGAACAAAATGATGTTGGCTATTTATTTGGCTGCACCAGAAGTCGAAAATGATAGGAGGGCACTCAATATATTTCATGGTATTAGAAGGGCAACCAAAGAAGGTCGGTATTTGAAGAAAGCACCAACAGGGTATATTAATCGGTCGACTGTAACAGGAAAAAAATATATTGCACCAAAAGAACCTGAAGCTAGTCTTGTCATCGAATCATTTGAAAAGGTAGCAGAAGGTACTTTTAATACCGAGAAAATCTATACAGAAATGTTCAAAAAGGGTTTAAGCCTTACAAAATCCAGTTTTTGGAGAATGCTAAGGGATAAACATTATATTGGAAAAATTTTTGTTCCTGCCTATAAGGATGAAGAATCTCACTTCGTTGAGGGGCAACATGAGGCGTTGATATCAGAAAGATTATTTAATAGTGTTCAGGATATTTTGGATGGAAGGGGAAGGAAAAATAAGGTTAAAATAGTTTCCAAGGAACAGTTGCCACTCAGAGGTTTTCTAGAATGCCCTAATTGTGGAAGAGGTTTGACCGGAAGCCCTTCAAAGAGTAAAACAGGGAAGTACTATTATTACTACCATTGTAAATCACCTTGTAGATGTCGTTTTAGAGCTGATTTAGTAAATGAGAAACTGATTGAGATGCTTAATCAGTTTTCAATAAAAGAAGAAAGGCTTAAGTATTTTCAAAAAGAACTAATCGAAATTCTTAATTCAAAATTGAATGATAGAGGAAATGAAAAGAAATCCTTATTGGAAAAAATCGAAAATGAGAGTAATAAGCTAAAAAAAGCAAGGCAGCTTTTGCTGAATGATAAGATTGATAGTGATGATTTTAAAGAAATCAAAAAAGAAGTATCTAATTCAATAGATCGATTAGAGCTTCAATTGGCGAGCGTTCGTGAAAAGCCGAAAAGAAACATCAAAGAGATGATAAAATCCTGTTTAAGGGTAATTTCTAATTTAGGTGATTTATATGCAAAATCTGGCCTAGAAGACAAGCAGAGGCTGTTGAGTTCGACCTTTAGTGAAAAATTGGTGTTTGAAAAAAATAATTATCGAACCCCGAAAGTTAATAAAATGATTAGTCTTATCTATTTGATAGATAGAGGTTTATATATTAAAAAGAACGGCACAAAATCTCAAAATGAGGATTTGTGCCGTCAGGTGGAGCTGATAAGAGAAAATTCGAACCATTTAGGGGATGATATTCGACTGCTTGCGGGTATATAAGATCAGAAAGGGAGTGCTTAAAGTTAGGGCGATTCAACTAAGCATATAATAAGTGGCTCTCCCTTTGCCCTGTTTTTTGATAAGATCTTGGTCCACCATTTCAGTGAGAATTTCGTAAGTTTTTGTGTTTTTTAAGTCCAATAAGATTGTAGCCTCTTTCCTTGAGATTTTTCCTTTTTCAAGTAAGTATAAAAGGATGGTTTGTTTTTCTTTCTCTAATCGTTCGTAATCGTTCGTAATCGTTCGTAATCGTTCGTGATCCGGTTTTGTTGATTGGTCTTGCTCAATACTTTCCTTTGAGGATGCGGTTATTTGTGGTCGAATAAATTCAATGTCAAAATAGTCATTCTTCTCTTGGATTATTGGGGACTGAAGCCCATAGCTTTTACAAGTATTGATGATCCTGTTAATTCCACTACCCCATTGCTCGATCAAACCTAGCTCCTTAAATACATTTGCCAATACTCTGTTTCGAACTTCACTACGACCATTAAAAATATCATCCATGGTAATATTATTGGGCAAGCTACCAGGCGATACAATATTTACAATATCATCATAAATACCCACTTTGATATCCCTGCCTTGGTTAACATAGTCCCGATGAATAATCGCATTAACCAAAGCTTCCCTTAAAGCGACCACGGGGATTTCATATTTTTCATCCCTGTATAGCCCTTTTATTTCGGCTTGGAGGTTGATATGGTTCAATACAAAATTTTGGGCGTTTTCAAGAACCGTAAAAATATCGCCACTATATTCCTTCTTATCGATAAAAGTCTCCATGGTAGTTCCCTTAAACCGGGCGCATTTAATAGTACAGTGAGGAAATTTTCCTAAAATAATCATCAAGGCATTTGAAGGATAGTTTTTGTCGTTAATTGTTTTAATTAGTTTTAAGTTTTCTAGCTTCTCCTTGGTAACAGTCTTTCCCGTTTGTTTGAATTTGTCAAGAAGGGGGGACATGTCAAGCCTGTTAAGCTCCAGGTCGTGATAAACTTCCTCATCATAGCTTATATGATGTTTTTGACGTTCAAGCTCGGCAATTGTAGAGGAATCTGCGAGACGGTTGGTGGCA
>JGI2924J29684_1078007_pt1 | contig 27658 bp, 11 predicted proteins | sample BenlonsequencITS_FD_29684 | JGI IMG/M metagenome (IMG submission 29684)
GTCGGCACGTAGCGCAGCCTGGTAGCGCACCGTCATGGGGTGTCGGGGGTCGGAGGTTCAAATCCTCTCGTGCCGACCAAATTATTATTCTGGATGTATCGGATACATACAGAAACCCCTTAAAAACCCGCATTCTCTCAGAGTTTGCGGGTTTTTTAATGCCTGTAGTTATCGATAATACCCGTTTACAGTCGGATTTTTTGGACCAAAGAACGGCGCGCCCTGTGGTAATCAAAGCAGCCCACCCACCACTACTCAGATAAAGAATGCCAAAACCACAGTCAAAGAAATGACACTAATCTTACTGTAAACGCCACCATACTCATGAATTTACCTCAAATCCTCAACATCCTAATAGCATATATTACAAACCAATTATAATAAACATTAACATTTATAATTTTTGCACTAAAAATATCCAAAAAGAAATAATTTCAATAAAAATTTCAAATTAGAATTACCTGTAAATAGAAAAATTCAATTATTATTGAACATTGAAGGAGCAAATATGGGAATTTTTATTTCAAAAAAATTAAGATATTTTATAGCAATTATGGAAAAGCGCTCTTTTGCCAGCGCTTCCGAAGAATTGTGTATTACACGTTCGCCATTAAGCAAAGCAATCACTGAAATTGAAGAATATTTAGATGACAAATTATTTGTCAGAAAACATAATGACTTAATACCCACTCCTCTGGCACTAGAATATTATAAAAAATGCAAACCACTATATGAAGAGCTATTAAAACTGGAGAAAATAAAAAACCTAAAACTCTATACAGTAATCTTCGATAGTTGTTTCCCTCTAACTTTTGTAAAATTTTTGCGGGATTTCATTGAGGTCCCAGGTTTTGAATTCCGAGTTGAACATACAATTATTACACCTGAGCACCTACTCTCTCTTAAAAACGAAAATAAAATATTTATATCTCTCAAAAATATAGTGGATGTCCCAGATGAAAATAAATCCATATGGCCAACTGGCGGTTTGACTCTGCTGTCGCCATTTATTTCTAAAAATAATAATCTATTCGTATGTAAAGAAATTCATATTAACTCTCTGAAAAATAGATTTTCTAAAACCTTAGAAAATTATTTATACAGCATTAATTTCATTGAACATAACCACGACCCCTCCACTTTGATCTATAAAGTAAAAAGTGGTGAAGGCCATGGTTTGTTCTCATCTAAGTTAGCACAGTTCTACAATCTCAATGGAATAAAAAAAACGCCAATAAAAGAATATAATAAAAACATTGTCGTTTATCATGACGCGTCAGATTTAAATAGCATAGTTTTATTAAAAATAAAACAAATACTTAATGATTTTATTTAGCAAAAGTCGCCTTCATAGAAGGCGACTTTAGTACAGCTACGCAGGAACTAACACAAAAAAGCAAATCGAATGTCTTACCAACTTCACCAGAGTTAATTTTAAAACACTCACACTATTTTCACTTCTTGATATTCATAGCATCGCTCTTCACATCTTTAGCAGACATCTTCTATATGACATAGCGTTAGTTCAATTTTCTCATCTGATGACAAAACTGCACATATTGAAGCATTTATTGAAAATAAAGCCACCAAAAATATTTATAATGTTTATTGTAGTGTGATTAAGAAAAACATAATTCATTGTCTCTATCAAAAGTAGAGATATATCAACTATACAAGTAATGCCATTGCATATACCGCGCAAAAGGCATTATCTGTAACAATAAAGGATAGTTAAATGAGTATAACAGCCACTTTATCCCTCAAAAAATTAGAGGAACATTTTGGAATACAGAACCAGTTATCTAACCGCGGATATTATTCTATATTTGATATCCTGAAGTTATCAAAAAGTGAATTTACTTGCAAGCACCAGGGCCTCTTTGGTGCTAAAGCCAGTAAAATCTATGATACCGCCTCCGGTTACGCAACGCAGATTATGCTGTTGTTTCGCAAAACTTACCTTGCTCAGGCGGTGCAGACGTCGGTGTATTCCACTCAGTTACAGGATAGCAATTCTGTAGTACTCACAAAGGGCGGCCCGACGTGGCAAACCCTATTTGCTGATGACTGGCGTGAATATTGCCAGAATGGCACGCCGGAGGCCATTGACTCTCCGGTCGCTTATCTCTCCTGGCTGTATAATCAGGCCACGAATTTTGAATCACAGATGGGGGTCGATAATATTATCCCGCTGGCTGTCCGTCGCCCTGATTTAGCAGAGCTTATGCTGGATAATGACGCGATTAATCAGGTTGTTCCCTCCTTACAACTGGTCAATGAGGTGCTTGAGCAGTCCGTCACGCCATACGTTAATAACGTCGCCCAGAATACCAGCGTTAGCGAAATGCTAGCTACCACCCGTTATCCAACGCTCCTGCCTTATCATTACCCGCATCAACAGGCTCTGCTTTCTCTGGAAGCCAGTGACGAATCGCTACAGAATATAATTAAGAAAACAGATATCGCCTGGCCTTATTTTGTAAAGCAGAACCTGCGTGCGGGAAAAGCGGAAACGGCATGGCAACTGGAGAGTAATCTTGCACCTGAGCAGCGGAACATTATTATTGAAACATTCGCTGATTCTACAACCGAATTAACTAATTTCTACCATCAAAGCCTGGGGATGAATTCCAGCAGTTTTGAACAATTCGTAAATAGTAATATTTTCTGCCAGCAACTCAGCATTACCAAAGAGGAGATGGAAAACTTAATCGCCTCAACCTGCAACGAGTCTAAAGTCTCTATTTCCGATAATTACCAGCCTGCTTATCGGGTATCCGGATCTGATTTGTATGGTGCCAGTTATATTAACAACTATCTTAATGATTCTGCATTATTGCAGGATAGAAGCGTGGTAAAAGATGAATGCACTAATCCGATACCGATGTATATCAGTTCGCAAGGGGTTAGTTTTGTCACTGGCAAGTTTGGTTCAGCTTTAAAAATTGATGCGACAGAAAATGCTGAAGTCTATTTCAAATCAAATATTGCTACTGACGGTTCCCAACTAATTCCCTTTACATTATCGTTCTGGTGTAATATCCCAGCAGATATACAATCAGGCAGCCTGGTGGTAACAAATAAAACTGATCATTATGCTTCATCTGCAAAAGGAATTACCGTTAAGGCATTCCCTGACACCAATGGTAATTGCAGTCTGGAATTAAGCGCGTCAGATGGCATAACCGCCCCGCTGACCGTATCACGTATATTCCCTACTAATACCTGGCTTTTCGTGTGTATTGAATACTTACCCGACACCAACTTTTACTTTATAACTAATGTAAATGGTTCTGGTCCTACATATTATGACACCATAAAAATAGACGCCCCAGAAAGCATTGCATTAGAAGAAGAATACTGGGGGTTTAATGGAAATTATGGCAACAAGTATTATAAAGAGCATAGTAGTTGCCGCTCAGTCATTTTATATGACGATATTGCGGTTTGGAATAAAGATATAAACGATAGAGAGATTAATAGTTATCTTTCAAAAGGTACAACCGCGCTAGCGTTAAATACACCAATTCATTATTATTCCTGTGATGCTGCTGGCGTATCTATCATAAATGAAACACCGTCAAAAATAGAATTATCACAATCGCAAAATGACTTTTATCCAGAACGACTCTTCGATAGATATGGTGAGTATTATAAACTCTGCGCAACGAAGAATAACTACATCCGTCTGAATGAGGCCATATGTAATCAGTTCGATGGTAATCAGAATTTTTCATTCGGTTTTTGGTTTAAATACTCAAAACTTCCAACAGACAGTATCCCGGTAGCCATGAATATATATCCACAAAGTGGTGAACATGGGTTTTCCATTCAGCTTTTTTCAAGCGGCAAACTTCACCTCGTTGCACAAAATGATCGTAACTACAAATACATTGAAAGCGATGCATTAACTACAGAAACCTGGTATTACGTTGCTCTCGTATGGTGCACATCGACCGGGGTTGCCACCCTATATTTAGTGAAAGAGGGTTCAAGTGATATCAATGTTTATGAAACCGATGCGCTTATCGCGGCTTCATTTACTAAAAACGGTGAATACTACTGGACACTCAATGAAAGTGGAAATGTTAACCGAACATGGTACACCACGGACAAAAATTCTTCAGTAAAACTCTGTTTTTCTGAGCCTGCATTCTGGTCTGGCCTCATCAACCAAAATGATGTCACGCTTATTGCCTCATTACAGAGTTCATTGAATGACAAGGATTCGGGACTCAGTTTATACCCTGCGTGTTATTTCAATAATAGCACGACACTCATGCATCTGAGTGATGTACGTATGCAGCGCATCAATCGTATGATCCGTTTACAACGCTGGCTTGGCCTCTCCTTTGAAGAGGTAGACTTATTGCTCAACGCCTGTATTCGCGGTCAGGGTAGCCAGAATAGCGATAACTCCCTTAACGCACAAACGCTACGTATGTTGGGTGTTTACCGCCACTGGCAACAAGCGTATCAGGTCACAGCTTTCCAGTTTGCCGCTATCCTGTATCAAATCACACCTTACGCGATCTCCCCTGCGGTTCCTTTTCTGGATCAGATATTTAATACAACCTCCGCTTTTGATGAACCATTCAAAATTACCGATTGGGCGTTTAACTATACTGCGCTGACCGGTGAGGATGGTCAGATTGTTAAGCAGATTTGCGCCGGTCTTAATATCACCCGCGCTCAGTTTCTGGTACTGGCGAAACAGGTCAGCAGCGCACAGAACTGCGACACGAATACGCTAATCTGCTCGTTAGATGTTATCTCTGCGCTCTACCGTCTGGTGATGGCGCCGCGCTGGTTGGGTCTGAGCTTTGAGGATGGTGTAGCATTATTGATGCTGGTAGAAGAAGGTAATGCGCTGACACGCCTTGCCAGTATTCCGATTTATACGACAGTAGAGAATAGCGCCAGCGATCTTCTGGACACCCTGATGGCGCTGGCTGACGCCGCGCAATGGCTAGCTGATAACAACCTGACGGCGACCTGGGCGCTTGCCATGTTACAGGGCGGAGAAATGGTTCTTCCGGCGACAACGGCTGAACTGAATTTCATCAGTGGTATTAATCAACAATTACCTTCAACGCTATTGAATGAAAATTATTTTTCTTCTCTCCCGCAGGATATCATTTCGGAGTCAGTTTATTTTCCAAATGGTACGGATGCACCTAGCTCCTATAATAACACTTTGAGCTATGCACTTAACTCAACGAAAGGGCAATATGCATGCCTGAGCGATACAGCTAACAATATATTAGACCCAGATTCAAGTATAGCAAGTTCACTGGGCATGTGGTGCTATATTAAAAATGGTGCAAGTGTAGGAGCTCCTCTTATTGCCTCAGCCACTATCGGCAGTGATGGTAATATAGGGACGGGGATTGCTATCACCCTTGGTGAGAGCTATAAATTTAATATATGCATGAAAGACTCAAATGGAAATTCAGCAGGTGTTTCTGCGAGTTTAGCTCGATGGGAGAAAAATGAAGCCTGGTTCTATGTATCCATCAGAATGCCCTACAATAACATGTTGTACTTGGATATTTATTTAGATAATGGCACAAAAACATATAGTTCAGTCTTAGATTATAATAACATGGGAAGCTGTAAGGCTGAGGGCAATTGTTGGTCCATAAATGAAGATGGATCACAAGCATTCTATTCGACACATCAACAAGCAAAAAGCGACATTATCATAAGTGATGTTACCGTATGGCAAAAAAACATAACACCGGACGAATTTAAAAATATTGTAAAATCAAATCGTCCTGCTAACGAAACAGTACCCGGAGGTTTGTCATTTACTGAAACCACCTGGATGGAATCTTTGAATAATATCATTGACAGCAGTGGTCTTGTATTACCTGTAGCAACTGATTATCAGACAATTAGCAATATAGTTCATAACGATCTTCGCTATGGTACTAACGAAACGCAACTGGATGCAGTCTCAAATATCATCTATCAAGCAAAACTCGCGCAACAGAATATTGCCGATAGTGCGCTGGCGAAAGCGTTTGATATTGATCACTCATATCCGCCATACCTGCTCGCCTGGACCGCATCGTCTGAATACGATCTGCTCAGCCAAAGTCTGGCGTTAAACGGCATCACGACGCCAGATGCTATCCCGGATGAGTACCAACAATATCTGTATCAGATTGCCCGCCGCGCAGGGTTATGTAGTACCTTTAACCTGACGCCAGCCATGCTTTCCACGCTACTGTCCCACACAGACTGGTTCGGCGTAGCCGATACTACGATTGATTTTAACTTGTTGTATCTGTTCAGTCGTTATAGCGACTGGATGAAACTGGCCGATAAAGAGGACGCCATGCTGGCCTACCTGCGCAGAGCAAACGGCGCGCCATCGCTTACTCCGGACCAGGCCGCCTCCTGTCTGGCGTTGCTAACCGACTGGGAAAGCGATGAAGTCTTACAGGCCGCCGCGTATGCCAATCCCGCCACGGGCATTGCCGCTACGCTGGCGCATATTGACGTCGTAATGCGCCTGAAAACATTGTGTACCCGTACCGGCACATCCGTTGAAACCATACTGAATACTGGCGGCCTTACCACCACCTCTACTTATCAGGAGTGGCAATCTGTCGGAGAGTCATTGGTAGCCGCGCAAAGTAATAACTAATTATCCACCCCCTTTTTGCGGAGTCATCCGCAAAAAGATTTATTAATATCGCCACGGGCGGCGGGATTTCCGTCGCCCTGAATAAGGAATTATTATGTCGACAACCATTAGCAGTGAATTAAATCAGGGCTATCGTAGTGCATTACTCGCGTATTATATTGGGCAATATGCACCTAATAGCGGTGACGCTACTTTAAGCAATATGATTAAAACATCAGACGATGTTTATGAATATTTGTTAATTGACCCACTGGTCACCAATGATGTGCAGACATCTCGTGTAGCACAAGCTATGTCCAGTATCCAACAGTATATCAATGGTATTGCGCTGAATATGGAACCGGGCTACGACACCCAAGCTCTGGACACAATGCAGCTAAAACGCTGGAATAATGGCGCCGATCAGTATGCAGTCTGGGGTGGCTATGTTGAACTCGACAGCTATCCAGAAAATTATATTGATCCCACACTGCGCCAGGATAAGACCTCCTGCTTTAACGATTTGATTACGGAACTAAATCAGAAAACAGTCAGCAATGATACCGCTCAACAGGCAGTAATGGGATATTTAAATCAATTCGAACAGGTCGCTAACCTGACTATTGTCAGCGGTTATACCGACAACAAAGATCAAACCAAAGGAACCTATTATCTGTTGGGTAAATCGACCTCTTCGCCAGTGCAATACTACTGGCGCTCGTTTGATATGTCTCTCAACGTTGATAACGTTGTAGCATCAAACGCCTGGTCTGAATGGTATCCAGTTAATACATCCATAAACGATGATCTGATCCAGGGAACACCGCGCCTGGCCTATTTTAATAATCGTTTATACCTGTTCTGGTTTGAGCGTGCGGAAGGCAATGGTCCGAATGAAAGCGATACCATTACGGCTTATTCATCACAGTGTGATTTTAGCCGCAACTGGTCATCACCGTCTGCCATGATGTCAATTGACTCAGATACCGCAAATCATCATGGGGAGCAAACATACTGTGATAAACTGTTTACTTCAAAGTATCTCTGCACTGCTTGTGGCTATAATGAAACTGATAATTATTTATTGGTATCATTATACGACGGTACAGATGTTACGGCATATACGGACAATGGATACAACGATTTCACCATCACGATAGATTACTGGTTTAATACAGAAAAAAGAGAGTCGAAAGTCAGCGTCGGGATGACAAATACAATATCTAAGTTTTTGTACAATTATATCGAAAGCCAAACCATCACCAACAATCAAAGTAAAATTCAATCCTGTTTCCTTGTGGATAAATTTTACGTTGCTGATGTTAAATGCGATTCAACAAAGTTCTATGACGGGTTACACTCATATATTACGCTTCCGGCGCTGGATACCCGTAACTTTTCTGTTAATACCGCAGATGATGGCAGCATCACTTTAGAAGGCTCGATAATTACTGCCTGCAGCACTAACAGCACTGGCACTTTTTATCACGAAAATTGGAACTTGAATGAGAATGATGGTGTTTTAGATTGTTATTATTCATTTACAGATTCAATATTTACCGGCATGCAACTGGTTGATTTACCTGTCACATTATCAGCAACAATTAATACCGTTGCTATTGAGGTTCCTTATAACACTGGCATGAAAACCTTTCCGTTATCAAGATCCTATACTATTGATAAAGGTATTCTCACTGATGCTGCCAACTTTGCTGCTGAGATGATTGTGACCAAGGCCGCGATGACATCCCAGGGAAACATGCAATACTTTCATTTTGAACTGAGAAATAATAATACCAAGGTCCTGTCAATAGTTAATAATAGGCATATTGAAAACTATTATAATGATACGTCGTGGACTCTTAATGTATTTGAGAGCAAAAGCAGTGGTTGTTGGCAATCAACCAATGCTAACACCTGCATAAGTAAAACGGCCGCCACGATAAATAACAATACAAAATTTAATTATTCTGTCGCTGACTTTACAGATGATGAAATAACAACTGGTGCTATCACGCGCTACATTTCTGTTGGCTATATTAATAATTGCGGCGGCGCGACCACCCATACCGAATATCGTGTTTCGCTTCAGAAATTAACGAATATTCCCGCCACTCCACTCATCGCTACCCGCAGAGATGAGGAGCTGGGTACTGTGGTATTTCTCTCTTTTAACGGTACGTTCGACGATGGCGCTGCGATTTCTCCTGTTCGCCTGAATACCCTGTTTGCCAAAGAGTTAATCAACAAAGCTAACGTTAGCATTGACGATCTGCTTGCCTGGGATACCCAGCTAACCCTGGAACCTGCAATGACCAGCGGCGCCAGCCCCACGCCAATGGATTTCTATGGCGCAAATGGCCTCTACTTCTGGGAACTGTTCTTCTATATGCCGTGGCTGGTCGCCAGCCGCCTGAGCCAGGAAGGCAACTACGCAGACGCGCAAAAGTGGTTTAACTATATTTTCGACCCTTCCGCCTGCGGCCGTATCAATTCAAATGCCGATTACCCGGAACCGGACTACTGGAGCGTACGCCCGCTAGTTGAAGCGAACGCGCAGGAAAGCCTTGCGGCGTTGATTCTAAACCCGGACGATCCGGATATTATCGCCAAAGCCGATCCGGTACATTATCAGAAAGCAATCGCCATGGCGTATCTGGCAAATTTGATTGCTGCTGGCGACGCTGAGTATCGTCTTTTAACCAACGATGGACTTGCTCAGGCCAAACTGCGCTATGTGCAAGTCAAAACCCTACTTGGTCCCCGCCCGGACACCTCGACGTTACAGCAATGGCAACCCGATACGCTGAAAAATATCGCCAGTCAGCGCAATACCGACCTCACCGCGCTGGAAGATAGCGCCAGCATCTCGCTGTACGCCTTCTCCGGCAGCAATACACTCGCGCAGGAAGTCACCATTAACGAAGCGTTTTCGCTGCCGTTAAATGCACAGTTACTAAACTATTGGGACGTTATCGACTCGCGGCTTTACAACCTGCGCCACAATCTGTCTATTACCGGTCAGCCGATTAACACTCCGCTGTACGCCACGCCGGTTAACCCGGCAATGTTGGTGCAGATGAATGCTACCGGCGGTTCGTTGGCAGGCCAGGCTTCTAAACTCAGTATGGCCATCCCGCCTTACCGTTTCACCGCCATGCTGCAACATGCCCGCGGCGCGGTCGGCACATTAAGCCAGATGGGACAAACCCTGCTCAGTTACTACGAACGTAAGGAATCTACAGGATTACAGGAGTTACAACAGCAGCAGGCGCTGGATCTCTCCTCCTTTACCATCAGCCTGCAAAAACAGGCAATTGATGCGCTGAAAGCCGATCAAAAAGCGCTGGAGGCCAGTAAAGATATCGCCAAACAGCGCTATGACTACTATTACGACCTGTACACCACCGGCATTTCCGCCAGCGAGCAGGAAGTGATGAATATGCAATCTTCCGCCAGCGCATTACTTACTTCCGCAGAGCCCTTCCTGACGACCGGCGCGACGTTAAATATGGCGCCGAACATCTTCGGTGTCGCCACCGGCGGGGCTGTTTGGGGCGCAGCGCTCACCGCCAGCGGTATGGTATTGCAGTTCAGCGCTAACAGCATTCAGGCCACAGCGCAGCGCATCCAGGTATCGGAAGAGTATCGCCGCCGCAGCGAAGAATGGAAACAGCAATACCAACAGGCGAACGCCGAGATGACCAGCATCGACAGGCAACTGGATGCGCTTGCGGTACGCCAGCAGGCGGCCCAGACCTCGCTACAACAGGCACAGACCGAACAGGCGAATCTGCAGGCCACGATGCAGTACATTTCCAGCCGATTCACGCAATCGTCGCTATATAGCTGGCTTATCGGTCAACTGGCGGCGCTTTACTACCAGGCATACGACGCGGTGTTGTCGCTGTGCCTGAGCGCCGAAGCGTGTTGGCAGTATGAAATGGGTGATTTAACCAGCCGTTTCATCCAAACCAACGCCTGGAACGACAGTTACCACGGTCTGCTGGCGGGCGAAACGCTGGAGCTAAACCTGCAGCAGATGGAATCCGCCTGGCTGTCACGCAACCAACGCCGGCTGGAACTCACCAAAACCGTGTCGCTGAAAACCCTGCTTGGCGATTCTGACTTCGCAAATCTGATCGCGACCGGGTCAGTTAACTTCAGACTTGATGAGAGACTGTTTGACAATGATTATCCTGGTCATTATCTGCGCCAGATTAAGTTTGTCACGCTCTCCCTGCCGACGTTGCTTGGCCCATGGCAGGACGTTCGCGCCACGCTCACGCAAACCAGCAGCAGTACGCTTCTGAAAGCGGATATTGATGGTGTGAATTATCTCAACGACAACACCACCGGCAATGCGGCGAACGTGGTCACGAACCTACGCGCCAGCCAGCAGATTGCCATCTCCTCTGGCATGAACGACAGCGGACTGTTCGAGCTCAGTTTTGGCGACGAACGCTACCTGCCATTCGAAGGCACCGGCGCGGTATCTAGTTGGCAGTTGAGCTTCCCACGACCAAAAAGCAGTGAGCAGAAGGCCATTCTCGATAACCTGAGCGACGTGATTGTGCAGGTGCATTACACCGCCGTCTCTGGTGGCAGTGACTTCGCAAACACCGTTGAAAAAACACTGTAATTCCCCTTGAAAAGTAACCGGCCTGGATTGGCCGGTTACTGGAGCAGAAAAAATGTTAAAAGAAAATACATCTTCATCCACGGCCTCACTCATGGTAACTCCCCCCTCCTTACCAAAAGGGGGCGGTACTTTAAGCGGTATGGGAGAAGCGCTCGGTCAGGCAGGTCCTGGCGGCACGGCGTCAATGACATTACCTCTACCCGTAAGCGCGGGTCGTGGTTTTGCGCCTTCATTATCATTGACTTACAGCAGCTCTGCTGGAAATAGTATTTTTGGTATTGGCTGGGCGTGCGCTACGCTGCGCATTAGTCGACGAACCAGCCATGGCGTACCACAGTATAACGACAATGACGAATTTCTTGGCCCTGATGGTGAAGTGCTGGTCAAAACCATTAGTACAAGTCAGACCCCCAACCCAACTACCTGCCAACAATATGGCAGTACGACACTAACTCAAACCTGGACTGTTACCCGATATCAGCCACGCACAGAAGGCGCATTTCATCGTCTGGAGCACTGGCAAAGCGAGGCCACAGACGGTGATTTTTGGTTACTGCACGAAAGCACGGGTAATTTGCATATGCTGGGTAAAACCGCATCAGCTCGAATCAGCGACCCGCATAATGCCGCGCATATTGCTGAATGGCTGGTAGAAGAGTCAGTCAATCCCGTAGGAGATCATATTTATTATTGTTGGAAAGCAGAAAATTCCAGTAATATCAGAGAAATAGACAAAACCAATCAGCGCGATTGCTCCACACAACGTTATCTCGCAAGCGTACAATATGGCTGTCAAACGCCCGCGTCTGATTTGTATCTCTGGAAAAGTGATAAACCCGACGCAAGATGGCTGTTTACGCTTATTTTCGACTATGGTGAACGGTCACTCGATCCCGGCACTGCCCCCGCGTTTTCAACGACGACAAGTTGGCCTGCTCGTCAGGACGCTTTTTCCCGCTACGAGTATGGGTTTGAGATTCGCACACACCGTCTGTGTCATCAGGTATTAATGTTTCATCATTTTCCTGATGAACTAAAACAAGATAATGCCCTGGTTTCACGCTTATTGCTGGAATATAACGAAACGCCGGTGCTCAGCCAACTGACATCGGCACAGACGCTTGCCTATGACGCTGACGGCTCGGTACTCTCATGTCCGCCATTAGAGCTTTGTTACTCGCAACCTGATATATCAGGCGCTCAGTGGCAACAGATGTCATCCCTTTCCGGCCTGGATTCCCCGCCTTATCAGTTGGTCGATCTCTATGGCGAAGGCGTACCGGGTATACTGTGGCTTAATGGCAAAGACTGGCGTTATCGCGCGCCTTGCCGGGGCGAGACGGGTACAGACGAGGTGGTCTATGCCGACTGGGTTAACCTGCCGCAGATCCCGGCCTTGCAAAACGCATCTGCCCGTCTGATAGATATCGACGGTGACGGTCAACTGGACTGGGTAATCGCCGCACCGGGTATGGCAGGTTTCTTTACTCAACAATCAGATAAAAACTGGAGCCGTTTTACTCCGTTCAGCGCCCTGCCTGAAGAGTTTTTTCATCCGCAAGCTCAGTTTACACAGTTAATGGGATCCGGACTTATCGATCTGGCGATGATCGGGCCAAAAAGTGTGCGTCTGTATGCCAATGAGGGCAGCGCTTTCAGCACTGGATTAAACATTAATCAGGATGAAAATATTGAACTGCCTGGCCCAGGGCGGGATGCCCGCGAACTGGTGCTTTTTGCCGATATTCTGGGATCAGGGCAATCACACTTATGCCGCATCCGTTATAACAGCGTTACCTGCTGGCCTAATCTCGGCGGCGGCCGTTTCGGCTCGCCTGTCCAGTTGTCCCTGCCATCGCCACTGGACAGTGAAGAACAGTTTAATCCTGAAAATTTGTTGTTGGCTGATACCGATGGTTCCGGCGCTCCTGACTTGATCTATGTGCAGCATAACCAGGCAAAGGTTTGGCTGAATCAGGGTGGCAATGGTTTCGTTTTCGGGTCCAATATTGCTTTTCCTGATGGCGTCGTTTATGACCGTCTTTGCCAACTTACTGTGGCAGATATTCAGGGTAATGGCATGGCTGAACTGGTACTTACTGTTCCCTGGCCTACCCCTACGCACTGGCATTTTGCTTTTTGTGCACAAAAACCCTGGCTCCTGACAGGCACAAATAACAATATCGGCGCCAACACTACGCTTTTTTATCGCAGTTCAGCGCAAGAATGGCTGGATGAAAAACAGCAAAATCCACAGGCGACGCCGGCATTACCTTTCGCTATGCATCTGCTGGTTAAAACAACCACAGAGGACGAAGTTACCGGCAACCAGCTTAGCCAGAGCATCCGTTATCGTAGGGGTGTTTATGATGGCAAAGAGCGTGAATTCCGTGGTTTTGGTTACGTCGAAACTGAAGATACCAATGATGATGCGCTCCCGGTTGGCGACGATACCCCTGTCGCCGCGACGCTCCTGACAAAGACCTGGTTCCATTGTGGTCGTGAAGAGGATGAAACCACACTATTTGGTACGCCCTGGCGCGGTGATACAGAAGAAATCACGCTTAATGCCACACTTCTGACAACCTGGCAGGCAGGAGAGGATCAGGTATTGAACAACCCCGATAAAGCTACGCGCTGGTGGATGTTCCGTGCATTAAAAGGAACAGCGCTGCGCAGCGAAACCTATGGGCTGGATACCAGTAGCGTCGCATCCTCTCCTTATACCACCACACAACAGCGAATGCAGGTTCGTCTGGTCCAGGGGGGTACGATGCCCGTTGTATTGCCCGTCGCACTGGAGCAAATAACACATCATTATGAGCGTCTGGCTGGCGATCCACAGGTTTCACAACAGGTGACGCTTCAGGCTGACGGCTATGGTTACGTTACCCGGCAAGTTAGCATTGCGTACCCCCGTCGCGCTTATCATGCCCTTCAACCCTATCCGGCTAACTTGCCTGATGATGCCTGGGAAAATACCTATGATGATCAACAGCAAAAACTGCGGCTGGTGGAGAGCCTGGCATCTTTTATTCACCTGGAAAACTCACAAACCTGGCGATTGGGGCTTCCCTCTCAACAACGGGTAAATCAACTGGAGTTCGATTCTGTTCCCGCTGGCGGTATCAGCTACGAAACGCTTCGGGCAGATAATGGCTTGTTAAGTGCCGAACAAACTCGCTATCTGACCCAACAAAACGAAATTATCTACACGTCGACCCCCCTTGATTTGCGGGCGCTGGTGCACTATCAACGCACGGCGGTACTGGATGAAACGGCGCTCAAAGCCTATGAGGGGATAACAATCCCTGCTGAATACAGTTTCGATAAGCTAGGTTATGTTAATACACCAGCACTCTTTTCCTTTACAACCGAAGCCGACCTTTGGGCCGTTGAGCACAGCTTTACGCTCTATAACGATGTCAGCCAATTCTCAACGGTTGCAAGCCAGCAATCTACCAGGCTTGTCGGAGCCATAACCTGTCAGTATGACTCGCATTATCTGGTACCAATTAGTCAGCAAGATGTACTGGGTAATACAGTCACAATGGAATACGACTATCGTTTCCTGAGCCCATGGCGCACAACTGATATCAATAATAATTATCAGGAGTGTCAACTGGATGCGCTCGGTCGTCTGTTGGCAACCAGTGTATATGGAACAGAAAATGGTGGCCAGGCGGTGGGGTTTGCAAAAATCGCAGACTATCCTGTCTCGTCTTCGCTTACCGTTGAGCAAGCCATTGCGATGGCGACAACGGTGGGGTATCTCCAGCAACTAGCCACCATCAACGTCACTGATATGTTCAGTTGGATGGGGTGCGTTTCCTCTGACCAGGCAAACAGTGTCACTGCTGATGGCTGGTCTACTCTATTGAAGAACCGCTTTATTACATTTACCGGACATATTCGTTCATCTGGTCATCTTTGGGCGCGTAAAAATCCACAGCATCCTCTGGCAAATTTACTGACCGAGGCAACCCGTAATCCCATCCACAGTGTGACCCTGACTGCAGATAACTATCCTGCAACGTTTGATCCAGATGACTCAACGAAACGACTGCAGCAAACCGGTATTTCGCTGAGCTACAGCGATGGTTTTGGCCGGGCATTGCAGCAATGCGTCCTCTTTCCGGATGGAAAAGCCTGGCACAGAGAAAGCAATGGGGAAATCAGTACAACAGAGGTTGATGCCAGCCCCCGGTGGGCCGTTTCCGGACGCACTGAATATGACAATAAAGGCCAGGCGGTTCGCAACTATCAACCCTTTTTCCTCGATGACTGGCACTACGTTGTCGATGCCGCTATGCGTACAAATGGCTATAGCGACACGCATTATTACGATGCAACGGGCCGCAATATTCGCACGGTTACGGCTAAAGGCTATCTGCGCCGCAATACCTACTATGCCTGGTTCACGGTCGCAGAAGATGAAAACGACACTGTGGGTCTGGAGGATATTCCCGTATGACTTTGGCAATAGCCACACCGGTGATTGCTGTGTGCGATAACCACGGTATCACCATTCGTACCCTTAACTGGAACCGCGAGGATAAAGATAGTCCACGTCGGCTTCTCGTTACCCACACCCGGCTGGATACGGCCAGCCGGGCCACCGTGCAACGCGATCCTCGCCGTTTCGCCGCCAGGCAACAGGACGATACTGCATTGTCGAACCTGTACTGCATGTCATCGTTGACAGGTCAGGTGCTGAAGCGCGCCAGCACTGACAGCGGCTGGCAGGTAACGCGCTTTGATGCAGCCAGCCGCACTGCATGGTCCATTGATGGTCGGGGCACCGTACACACTCAGGCTTACGATATGCTGGGCCGTCCGCAGAGCGGCAGTAAGCGGCTAAAAGGCGAGGCATTGCGGGTAAGCTGGCGTCACGCATACACGGATACGTGTTCTGCAGATGCTAACGCGCAGAAAAACAATCTACGCGGATTATGCGTACAACGCTGGGATGATAGCGGTCTGCAGACTGTCGAATCGGTGGCGTTGAGCGGAGCAATTCTCCGCCAGACGCAACAGTTTCTCTTATCTGCGCAAGCGCAACCTGACTGGCCGGAGGATGACGCCGGCAAGCAGGCACTACTGGAGGATAAGATTTATGTTTCGACAATATCTGCCGATGCGCGCGGTATTAGCCTGAACCAGACCGATGCAATGGGGAATCAGCAGAGCTGGCGTTATGACGTCAGCTCCCATGTAAAAAGCCAGTATGCGACACTTTCGGATGGTAAAAAACAGACACTGCTTGAGGACACTATGTGGAGTGCCGCAGGCCAGGTTCTGGAAGAAAAGACCGGTAACGGCGTGACCACATCCTACCGCTATGAACCCGAAACACAGCGTCTCTCGGCGATGAGCGCACTGCGCGCCGACAGTACTCTGCTTCAGGATCTGGACTACGGCTACGACAATACTGGCAATTTAATTTCAATTACTGATAACACCATTGCGACCCGCTACTTCCAGAATCAGCAAACCGACGGACGGAGGGAGTTCACTTATGACGCGCTCTACCAATTGCTGGAGGCAACCGGGCGCGAGAATGCTGGTAATACCACCGTCCCATATGCTGTTCTGCCCGCATCTATCCCAACAGACAGCACTCAAACCATCGGTTATACCCGCTCCTTTCGCTATGATGACAGCGGTAATCTGCTCTCCCTTTCTCACCAGGGCGCCGCATGCTTTACCCGCACAATGGTAGTGAGTGATGCGTCCAACCGCAGCAGGTTGCAAAACGACACCGGAACGCTGACGCCGGATGATGTTGATGCTGCATTCGACCCCAATGGCAACCTCCTTAATTTGCAGGTGTCCGCCACTGCCTCTGAGCAGCTAATCTTGGACGCCAGCGACCATCTACAGACGGTTATCCTTCTTGATCGTAACGGCGACTTCCAGCAGAGCGACCGGGAGATTTACCAGTACAGAGCAGGAATGCGTATGCGCAAACAGACCCGTATCCTGACGAAAGCCGACAGCAATCTGTGGACGGTGGACGAAGTGCGCTATCTGCCGGGCCTTGAGCTGCGGCGGCACTGGCAGGAGACCATCACCGGCGATACCGTCACGCCGCAGGATCCTACTGAGGAGCTGCATGTGATAACCACCCAGGCGGGGCGCGCCGGTATCCGACTGCTGCACTGGAAAACAGGCAAACCTGACAGCATTGATAATGACCAGGCACGCTGGCAGATGAGCGATAATTTTTATGCGCTGGAACTGGATGCGCAGGGGCAAACGATCAGTCGCGAAGAATATTATCCCTTCGGCGGTACTGCGGTGTGGGCGGCACGCAGTGAACTGGAAGCCAATGCCAGAGTTGTACCGGAAAATAGCTGGTGGACGTACTTACAGCATTTATGGGAGCGATGGAATCCATTGGCTGATAATCCATCCAACAGCACCAACAAGCCTAATGAGATTAACAATGAAACCAGAGCAATTATTAAAGACTATATGGGAAATGATTCAAAGGAAACAATAAAAACATTAAAAGATGCCTTAGAGAAAATGCATCAGGCTGCAGCGGCGTTAAATGAAAATTCATTTCGTAACATTAAGGAAGAACCTTACGCACCAAAAAATGCAACTGCATGCGTCGGGACTAATGAACACAATTTATATGACACCTCGAAAGACATCAAAATACTAATTAATTACGAAGATACAGGAAAAAGACATTTATATGATATTGCCACAATAATTATTCATGAAATGACACATCTGGTTTTAAAAACCAAAGATTATTGTAATTCACAAACTGTACCCTTTTCTGGTAAATTTGATGGAAAGAGTACGAAAAAGTTGCGGCAATATGCCAGCCAAACGAATAGCACACCTTTAACAGGGGCGGATAATATAGCAAACCTTATTAGTTTACTTTATTACTCACAAGCCTGCGATGAGCAGACAAAATCTTTATATACACGCTATAAGCAGAGCTTGTCGAAATCAGGCTGGCGGGAGGCATTACTGGATTTTGGCGGCACAATGCCAGAGGTTAGCTGGCCACGGGTGAGTTCTGCTGAAATCCAGCGACGAGTATTACCCGTAAATTCTCGTTCATCCCGAATAAAACCAGCATCAGCTCACTAACTTCAATAAAGGTATTTTTATGACGCTATCAACCGCAACGCCGGTGGTTACCATCTGCGATAACCGCGGCATGACCGTACGCACGCTTAACTGGAATCGTGAATCCGACCAGGATCCGTTACGCCTTTTGCTATCTCATTCTCAACTGGAGACATCCAGCCGGACCGCCCTATACCGCGATCCCCGCCGCTTTATTGCCTGGCAGCAGGACAGTACGGCAGTGCCGAACCTGCACAACAGGCTGTCACTGGCAGGCCAGATACTGAAGCGCGACAGCACCGACAGCGGCTGGCACGTTATGCTCTTTAATGCTGAAGGCGCTGCCGCATGGGGCATCGACGCTCGCGGTACTATCCAGACTCATGCCTGGGACGTGCTGGGCCGTCCAGTTTCAGGTATTGAACAGGCTGCCGGTGACGCACCCCGAACCGCCTGGCGTAAAGAGTATGGCGATGCTGTTGTATCCCCTGAGGATGCTTACCGTAACAATCTGCGTGGTGTCTGTGTGCACCAGTATGATGACGGCGGGCTACTTTCCATCAACGCGATTGCCCTTAGCGGCGCCGTTTTACAGCAAACAAAACGTTTTCTTAACGATGCTGAAGGTAAGCCTGACTGGCCGGAAAATGATACCGCTTGTGACGCCTTACTGGAAGACAGCGGCTTTATCTCCACTATTGTAGCAAATGCTGCCGGCGCCCCCTTTAGCTGGACAGATTCGCAGAACAACAGAGTGGCGACATTTTATGACGTCAGCGGCGCTACCTGCCGCCAGACTCTGCAACTGGCCGGACAGACTACGCCGCTCACCCTGCTGGAAAACATTGCTTTTAACCCCGTAGGGCTGATCGCTGAAGAAATCAGCGGAAACGGTGTGACAACTACCTACAGCTATGAACCAGAGACCTTACGTCTGCATAATCTTCATGCTGTCCGTAGCGATAGTAGCGTGCTTCAGGATCTAACGTATGATTATGATCCAGTAGGGAATAGAACGGTCATCACCGACAGTACTGTCAACATACGTTACTACCGAAACCAGTCGACCTCTGGTGACCGAATATTTACCTATGACGCGCTGTATCAGCTTATCTCTGCCTGCGGACGCGAGAATGCCAGTAATACGCAAGCCCCATACGCAGAGCTGCCCACACTCATCCCAACTGACAGTAACCAAACCCTTGGCTATACCCGCTCATACCAGTACGATGACAGCGGTAACCTGAGCTCATTCTCCCACCTTGGCGCCGCCAGCTTTACCCGGACAATGGTTATAAGCGCTCAGTCCAACCGCAGTTTATTGCAAGACGACAACGGCTCCCTGACTCCAGACGATACTGATGCTGGATTCGACCCTTGTGGCAACCTTCGCAGATTACAAACGTCTGCCACGACTACTGACAATATGCGTTGGGACAATAGCAACCACTTGCAGGCAGTTATTCTTCTTGACCGCAAAGGTGATATCCAACAAAGCGACCGTGAAATCTACCAGTACAGCGCCGGGACACGCGTACGTAAACAGACTCGTCGCCTGACAAAAGCCGAAGATAACCTGTGGACTGTTGATGAGGTGCGTTACCTACCCGGTCTGGAACTGCGACGCCACTGGCAGGAGACGGTCAGCGGTGACACCATTACGCCACATGCGGCTACGGAAGCATTGCATGTCATCACAACCCAGGCCGGACGCGCCAGCATCCGGGTGCTGCACTGGGAATTGGGAAAACCTGCCAGTATTAACAATGATCAGGTACGCTGGAGTGTGGATGACAGCAGCGGCGCGGCCTCACTGGAGTTGGATGCCCAAGGGCAGATTATTAGCCACGAAGAATATTATCCCTTCGGCGGTACTGCGGTGTGGGCGGCACGCAGTGAACTGGAAGCCAGTTATAGAGTGATCCGCTATTCCGGCAAGGAACGTGACGGCACTGGCTTATATTATTACGGCTATCGCTATTACGCTCCCTGGTTGTGCCGTTGGACGGCAGCCGACCCAGGCCAGGAAATCGACGGGCTGAATCTGTACCGCATGGTGAGAAATAATCCGGTCACGCTGACGGATGTTGATGGATTAATGCCTAAATTAATGTTAACGAAGGAGGAGATCGCAGAATTTGAGCATTTATATGAAAGTGCTCTGAAAAGTGGAAAATATGAAAAACATTCCCTTGCCATGAAACGTTTCATTCTCACCAACCATTCACGCGCCAGTACATATCCCTTAAAAACCGAAACTTCTATAAATATTCTTTTTCACGTCATATATGAACAGTCAAAATATATGTCTCCACCTGACTTTTCACAGGACGCCTTAAGGGCACATAAAGAAGCAAAAGCTAAAGCAGCCCAGGCAACTGCCGAAAATGCAAAAAAAGCAATACTCTATGTTTGGGCAGCGCAATCCCACTTGATACAAAACGCATCTCCTACAGAGAGATTGAAGGCAAGCAAACTTGTTAAACATATAAGAGGACTAAACAGAGACCCAAATGCAACCAGAGATCGGCATGATTTTTTTGAGCAAAAAGAACATAAAGGCGTGGCGAACGGCATATATGAACTTGATGGTAAGACTGGCGAAGAGCTTGCCAACCTTCTTGATGACTATATTAATAATAACGCCACACTAATAAATAAAACACTCTATCGGGGAACAACCACGTTGCCATCAGTTCGTCCCGGTAGATTCACTGCGACATCAGAAAGTAAGGAGATTGCCGGTTGTTTTGGCAAATATATCGAGACCTTCAAAGGAGGATATGGAGTACGGGTACCCAATATTTATTTCAATAAAGATGAAAAAGAATATTTATTCAGTCGGAGCGCCCCGCCCAAGCTGGCTCACTCTACCAATCCTCGCCAGAGAGCATTAGATCCTGGCGCTGGTAGTAGCAAAGCCGCCTGATCTTTCATATATTGTCTCATTCCCTTTGCGGGAATGAGACTTTTTAAATAATGTCCGACATTAACCACAATGCGTTTCATTCTGTATTCCCCACTGCCGTGACTTCAATCCAACATTTTTACCTTTTACTTTCCTGATATTCATCATTCTTCATCCCCGCCATACAGCGTGCTGTTATTGCAACAATTACCTCCTTATTTAGCATAATTTCCAGTGCTTATTTTGCCATGCTGACATGATGCGTTACTACGAGCGTAATACTACTGAGGAGTGAAATAATGTGTACTGTAACAGTTGCTTCAGGCACTCCGGTTATCAGCGTTAATGATAATCGGGGGTTTATCGTACGTATACTAAACTGGAACCGTGAAAAAGCGTCCGTTCCGCGGCGTCTTTTGGTCAACCACAGCTACCATGCTGATGACAGCCCGGTGGAAGAAAAACGTGATCCCAGGCTATTTTCAGCATGGCTAAAAGACCGGAGTGTAGTGGCAAATTTGCGCAATATGTCATCTCTTGCCGGGCAGGTAATCAAAAGAGAGAGCACCGACAGCGGATGGCTGGTCACGCTGTTTGATGCCGCGGCTCGCCTGGTGTGGCTCACTGATGGTCGTGGCGCCACGCAAGAGCAGACCTACGATGAACTGGGCCGCCTGGTGCAGACAAGGGAGCAGCAAAAAGATGGGGAAAAACGCGTCAGCCGGATAACTGAATATGGTGATAAAGGTCTGGAGGGCGATAATCTGAAAGGCCTGCCTGTACGGCAGTATGATGACAGCGGCCTGCAAATCATCCATTCTGTCGCGTTGAGCGGAGCAACCTTACAAATATCGCAGCAATTCCTGATGTCAGGTGATATAGCGCCAAACTGGCCTGCAGACGACACTAACAGAAAGCGTCTTCTGGATTCGGAAATCTATGTAACTTCGCTACAAGCAGATGCTTTCGCAAATACGCTAACCAGAACCGACGCCATGGGGCACCAACAGAGCTGGCGCTATGATATCAGCGGGAAAGTAACAAGTCAGGCCATAAAACTAGATGGTGAAACTAAACAGACGTTACTTGAACATATCAGTTGGAGTGCTGCGAGTCAGGTTTTAGAAGAGAAAACAAGCAACGGCATAACTACGACATACGGCTATGAGCCTGAAACACAATGGCTATCAACACTGGCAGCACAGCGCAGTGATAACACAGTACTTCAGTCACTGGCATATCGCTACGACAATACAGGAAATGTCACCTCGATTACGGATAACCAGGTAGCAACACGCTACTATCGAAATCAGGTTACTGACGGGCTGAAAGAATTCAGCTATGACGCCCTCTACCAGTTGCTGGAAGCCACGGGGCGGGAAAACGCCGGGAACAACATAATGCCCTACAGCAGTTTACCTGCCGCACTGACGCCCGTACCCACGGACAACAGTCAGTATGTAAACTACACCAGGACCTGGATGTGGGACGACAGCGGCAACCTGCAGTCACAGACTCACACGGGGGCCGGAAACTATACGCGAACGATGATAACAGAGACGACATCAAACCGTAGTGTACAAATGAACGACGGTGGAGCGCAGGCTTCAGATGAGATAAACCAATGGTTCGATAGCAATGGCAACCTGAAGCAGTTACAGATTTCGGCGTCTTCATCCAGTCATAACATGATCTGGGACGGTAATAATAACCTACAGGCGGTAGTGCTACTTTGCCGCAGCGCCACGGATATGGCACAGAATGATCGAGAAATTTACCAATATAGCGGCAATAGACGCGTCCGTAAGCAGACCCGCACCCTGACGAATGCCAGCCAGCAACTTTGGACAGTAGATGAAGTACGCTACCTGCCGGGTCTTGAGCTACGGCAAAGCTGGCAGGAGTCCGTGGGGGGTAACAACGTTATTTCAGTACTTCATACCTTAACGGGTCAAATAGGCCGTGCCGGCATACGGATATTGCACTGGGAATCAGGTAAACCGAATAGCATTGATAATAATCAGCTACGCTGGAGTCTTTGCGACAATATCGGCTCTGCATCACTGGAACTGGATGCAGATGGTCAGCAAATTAGTCGGGAAGAATACTATCCTTTCGGCGGTACCGCTGTGTGGGCGGCACGCAATGAACTGGAAGCCAGCTATAAAGTGATTCGCTACTCAGGTAAAGAACGTGACGGCACCGGATTGTATTACTACGGCTACCGCTATTACGCCCCCTGGCTGTGTCGCTGGACAGCAGCCGATCCGGGGCGGGAGATCGACGGTCTGAATTTATACCGTATGGTGAGAAATAATCCACTGACACTTTCAGATGCCGAAGGACTCGCACCCACGGCATCAGGTGGCGCTGAGAAGCCCAAACTTTCTGATAAGCAATCTCAGAAAGTCGATGCAGTCTATAAAAAAATGGGAACGGGTAAACTCTGGTGCGCAAAAAATCCACAATTTAGCTGTCTTTATGCCCCTAGCTCAGCTGCTCGCGTGCGTCAAATAAGCTCCGATAACATCAGGGCTTTGAAAAAAAGGTTGGGAAAAATGAGTCCGGAAGAAAAAACATTTGTTGAAAGATTCATGCAACTTGAATTTCAAATGATACATCACACAAATGCCCATATAACCAACCCTAAAACATTAGAAGAGACTTTTTTAAGCCGTGATGAGTTAATAAATAGAAGGATAGTGTTTGACACTACCCATACCACCGATGCTGATGTTGTTCAACTTGCTAATACCGGATTCGCTTTCTTCGCCCTTTCGGTTAAAGGAATTAAATTGCAGAAGAGCAACAGTCGTTTTGGGAAAAATGTACATGTGGTATCGATGGACACGGCGAAGCAAAAAAGCCCGTATATGACTGAAGCACATATGGTTATTAATAATACATTAAAATTCAAGGAGAGAAAACTATCAGAAAGATTAGTTACATTACTGGGTGGAGATGATATCGCGCGCAGAGATGCGAGAGTGTTTAGTCATCAGGTTGTCGCAGACGATGCCAAAGATACTCTCTTTCACATTGATGATATTCACATGGGCCTCGCTTTATCTATTCTCTGGAGTATAAGATCTGCCCCTATTTCAGAAAGATCCAGACAAATTTTATTGGGTGTTAAGGGCGAAGCACAGTTTGAACAATTAATTACCACTTTATTTAGACCACAGATACTGGTTCCTGTGGAATTGACGGTTTAACCTTACAGCACACTTGCTGGATTATTTGTCCATATCAAAAATATGCGGCCAAGTTTGCGCATTTCAGGTTGGCCGCGCATAACATCATATAAAAATAATACACATGTTAACCATTACACAGTCAGTAGCGGATAAATCGCTAAAAAAGTGATACTTAGTTTGACACGTTTTCGCTGAAGAATACAATATCATTGCAAGACAGACTATTTCCGGCATCATCTTTCATCGGCACCACCAGCTTCGTTTTCTTATTATGATAATTCCGCTTAAAGACTAAAGGCGTAGGGCCTTGCATTTTACCCGTAGGCAAAAATCCCCTATGTCCGATTGTGTCGCCTCATTCCATGCTGCCATTAATGGCTTCAATTACCGTTGCTACTTTGACATCCCCGCCAGAAAGTTTTATAGCCGCTTTACCATTCGCATCACTGATTTTCACTGTCAACAGAAGCCACTTTCGCTGTTGTGCTATCTGCTGTGAAGGTGAGTGAAGGACTATTAAGCGCGTTACACTTAGTATCAGAAGAGGATTGAACTGCAGACAGTTTTGCCCCATCCTCTGATTTACACCTATGGTAACCAATGGAACAGGGGGATAATTTAGGCCTAAAGCGATAGCATGGGGATTTCGCTGTCTGTCAGCTTCGCCATCGCCAAAGATGCCTTGCAAAGGCTAAAACTCAAATACAGTGGCTGCTTCGTTTTAAGCAAACTTAGTTTTTTTGAAAAACTACGTTTCATACTCATCCAAGAGTAATGTTGCAATAGTCTTGCCTGATTCATTCCCCCCTTTGCTCATAACTTAAAGATATTACCTACATTTTTTACAAAAAAACAATCAACCAGGATAAAATCAACAAATAACACAGGATAAAAGAAAATAATATCAGTATTAAAATGATAAAACATTTTCAATGTGAAAAATATTTATATATGATTATTCTTTCCTGCTTGTAAATCAACTATCCGTTTTCCTAAAAAAGTAAGCACACGAATAGAAAGTGTAGAGGCGACAACAGCCCCAACGGACGAAGGAATTACTAACATCACAGAGAAGTGTTTATTAATTAGATGAGTTAATGCCAATGCAACTAAATCAGCGAATATTATACCTATAATTACTGATACAGCAAAAAGGATAATGCGGACAGATAGTATATACTCCGACGCCGACACTACAAATACTGTACCTCCAGCAATTGCTCCAAGAATAATCCATACTGTACCTTGCCCAAGCAACTGGAACATTGATTTTCCCCTCACGCTTTTTAAGTTAATATCTTATAAGCTTCCATAAACTATAAAAATAGTAGCATCCAAAAAGGAACTATTGGTTAATAGCAAAATTATATACTGGTGCCCATTGTCCTGATTCTATTACTGCAGCATGTCTTTCGGCCCGTTTTGGGGTCTGCTTTGCCCAAATACTCCTTCTCATTTCATCTGCTGCATTATTCCATTCCAGCTCAGTTATCGCCATAAGCATACTATTAAAACCAGCAAGACCATTGACCCCCATCTGATATGCCATTGATATCAGGATATCCGTACGAACTGAATTGCTGCATAACAATGCCTGGTTGATTTTCTCATTCTGTTGCATGCTCTTGTAAACCCTATTAATATTTTCCTGAAGCCAGGCCTCAATGACATTATCTGTTAAACAAAATGTATAGTTTTTCAGGTTAGCGCCTTGTGGCCCTAGCTTAAAACCAACTCCAACAGTAGGATAACCGAGAGCATCAATATAAGGTTTATGACTAACTCCCTCTTCCACTTTTAACAATGAGAAAATGTCGCTATTTTTATTCATTTATTCAATCCTGCATTATCTTAGATAACCTTTTATAGTTTACTGTGTCGCTTTTATTTTATAGAGGTATACGCTATACCGATTATACCAGTATGTAAAACTCCACAATCCACTGTTTATAATCATGACTATTTTTAAATTTAAACTCCGCGAATACAATAATGATAGCTTTTTAAATATCGTGATTTTGTCATTTTTTACGCAAATCCGCTCAAATCTAAAAACAATGATTATGTAGTAAATTCCGCCTGTACTTACAGCATCAATTGCGTGAACAATACCTAATCAATTGAAATTAATAACATTTTAAAAATAACGCTGTATGATTTAACTTAACAGATACCCTTTTGCCGGATGGTGGGGCAAACGTCTGGTCCACGACAAGCCCGTTCTTCATATCATTATATCCTTTCACAGGTTTTACTACTTACCCATACCCTAATTAGGGTAAAATTTACGCTCTTGGCAATGTGGTGAATCTGGACGATTTCCGCGCTGAAAACAATAATCATTCTAATAAAACTCAGGAGATACAGCATGCCTGAAGTAACACCTGTTCAGGTGCTTATTGTGGACGACCATCCACTTATGCGGCGAGGTATTCGCCAATTACTGGAACTGGACCCAGCTTTTCATGTCGTTGCCGAAGCGGGTGATGGGGCGAGCGCGATCGATCTGGCGAATCGCATTGAGCCCGATTTGATCCTGCTGGATCTGAATATGAAAGGCCTAAGCGGGTTAGATACCCTGAACGCGCTACGTCGGGATGGCGTGACGGCGCAAATTATTATTCTTACCGTCTCAGATTCCGCCAGCGACATCTACGCGCTGATCGACGCCGGCGCCGACGGTTATCTCCTCAAAGATAGCGATCCGGAAGTACTGCTGGAGGCTATTCGCAAAGGCGCTAACGGCGGTAAAGTCTTTAGCGAGCGGGTTAACGAATATCTGCGTGAGCGCGAACGGTTTGGCGCACAGGAAGATCCCTTTAGTATCCTGACCGAACGAGAGTTAGATGTCTTACATGAGCTGGCGCAGGGGCTTTCTAACAAACAGATTGCATCAGTACTAAATATTTCTGAGCAGACGGTTAAGGTGCATATCCGTAACCTGCTTCGCAAGCTTAACGTGCGCTCGCGCGTCGCGGCGACCATTCTGTTTTTACAAACGCGCGGAATGTAATAACCGCGGCGACGCGGCTTATCGGATCCAGGCCCGGTAAGCCGCGTCACCGGACCGTCAGGGCATTATTTCTCCTGCGCCAGCGCCTGCCGGATACTGCGCTCTATCACCGCCCGCCGGGCGTCACCCGCCGGCAGCAGCTTCAGCATCATCTCCCAGGCCGCCACCG
>JGI2924J29684_1078006_pt1 | contig 27644 bp, 25 predicted proteins | sample BenlonsequencITS_FD_29684 | JGI IMG/M metagenome (IMG submission 29684)
TCTCTCTCTCTCTCTCTCTCTCTCTCGATGCGCTCACAGTTCGAGCGGCGTCGCCTGTCGCCACTGCGGGAGGAACTCGTCGTACACTTCGGAGACGAAGTCCGGGTCCTTCAGGTCGATCATGCCGAAGATTTCGCCCGTCGAGAGCGGGTTCGGGACCTGAATACACACCTCTGTCCCGTCGATGACGTTGAACGAACCGGTCACCAGCTCCGAGGTTCTGACGTCGAACGCATCTCGATTCTGGAGCGTTCGCCGATACCGCTTCCCGACGTTGGGTGAGAGTTCGTCGACGAGCGTTCGACTCATGAGGACGTCGACGGAGACATCGCGGTCGAGTGCCGCCTCGAGTTCGTCGAGGACCGACTCGCCCACCGTCCGGATGTCGATCTGTGGTGACGGATCGGCTGCGACCATGACGATCGTGTCGTCCGCGGCGGTCAACCGTTCGAGCAGGAGGTCGAAGGTGTCTGACGGCCCGATCGCGGCCGTCCAGAACTGCTCCTCGACGGGTTCGCTCGCCACGAGTTCGTTCGAGAGCTCGTCGACGATCGACTGGTACTGGTCGGCCTTCTCTGCCAGTTCTCGTTTCTTGTCCTCCAGCAATCGATCGAGGGCTGTCGATGGCTCGACAGCGACGTACTTCTTCGGTCGACTCGCCGTCTGCGTTCTGACCAGATTGTACTGTTCGATCGAGTTGAGAACGTCGTAGATGCGGCCCATCGGGACGTCGCTCGCCCGTGACAACTCTTTTGCCGTTGTTGGCCCGGTCTTGAGCAGAGACCTGTATGCGCGTGCCTCGTACTCTGACAGCCCGAGGTCCCTGAGGTTCGCCATACCGCTGTCAACCCGCCCGCCCGACTTAAACAATTCGGTAGTTTGATGGCGTTTCGAGTTGTTCGTCTCAGTGATCGGTTCTACAGCCGCCACCCGGTTCGAGAGCCTCGATTCGACGATTCGATTTCGTTGTCCGTCGGCATACGCAAGAAGCAGTATCGAACCGTCTCGGATCGTCAGCTCAGTCGCTCCCGTCCCCTTCCAGCACCGCTGTGACACGAGTCCCGAGCGATTCGGGATCGGTGGCCGGCTCCGCCGTGGTGGTCCCTCTGCTGACGACGGCTGTGCCGGGTTCGGCGTCGGTCGCGTTCGGGACGACGAGTTTTTCGTGATCGGCGATTCGCATCGCCGCCCGGTGCAGATCCGAACCTGGATCGGTCCCGACACGGATGGCGAGGGGTCCATCGAGATATCTCGCGACGGCGGTCCCGTACGCTGCAGCACCGACGCCGAGGCGATCGCTTGCCCCGGCGAAGGCTTCGAGCGCTGATCGGCCAATCGTTCGATAGCGATCCTCCCCGGTGAGGATAGCGAGGTCGAGCAGTGCGTCGGCGAACTCCGCCGTCACGGAGAGCGGCCGGAGCGGCCGCGAGAGCAAGCCGGGTCCCTCCGTCGGTCCATCGACGAACGAGTCGCCGTCTCGCAAGCGGGCGATCGTTTCGTCGGCGACAGCCTGTGCGTCGGCGACTGTGTCGGTGCCGACGACGCTGCGAGCAGTCACGAGCGCCCGGAGCACGCGCGTCTGATCGACGAGCGTGCACGTCGGGCCGGTGCCAGCCGTGTCGTCGATGACGTGGTCGACGACACCGTCGGTAATCCCCCTGGATCGGATCGTTTGCAGGGCCCGATCGGCGTATCGCGTGGCTCGCTCGTCGTCCGTGTAGGCCGCGTACGTGAGCAGGGCGTCGATTGCGAGGGCGTTCTTTCCGGTGTAGATGGTCGGGTCGACCGGCGGATCGTCGGCCCGTTCGCGACCGGTGGCGTCCTGCACGTACTGTGCCGGATCGCCAGGTGCTTGACTTCCGGCGAACGCGCCGGCCGCGTCGCTCGTCCCGTCGGCTGGGGCGGCGCTCGTATCGGCTTGTGGCCGCCACAGGGTCGTCGTCAGATACTCGATGCCTCGCTCGGCGATCGTTCGATAGGAGTCTTCGCCCGTGTGGAGGTAGGCGTTGGCGAACGCCCGGACGAGCGCGGCGTTTTCGTCGAGCAGTTTCTCGTGCTGGAGCCCGGACCAGTCGCGTTCGGTCGCGAAACGGTAGAAGCCACCGTCGTAGTCGTCGAGGAGGTTCGTTCCGACGGCGTCGAAGGCTCGTCGTGCCTGGTCGATGTCGCGTTTGAGCGCGAACTCGAGCGCGGCCGGGTAGGGAAACTTCGGCGCGTCACCCCAGCCGCCCGCCCGATCGTCGGCCGCAGTCTGGAGGGCACCCGTCATTTGCGAGACGATCGTCGAATCGAGCGCTCCCGCCGGTGTGTCGGTCGTTTCGAGCGCTCGGGGGATCCGGCCGGCGTCGCGTCCGTCCGCGTCCCACCGCTCGCGGACCCGTGTCAGGACCTGGCGCATTCCGTCCGAATCGAGGTACCCAGCGCCGGCGATCACCTCCCCGTCGGGCGTGAGGACGACCGTCGATGGGAACCCACCGGAGTTGTATCGGTCGCGCACGCGTGGGTGGCGGTCGGCGTCGACCCGGATCGGGACGAAGTCGTCACGGATCGCGGCGGCGATCCGGGGATCGGCGTAGGTCTCCGAGTCCATCTCGTCGCACGGACGACACCAGCTGGCGGTGATCGAGAGCAAGATCGGTGCGTCGTTCGCTCGTGCAGTGGTGAAGGCGTCGGCCCCCCAGTCGTTCCACTCGACGAGCATCTCGTCGGCCATGTCGGTTTCGAGGCCGGTGAGGCGGGTAAGTCCATCGTTCGCCAGCAGTGCGGCTCCCTGTTCGTCCGCCGTCGACGTCGGAACCCGGTGAAACAAAGGGTTTTGAGCGTGCAGGTTCAAGTACGCCCAATGCTTCGGTGGATACTCGCGTTGCTCTCGATTCCGTTTCTCGACGCCATCCTGCTCGGTGCGGTCGTCGTCTACGTCGACGCCATCGGCTTTCTCGAGATGGTGGCGCTCGTCGTTCTCACGGGCTTCGTGGGGCTCTTGCTCGTCCGCGCGGAGGGCAGGCGGACCCTGCGAAAGATGCAGCGGCGACTCGCCGCTGGTGAACCCCCGACCGACGAACTGCTGGACGGCGGGCTCCTTATCGCCGCAGGGGCGTTCTTGCTTACGCCCGGGCTCGTGACCGACGCCATCGGCTTCCTGATCGCCATTCCGGTCACTCGGATTCCCATTCGGCTGTTCGTCAAGCGAGTGGTCGTCACGCCCTACCTCGATCGGAAGACGGGCGGCTTCGCCACTGGCCAGGTCTGGACGGCCGGCTTCCCCGACGGATCGACCCGGCAGGACGCCAGCTCTTCCGATTCGGGCACCGTCAATCTGGGCGCGGATTCGTACCGGATCGACCCCGACGACGTGACCCAGAACGAGGACGGCTCCTACACGATCGACGAGTCGGGTGACACGGATTCGCGCCCCGATGACGGCGATGACCGCGACGCCGTAGGGCGATGATCGCTCGGACAGAAAGAAACGTTTAAAGGTCCCTCCCCGCTACCATGGAATGCGGAGCGGGCCAATAGCTCAATTAGGTTGAGCGCCACTCTGATAAGGTGGAGGCTCTCGGTTCAAATCCGAGTTGGCCCATTTCTTGCTGACGAACAATCTCGTGAGTCAGCACGACGTGACGGTGATCGGATTTGAGCCCTATCAGTCGCGCACAGCGAACGAAGTGAGCGAGCACGTCTGATTTCGGTTCAAATCCGAGTTGGCCCATCTTCCTGCGGCGAGCAAAGACGCGAGCGACGGCTTTTCATTCAGGGTTTGTGTGCGTTCCATGGGGACGTAATGGGGGGAATCCGCAATAATTGGAATTCTAGTAGGCCTCCGTCGACGTCCCGGTGTCGAGCCGCCCGATTATCGGTCGCCAGTCGGGAGTCGGTGGCTGTCGGTCGTGAGATCGATTCGGCCGGTCCAGACAAGTGCGCCGACGAGGGCGCCCGTGAGACAGACGGGGATCCAGTTACCGTAGAGCGCGTTGATGCCTCCCCAGAGCACGACGAAGCTGACGAGGTCGTCGAGGGCGAACTCGCACGATCGCAGACGCGTCCGGAGGTGGTCGGTCCGGAGTCCGTATTCGAGGGCGACGACGGCGATCGTTCCGCTCAGGAGCCAGCCGAGATAGTTCGAGAGTGGCACGCCGTAGTACGGGCCGGCACCATCGTAGGCCCAGAAGCCGATCGAAACGGCGGCCGGATCGAGGACGAGGTCGATGGTGAGGACGGCGAGGACGGCTCCGCCGAGCCGGACCGGCCAGTTGGTCGATTTCGAGTCCGTCAGGAGCGTCGAGAGCAACGTGGCGTTCAGGACGAGCGGGAGGAAGAACAGCGGGAGCGCCACCGGTACCCCGCCAAGCATCGGTCCGAGAGCCACGGCGTACTGAAACTCCCCGTAGGGCCAGCCGGTGGTCAGCCCGATGTACTCGATGGCGTAGGTGTAGCCGGTCAGTCCGAGGAGGACGCCGACGAGGCGCCTATCTACGACCGGGAGAAGCCCTGCGATGAGCGGCAATCGCATGACGGCGGTCCCGACGAGGACGAGGAGGGGGTTGAACGCGAGCGGTTCCCACAGCAGCCCCTCCGCGCTGGCGACGAGCAGGGCCGCTCCGACGAGGGGGAAGACGACGGCGATCGTCATCCGGTTGTCGCGGACGAACCGATCCAGGCGCTCGGTGCGCGTCCGGCGGTTACGATCCATAGATCACCCGCCAGAGACCGCCCAGGGTCAGCACCATCCCGACGGTCGAGTTGACCGCTGGGAACCACCAGTACGCGCGCGAGATGGTCACGTTCGCCGTGGCGATGGCGCCGACGATGAGCGGGTAGACGAGCAGGAGCGCCCCGATACGGAGGTCCAGGATTCCGAACGTTACCGCGGCGAGCGCCCAGCACACGACGCAGTAGCCGAGGGCTGCGGGCTGGCCGAGGACGGTCGCCGTCGTCCGGATCTCGGCCCGGCGGTCTGGATCGATATCCGGGATCGCCGAGAACGTGTGCATACCCATCGCCCAGAACCAGCCACCGAGGACCGCGAGTGCTGGCGGGTGCGTACCAGCGATAGTGGCGTAGGTGACACCTGCCGGAAGCACGTAGAGTCCGTTCGAGACCGAGTCGAGCAGCGGTCTGGTCTTGAATCGGACCGGCGGAACGCTGTAGGCCGCACCGAGGAGCAGGAAGCCGATCAGATAGTACGTCGCCGGCGGTGAGAGGACGGGAATCAGTGCGAGCCCGACGACGGCACTCGCGACGACCGCGATGATCGTGAGTCGTTCGCCCTCGTAGCGCGCTTCGATGCCCTCCTTCTTGGGGTTCTCGGCATCGACGTCGGCATCGAAGACGTCGTTGACGCCGTAGAGGAAGAGGTTCGCCGGCAACAGGAAGTAGCCGACGATCCCGATCACGACTGGCGACGTGAGCGTCGATGGTGAGTCTGCCGCGTACACAGCCCCGACGAGCGCTGGCCCCGCCAGGTAGAGCCAGAACAGCGGTCGGGATCGGGTGAGCAATCGGCGGACGTGACTCATACGACGTGGGGTTTTCGAGCGCGCTCGTCTTCAATGACCGCGGCAGCCGTGTGTTCGCCGCTGATGAGACACATCGGTACCCCGATCCCTGGCGTCGTGTACGACCCGGTGAAGTAGAGACCGTCGAGCGCGCTGGAGCGATGCCCAGGACGGAGCGGTCCCGTCTGCCGGAGCGTGTGAGCGAGGCCGAGTGCCGTCCCTTCCCGGCTGTTGTACCGGGCGGCGAAGTCCGAGACGGAAAACGTCTCTTCGACGACGATCCGGTCCCGGAGATCTTCGCCCGTGTTGGCCGCGACGTCCGCGAGAATCTGGTCGCGATAGCTGTCGCGAACGGCCGGTCCATCGGGGAGCCCGGGTGCGATGGGAACGAGGAGGAAGCAGCTGCTGTGGCCGTCCGGGGCGACGGTATCGTCGGTCTTCGAGGGTGCACACAGGTAGTAGGCGGGATCGTCCGGCCACGCCGGCTGGTCGAAAATCTGCTGGAAGTGGCCGTCCCATGCCGTCGGGAGGACGAGCGTGTGGTGGGCTAACTCGTCGAGGTCACCTTCGACGCCCAGATAACAGAGAAACGCCGACGGGGCGTACGTTCGTTCGTGCCAGTACTCGGCGTCGTACTGGCGGTCGTCGACCGCGAGAAGTTGCTGTTCCGTGTGTGCGTAATCGGCGTCGCTCACCACGAGCTCGGCCTCGATGGAGTCGGCGTGGTCGTGGACGGTGAACGAACCGCGGCCGCCGTCGATCGCACTCACTTCGAAGCCAGTCCGGTAGTCGACCCCCAGCTCCGTGCCGAGTTCGACGAGCGCGTCGACGACGGTGCCCATGCCGCCGTCCGGATAGTGAACGCCGAGGCCGAAGTCGACGTGGCTCATGAGGTTGTACAGCGCCGGTGTGTTCGTCGGACTGCCACCGAGGAAGACCAGCGAGTACTGGACGACCTGCCTGAGCTTCGGGTGTTCGAAGTACTCGGCGACGTGGTCCTCCATGGACCCGAGGAAGGAGAGCCCGTTCGCGTTCCGGAGGACGTCCACGTCGACGTAGTCCCGGAACCGCGGCCGATCCGTGTAGACGAAGTGTTCCATCCCGATCTCGTACGTCTCGGCCGCCTTCGCGAGGTATCGTTCGAGCGCGTCCCCGGCACCCGTCTCGTACCGTTCGAACGTGCGTTTCGTCGCTTCGACGTCTTCGGTGACGTCCATCCGCTCGCCATCCTTCCAGAAGATGCGGTAGTGTGGGTCCAGGTGCGTCAGGTCGTAGTAGTCCGTCGGCGTCCGGTCGAACGCCGCGAAGAATCGCTCGAACACGTCGGGCATGAGGTACCACGACGGTCCCATGTCGAACGTGAAGCCGTCTCGTTCGAGCGTGCTCGCACGACCTCCGAGCTGGTCGGTCTTCTCGACGACCGTCACGTCGAAACCGGCGTCGGCCAGGTAACACGCCGTCGCCAGCCCACCGAATCCGCCACCGACCACGCAGACCGACCGATTCTGCACGCTGGTCGGTGCGGTCATTCGGACTCCCCCGGGAAAATTGCTGCGCGCACACGCGAAACGACCCGTCGCATTGTCGGTCGACCCACGGAATCGTCGCCGGTGGACCGGGGTGGGTGGTCGGTTTCGTTCGGACCAGCAGCCGCGGAGCGGTGTTCGGATGCTATCGGCCGGTCTCCCCCGTCACGGGTTGGTATCGAACTCGCCGCGTCGAACGCGGTGCGAGGGTCGTCGGTTCGTCGCCAGTGCCACCAGGTCTTCGCGGCGAGGAACAGCCGTCGCGGCATGCTGAGTGAGGGCCGTTCGGAGAGGACGTCACACCCCTGCGCACGGATCGCTCGATGGTGATCCGCGTAGAGCACGGCTGCCAGTAACACGGCGAACTGGCACCCCTCCGGGAGGTAGGCGATCCCGTCGACGCCGGTCTCGTATCGCCGTTCCGTTCGCGCCAGTTCGTCCCGTATCAACGCCTCGAACTCTGGAGAACACTCCAGGTTGGCAATCTGTGTCTCGCTGACCCCGAATCCCTCGCGGCGCGCACGCGGGAGGTAGATCCGATCGTACTCGTAGACGTCCTCGCGAACGTCCCGGAGAAAGTTGGTCAACTGCAGGGCCTCGGCGAGTGCTTTCGCGTGTGGGCGGGCCGCCTCGCTGTCGTCCGGATCCATCACGCACAGCATCATGTTCGCCACGGCGACGGACGACCCCCTGAGGTAGCCCGACAGTTCGTCGTGAGTCTCGTACCGGTCCGTCGAGACGTCACGCGCCATCGCGTCGACGAACTCGTCGATCTCCTGGTCGGGAATGTCGTACCGGTCACGGACCGTCAGGAACGCTTCCAGGACGGGATCGTTCGTCTGGCGCGTACCGAGTGCACTCTCGCGAATTCGCTCGAGTTCGGCGAGCTGTCGCTCGGCTGGCGGTGGATCCGGATCGTCCACCACGTCGTCCGCGATGCGGAAGAACGCGTACAGGACGTACGTCGCGTGCCTGATCCGCTGGGGGAGCAGGCGCGTCGCGAGGTGGAACGTCCGTCCGGTCCGTTGCTGGATGGCCTTGCTTCGCTCTAGGTTGTCGGCGTCGATCATGCGGATACGCGGGGTACTGCCCCACTACGTACCACGGCCCGCGGGATAAACAGGGGTGTACCTAACTAGTCCGTGAGTGTCTTATTGCGAAGACTGTTGGAACGCTCGATCCGGTCCGCCGGTCCGGACTGCCGTCGTAAGTCGCGTCGACGTTGGGTTCGACGTGATGCTACCGATCGAGGAACGCCGAAACCAGTTTGCGCTCGGCGGCCCGTCGGTGTTGGTGGTACGTCGACCGGGCGACACCCATCGCGCTCGCGAGTTCGTCGCCCGAGACCGATCGGTTCCACTCGTAGTACCCGCTCGCGTGGGCGATTCGGAGCGCGAGGTGTTGTCTGTCGGTCAGCGCGTTCTCGAGCTCGGCGAGGTACTCCTGGCGAGTCGTGGGTGGCCGGTCGCGATCTCGTCGGCCACGCAGTTCGACGCCGTCGTACTGCGCTCGTATGTCGTCGACGAGTTCGCGTACGTCGCGATCGCTCGAGATTTCGACCGTTAGACGGGTTGCCCCGTCTGCAGCGGAAATCGATCGCGTCGTCGCTCCCCGGGCCGCGAGCGCGGAAACGATCGAGGTTTCGGTCATCACCAGTTCGTAGAGGTTACCCTCGTCGTATTCGTGAATCAGCGTCGCCTCGGCGACGGCCGACAGGTCGTCCACGGCGGCCGAGACGGCGGCGGGTTCGGCGTCGATAGTGAGAAACAACCGGACACGGCCGTCGTCCGAACTGACGGCTCCGTCGTAGGACACCGTCGGTCCGGCGCGCTCGGCGAGCGTGACGAACGGGAACGAGGGATCGGTGATCTCGATGTCGAGTTCGACGATTTCGTCGGCGAGCAGGAGTCGTCCGCGCTCGATCGCGTCTATCGTCGTCGCCGTGGCTCTCGCCAGCGCTTCGAGGACGACCGCTTCTCGTTTGGTGACCGCTCCCCCCTCGCCGGCGTACACACAGAGGACGCCGTGCGCCGTCTCGCCATTCGACAGGGGGAGGGCCGCAATCCCTTCGAGCCCGCCACCGTCGTACCAGTCGGCCGTCTCGATTCGGTCGAGCGCTGCCGGCTCGGTCACGAGTTGCGTTCGGCCCGTTTCCTCGGCCCGTGTCACGGCCGCGACGATCGGGTCGTCGTCGCCCGCTACGGGAGCACTTTCGTCCGATGGACTCCCCCAGTCGGTCGAGACGGTGGCAGCCGTAATTTCGCCGGTCGCGAGGTCCGGGTGCCCGATCCAGGCTGCCTGATAGGTGTCGATCTCGACGAGTCGGTCGCAGACGGCTCGTTCGGCGGCGTCGCGGTCAGCAGCTTCGACGAGGTCGCTCGTCACGTCGTTGAGGAGGCCGTTGATCCGGTCGAGAACGGTTTCGAGTGTTTCGCGTTCGCGCGCGAGTCGAATTTCTGTTTCCTTCCGTGCCGTCACGTCCGTCTGATAGCCGACGAAGTGCGTGACCTGTCCGTGCTCGGTGACGGGCGCAATCTCGACACGGTTCCAGAACACTTCGCCGTCCGCCCGATAGTTCTGCAACTCGACGGCGACCGGCTCTGCCGCGTCGATTGCGGCCCGGAGCTTCGCTACTGCGTCGGGATCCGTCTCCGGTCCCTGGAGGAAGCGACAGTTCCGTCCGATCGTCTCCGACGGGCCGTAGCCGGTCAGCGCTTCGAACGAGTCGTTGACGTATACCAGTGGATTATCGGGCCGATCCGGATCGGTGATCGCGATCCCAACCGGGGCCTCGTCCATCGCCCGTTCTTTGACGCGTCGTTCTTCTCGATCGTCGAGCTGTTCGAGTGGCATTCGTGGCGTCTGCTGGCCGACCGCCGAGCGATTCGGGGCGGAAACTCGTTCGATCTCGGCGTGGACCCTGGCTGGTGCGTCGTCGGCGGATCGGGCGACGTACCCGGCGATGTCGGCCGCAATTGCGCGGCTGAGACTGTCCCCGTCGGGGTCGTCCGTGAGGAGGACGATCGGCAGTGCTGGTAGCGTTTCTCGGAGCTGTTCGAGGTGATCGATCCAGTTCGAGCAGGAGTCGGGTGCATATACCACACAGTCGAGCCGATCGCACTGATCCGGCGGCATTTCTTCTCCGACGGAGGTAGTCGTGAGGGATATGTCGGGCGTATTCTCCAGGTGGTCTCGAACCGGATCAGAATCCCGAGCGCTGTCCGTCCAGAACGTGACGTAAGTCGGTCGCGCTCCGTCCTCCATGGCGGGTGCTGGTACTCGACCCGTAAATAGCGCCCGTCCGGACCGTTGGATCGAGCCCGCGGGCGAATCCACATGTAGGAGAACGCGAACACGTTCGTGACGTTCTCGGCGAGAAGGAATCGGTTGGACCCGCTATACGTGGGGTCTTCGTAGGACGAGATGTAACAATGGCTGATCTTATCGGTGCACCCGGAACGGGCCTGTCTCGACGCGAGTTTCTCGCAGCAACCGGCGGTGCTGGGACCGTCGCCGCTGCAGGGTGTATGTCGCAGTCTACCACGCCGGCGGCCCAGCCGTCCGCGGGCGACTCGTCGAGTGACTTGCCCCTGACGAGTCCACCCGAGGTCGTCCAGGTCGACGAACAGGGCGGTCGCGTGACGATCGGCTCTGAGACGGCTCGTCACGCGGTCCACCCGCTCGACTCGATGGGCGGCCCCGTCGAACTCCCGCGCGTGTGGGCCTTCAAAGCCGACGACGGTGAGCCGAGCGTGCCCGGCCCGATCCTGCGGACGACCGAGGGCAACGACATGGAGGTAACGCTCGACAACACGAACGCCGACATGCCCCACACGCTGCACTTCCACGGCGTGCGAAAGACCTGGGCGAACGACGGCGTGCCGACGACCACCGGGATCACGGTCCAGCCGGGCGAGAAACACACCTACACCATCCCGGCGAACGTCCCCGGGACGCACTTCTATCACTGTCACTTCCAAACTCATCGCCACATCGACATGGGGATGTACGGTATCTTCCGCGTCGATCCGAAGGGGTACGAACCAGCCGACAAGGAGTACTTCTTCACCATCAAGGACTGGGACTCCCGTCTGAACCGCCAGATAGCTGGCGAAGACGTCAGCTACAGCCCTCGAAACCGCAATCCCGATGTCTTCACCATCAACGGGAAGAGTCTCCCGCGTACGCTTCACCCCGAAGACGGCTCGCCGATCATCGTCGATCAGGGTGATACCGTTCGCCTCCACATGGTCAACGCCGGCTACATGTCTCACCCGATGCACACGCACAACCACCGGTTCCGGGTCGTCGAGCGCGACGGTGGGGTGGTTCCCGAGGCGGCCCGGTACGAACAGGACGTGACGAACGTCGCCCCGGCACAGCGACACACGGTGGAGTTCGAGGCGGACGCCGATCCGGGCATCTACCTGATGCACTGTCACAAGGTCGATCACGCGATGAACGGGAACGTCTACCCTGGCGGGATGGTCTCCGGCATCGTCTACCGTGAGGCGATGGACACCGACATCTTCGCCGAGATCATGGGATACGCCGGCTACGAAGGGTAACTCGAACTGTCCTTGATCGACGAACGGGCCCATTCGACCGATTGACCGCGACGGTCGCTCGTCACTTCAGTTCCTATTGTACGGATTGTCCCGATACTGTCGATTGTATCGATACTGTCTGGGTAGATCATAATACCCCACCACGCCTGGGTTCGGGTATGTCACAAAGTGGGCTCTCCACGGATGACGACGAGGGGTCGATCGACCAGGTGGCAGCGGCGCTCGACGCGACCTGGTTGCTCGAGCCCGCCCGTGCCGTCCGAGCGTGCTGTGGGTCGATACCCGCGCGCCGCTACGGAAACGAGACGGCGGCAGTCGCGGCGGTGATCGTGGCGAGTCGCCGGTCCGACCGTCGATCGATCGACCGTCGGTCAGCCTGCGACACCCTTGGCCTCGATCCGAGCGAGGTTGCCCACGCAGTCGAGCTGCTCGAGGCGAAGCTCGCCGAGCCAGCACCGGCAGCCGAACGGCGACGCCTCCGGCAAACGCTCGTGGCGATCGACGAGTTACTCGCCGCGATCGAAGCGGGTCGGACGAACCCGCCGCGGCTCGCCGGTCCGGGATTCGCGGCGATCGATCCCCGAATTCGGGCACTGGCTGCACAGCCCCTGTCGGCCGTCGACGAGGAGGCCCTTCGACGGGACCGTCGCCGGTTCGCGGCTGACCTGTCGCTCGCCAGGTTGGGGGCCGACATCTACGTCCATTTACACGTCGACCCCGCGGACTGAGCGATTGCGGAACAGTTGTATCGGCGATACGGGAAGGCAGTGAGACTCGCCGATCTATGCACGTCGAACTGGATCACCGTTCGTCGAGCTCGATCATCGGCCGTCGAACCGGATCATTGTTTGTCGAGCTCGATCCCCGGCCGCCGAACTGAATCTTCGTTCGTCGAATTGAATCAGCGTACGTCGAACTTGTGGTGGAACGCGCGGTAGGCGTTCTCGCCGCGCTCGGTCAGCTCGACCAGCCGGCGTCGACCGACCTGTTCGACGGTGACGTAGCCGTCTTCGAGGAGGGGCTCGACGATGTGCGTATCCAGCAACCTGAACGCGCCCTTATCCGTCGACGGATTTCTGTCGGCGATGAACGAGAGGCCGAGCTCTCTCGCGTACTCGATCAGGTCGCTCTTGTTCGGCCGCGTCGTCTCGAATCGGTCGTCGATGGCGGCCGGATCGGCCAGCAGTTCCATGATCGCGATCTGGTCGGGCGTCGGCGAGTCGATCGGGTACGTCGGAACGGGCGTCGTCGATTCCATGCCGGACGTGATCGGGTGATCGTCCGCGTCGTGGGCGTAGGACTCCGGCGTGACGTAGTACGCCGTCGCGTCGGTGGAGACGTCCATACAGGCGATGGTTGCACCGATCGCCGGGATCGTTCCCGCACCGGAGACGTTGACGTAGACGTCGTCACCGTCGTGGCGGGCTGCGAGCGTCGTGACGTCGCCGAGCACGCTGTATACGTCCGCAAAGTCGGTTTCTGTGACCGTCAGTTCCTGTACGAACTCAGCAATCTCGTCGCAGAGGTCCTCGACGTAGGCTGGCACCTCGGCTGGATTCTCGTGGACGAGGATGTGGGCGACGTCGGCCCGCTGCTCTTCGATCGGGTGGAGTACCCGATCGTACTCCGAACTCACTGGAGCGATGTGAACGCGCTGCGTGACGTCCATACTGATCCAGTGGTCGGTTTCCTGTTAACTCTGCTGAAAGACGACGCCCGGATCGTCGATGGGTACCCGTCTTCGTTCGACTGGTCGCTCATTTTCACTTTCACTCTGGTCTGGTCGACTTCATGTGCTCGGAGTGCCTTTGATTGAGTAACCAATGATGGACGACGAGGGTGATCGACTTGCAGCGCGTCGATCGGTCGGTGACTGTCCGCGATGTGGGGCGTCGATCGACGAGACAGCCGTCATCATCGAATACGAAGTGAGTGACCGTGAAACGGCGTACGCGGAGTGCCCGACGTGTGAGGACGTAGTCAGTCCACGATAGCGCTGGTTCCGATCGGTTCGGGCTACACTGTTCGATCCGACTCGCTTACACTCAGTCTGAACGCTAGCCGAGTGAATCGGATAGTGCTCGCTTCACAAAACTGCGTTGTCGCCGTTATTCCTCGGCCATCGACCCGAAGACCGCTTCGGCGTCGGCTGGCACGTCGAAGTCGTGGTAGTGTTCGCCCCGTTCGCCGGAGAGGATGTTCAGGGCAGCGGCGGCGCCGTCGCCGGCGGAGATCACTGCCTGCCACTCCTCGGCGCGGACCATCGCGCCGGTCGCGTAGACGCCGTCGATCGACGTCTCCATTGTGACGTCGACGTCGACGATGTCCCCATCGAAGTCACAGCCGAGCGCTTCGGCGAGATCGCGGTTCGCGCCGGTCGCGAGCACGACGTAGTCGGCCGTCTCCTGGCCGTCGTCCGTCTCGATCGTAAAGCCGTCGTCGGTCCCCTCGATGCGCTCGACGTGTGCTCCCTGGCGACGGTCGACGCCGAGGTGGTCGACCTGATTCCGCATCGTCTCCAGCAGGCCCGACCCGTCGACGGAGCCGATACCGGGGTAGTTGAACAGGTGTGCCTTGTGCATCCAGGTCTCGTCCGAGTCGTAGACGGTCGTTTCGAGTCCGTTCTTCTCGGTGAACAGTGCGGCCGACAGGCCGGCTGGCCCGCCGCCGACGACGTGTACTGTGGACATACGGTGATTACTGTCCGGTCGCTCGGCAAAAACCTGTTGCGGATACCCCCCTCGATGCCCGGAACCGTCTTGCTAGGGGACCTGTCTGGGACCGTCTCGGTGGCTGACCACGGTGGCACGACGAAAGCAGGTTCGGATCCGAACCCATATATCGGATCGGAGACAATGGTGGGTACGCGACCAATGTCCCAGCACGCCCAGCAGTCCGATGCGACCGTCGAACAGGTGAACGAAGCGGCCTGTCCGACGGTGGAGGCGATCGATCAGATCGGATCGAAGTGGCGATTGCTCGTCCTCTACGACCTCCGTGAGGCAGACGAGAAGCGATTCAACGAGATCAAGCGATCCACGCAGGCGAACTCGCGGACCCTCTCGCGCGTGCTCGACGATCTCGCCGATGCCTCGCTCGTCACCCGTCGCGTCGAGGATCAGCCGATCGCGACCTACTACAGTCTCACACAGAAAGGCGAGGCACTGTGCCCCGTTCTCTCCGATCTCGAAGACTGGGCGACCGAGTGGATCAACGGCTGATGCTCTCACCCGTCGGACCCTGACGTCGGTAGCACACAGCGTGTGTCGCCGTCGTCGAGGACGACGATGACACGCTCTCCTTCGGCGAGCGGTGGCAGTTTCTCGCGTCGCTCGACGATCTCGTCGACGACTCGACCGTCCGACTCGAGGAGAATAACGACCCACGTGTCGTCGACGATTCGATCGACGACGCCCGGATAGACCGCGAATCGCTCTTCTGGATCGGTTGGCTTCGTTTGGTCGTCGGAGGCGCTCGGTCGGTTCTGGTCGTTGTGGTCTCCGTGGCGGTTTGCTGCGCCACGTACGACCGTCGTTGGAACGAGTGTTCCCGCGGCGATGGCGAGTCCCTGGCAGACGGTCCGGCGGGTCCACGTTGGCTCGGTGGCCATGACCCGGGCTGGCCGCGCCTTCGGATATAAACCGTCGGGCGTGCCTCGTCGCTGGTGACACTCGGATTGACGCTGATCCGCGTCAGGGCTGTTAAGTGACCGCACGGCCAGTCGTCGGACATGGCGACCGAGCGCGGGCCGGCGGCCGACTGGCGGGCGACCTACGACTATCGGAGCGAGACGGTCGAGCGTCCGGCGCTCGCCGACGCGATCGCGAGACGGATCGACGGCGAGGTGCGAATGGACAACTACTCGCGTTCGCTGTACGCGACCGACGCGAGCGCCTACGAGGTGACGCCGATCGGGGTCGTCTTCCCGCGATCGACTGCGGACGTCGCCGCCGTGATGGACTACTGTGCCGAGCAGACGATTCCCGTCCTCCCCCGCGGCGGGGGGACGAGTCTGGCAGGCCAGACGGTCAATCGAGCGGTCGTTCTGGATTTCACGCGGTATATGGACGAGATCGTTGCTATCGACGCTGACCGGCAACTGGCCACCGTTCAGCCTGGTGCGATCCTCGGACGGCTGAACGAGGCCGTCGAACCCGACGGACTCACGTTCGCACCGGATCCGGCCTGGGGCGACAAGAGCGCGATCGGCGGCGCGATCGGCAACAACTCGACCGGCTCGCACTCCCTCCTGTACGGCAAGACGGACGCCTACGTCGAATCGTGTGAGGTCGTGCTCGCCGATGGGACGGTGACCGAGTTCGGCGAGGTGACGATCGAGACGCTCGAACACCGGGGCGATCTTGACGGCACGCTCGAAGAACGGATCTACGCCACGGTCGCCCGGATCGTCGACGAGGAAGCCGACGCGATCGACGACGCCTACCCCGCCCTCAAACGGAACGTCTCCGGATACAACCTCGACAGGCTGGTAGCAGAAGCGCGTGGTTCGACGCTGCCCGGCAGTGAGGAGACCGGCGATCCGGGTACCGTCAACCTCGCTCGACTTCTGGCTGGCAGCGAAGGGACGCTCGCGATCGTCACCGAAGCGACCGTCTCGCTCGAACCGCTCCCGGAGACGAAGTCGGTCGCGATGCTGTGCTACCGCGATCTTCACCACGCGATGGCCGACGTCTCGGCGATCCTGGAACACGATCCCGCCGCCGTCGAAGTGCTCGACGACGTGCTCATCGATCTCGCCCGCGAGACGGCGGAGTTCGGCCCCGTCGCCGACCGGCTCCCCGACGGGACGAACGCGACGCTACTCGTCGAGTTTTACGCAGACTCGGGCGTCGACGGCGAGAACGCGGTCGCGACCCTCCTCGCCGATCGCTGTCCCGGCGTCGAACCGATCGGTACAGTCTCGGACGCAGTCATTTCGTCGGCCGGCGAGGGGGCAACGACAGGGGAACCTGCCCGTGCGTTCGACGCCCTCGAAGCACACGAGCCGGATGAGCGCGCGACGCTGTGGGACCTGCGAAAGTCGGGCCTCCCGATCTTGCTCTCGCGGACGACCGACGCGAAACACATCTCGTTCATCGAGGACACGGCGGTGCCACCGGCCCGTCTCCCCGAGTTCGTCGACGGCTTCGAGGCGATTCTCGAATCGCACGATACGTACGCGTCGTTCTACGCCCACGCCGGTCCCGGCGTGTTACACGTCAGGCCGCTCGTCAACACCAAGACCGAGATGGGCGTCGACCAGTTCCACGATATCGCCGACGACGTGACGGAACTGGTGGTCGAACTGGGTGGGTCGGTCTCAGGCGAACACGGTGACGGCCGGGCCCGAACCCAGTGGAACCGCCGCCTCTACGGCGACCGCGTCTGGGACACGTTCCGCGAGCTGAAGGCGGCGTTCGATCCCGACTGGCTGCTCAACCCCGGGACCGTCTGTGGCTACGCCGAGGGAGAGATTGAGAGCGATGGCGACGGCTTATCGGCATCTTCCGGGGCCGAATCGGCCCCGCCGTCTCGCGCGAGGACCGCGGACATGCGTGAGCACCTTCGATTCGACCCCGACTACGAGTTCGAAGCGGGCTTCGAACCCACACTCGAGTGGGACGACGACAACGGATTCCAGGGGATGGTCGAACTCTGTCACGGCTGCGGCGGCTGTCGGGGCGACCAGTCGACGACCGGCGGGGTGATGTGTCCGACCTATCGTGCGAGTCAGGAGGAGATCACCAGTACGCGCGGGCGGGCGAACGCGCTCCGACAGGCCATGAGCGGCGAACTGCCCGACGGTGAGCAGTTCGAAGACGAGTTCGTCGAGGAGGTGCTGGACCTCTGTATCGGCTGCAAGGGCTGTGCCGTCGACTGCCCGAGCGGGGTCGACATGGCCAAGCTCAAAGCCGAGGTGACCAACGAGTACCACGAGCGACACGGTGTCTCCCTTCGCGACCGGCTCTTCGCGAACGTCCACACCCTGTCGGCGGTGGGGAGTCGGCTCGCGCCCCTGTCGAACTGGGCGTCGGCCGTTCCCGGGGCTCGCTGGCTCCTCGAGCGAACGCTGGGCATCGACGCCGACCGGGAACTCCCCACGTTCCGTCGGGAGACGTTCACCGATCGGTTCGAGCGACGACCGACGGTCGAGTCGACATCTTCCTCGGAAGGCGGGCGGAAAGCCCTCGTTTTCCCGGATACGTACACGAACTTCACGAACCCTGAGCCGGGTGTCGCAACCGTGTCCGTTCTCGAAGCTGCCGGTGTCGAAGTCGCCCTCGCGCCGGTGTCGGGCGACAGCGGCCGACCGGCCTACTCGAAGGGATTCCTCGAACAGGCCCGGTCGCGTGCAGCCGACACCGTCGACGCGCTGGCGCCGTTCGTCGACGATGGGTGGGACGTGGTCGTGATCGAACCGTCGGACGCCGTCATGTTGCAGTCGGATTACCTGGACCTCCACCCGGGTGAGCGGACCAGGGCCGTCGCGGCCGCCACCTACGGTGTCTGTGAGTACATAGATCGATTCGACCTCGTCGACGAGCTTTCCGTCGATCCGGCAGCCACCTCCTCGATCACGTACCACGGCCACTGCCACCAAAAAGCGACGAAAACGGCCGCCCACGCCAGCGCCGTCCTCGATCGGGCTGGCTTCGACGTCGATCACCTTGACTCGGGATGCTGTGGTATGGCCGGAAGCTTCGGGTACGAGGCCGAACACGCCTCGATGAGTGACGCGATCGGCTCGATCCTCTTCGAGCAGGTGGCCGATAGCGACGGCGATCGGGTCGTGGCACCGGGCGCTTCCTGTCGGACTCAGCTGGCGTCGCGCGAACCCAATGGCGAGGAACCACCGACACCGATCGAAGTACTGGCGGACGCCCTCACCGTCGAATCATCGGGGGCGTGACGTGGTGCCACCGGTTGTTATACTTTCACACGCTAAGGGCGGCTACGCCGACGGATCTCAAGGGTAACTGTCTTATCAGGCCCCGCTGAATCGGGAGGTATGAAGGCCGTCGTCCTTGCCGGTGGCTACGCGACACGACTGTGGCCGATCACGAAGAATCGACCCAAGATGTTTCTCCCGATCGGCGAGACGACCGTCGTCGACAGAATCTTCGACGATCTCGAGGCGGACGACCGGATCGACACCGTCTACGTCAGTACGAACGAGCGGTTCGCAGCGGAGTTCGAGACGCACTTGGCCGAGGCCGACTACGAGAAACCGCAGCTCTCCGTCGAGGAGACGACCGAGGAAGACGAGAAGTTCGGCGTGATGGGGGCGCTGGCTCAGCTCATCGATCGAGAGAACGTCGACGACGACCTGCTCGTTATCGCAGGGGACAATCTCCTCTCGTTCTCGGTCGGCGACTTCCTCGATTACTTCGAAGCACGCGAGGCGCCGACGATCGCGGCCTACGACGTTGGGTCGCTCGACCGGGCCAGCGAGTACGGCCTCGTCGAACTGGAGGACGACCGGGTCGTCGATTTTCAGGAGAAACCGGAGGATCCGAACAGCACGCTGGTCTCGATCGCCTGCTACGGCTTCCCGCGTGAAGCCGTCGGACTGATCTCGACGTATCTCGAAGACGGCAACAACCCCGACGAACCGGGCTGGTTCATCCAGTGGCTCCAGGCGCGCCGGCCGACCTACGCCTACACCTTCGAGGAAGCCTGGTTCGATATCGGCACCCCGGAGAGTTACCTCGACGCCGTCGCGTGGTATCTGGACGGCGACTCGCTCATTTCCGAGACGGCGACGCTCGACGACGCGACCATCGGAAACGACGTTCACGTCATGGCCGACGCCGAGATCGTCGATACGCACCTAGAAAATACCGTCGTCTTCCCGAACGTCACGCTGAAGAACGCGGACATCCGCGGGTCGATCATCGACGAGGACACGCTCCTCGAAGACGTCGATCTGGCGACTGCGCTCATCGGCGCCCACACGCAGATTTCGAACGATCGGTAGCTCCTGCCTGGTCGGTCTCGCCTTCTGTTCTTCCTATTCTACCCGCGTCGTCACTCCAGCGACGCGTCAGTGACAGTTATCGAACCGCGCGTGCCGTCCCACGTCGTCTCGTACTCGATGTCGAGCCGGCGGTCCATGTGGGGCGCGTCGAGTACCATCGTCTCGAACTCGCCGCCCTCGCCGAGGAGGTGGACACCGTGGGAGTCGGCGAGTGTTTCCAGTTCGTCGATCGCTGCGTGGTCGAGGGGTCTGCCGAGCCAGGATTCGTCGAGACCGTGGGCTGCCACCTGAACGATCACGATCTCGAAGTCGGCCGCGAGCATGTCCGTGGCAAGCGCGCGGGGATCGGCCTGCCAGAGCGGTGCGAAGAGTTCACAGTCGAACTCCGTACAGAGGCGTTCCACCCGTTCGCGTTGATACTCGCTTTCGACGGCGCCGACGACGAGGCCGGCGATGCCGCCGGCTGTGTCGGCTGCGAGCGAGCGGAGTGCCGTCTCGAGTGGCTCGACTTCCCGATCGCCCTGCGTGCCCGAATCCGTCGCCTCCTCGGTCTCGAACGAGTCGGGATGGACGTCGAGTGATCGGATTCCGATGCTGTCGGCCGCGAGTGTCGCCAGCTCGGTCGCCGGGACGTGGTACATGTACGAGTCACCCTCGGGGTGAATCGTGAGCAACCGATCGACGTCGATGCCGCGTTCGAGCGCCAGATAGAGTGCGTACGAGGAATCCTTCCCGCCGGAGAAGAGTGACACCCAGGCGCCGGAGGCCTCCGTCATACGAGCACCTGGCGACGCCCGGCTAAATTGGTGACGATTTTCACTATCACGCTGTCGAACCCACGAGTCAGCCGTGCCAATCACTTGCTGGTTCACCAGTCCGTCGCTCGATGTGACCCGATCGCCGGAACGATACCAGTCGCTCGCGACACGTCACTGTCGTTCCGCTCAATCTGAGTCCGTGTGCTCGGTGAACTCGGAATCATCGATCGCAGCCGTCGCGAGCCGTGAGGTCAGTCGGACCCCGACGATGCTCAGGGCGAACGCGACGGAGACGTAGAGGGCGAGACGCTGGCTGGCGGAGAGTGAGATGGCCTCGATGGTCGTCGTCCCGATCGAGATCGGTGGGACAATGATCGGATCGATGAGATCCTGCTGTTCGAGAAAGTACGCGGAGAAGCCTCGCACTACGAGACCGACCGAGACGACGACAAAGGGCAAGTTGAGGTACGACCGGCGGAGCGGTTCGTCCTCGATGGTCTCGTCTAACAGCCGTCCCGCGCTGGCGACGAGGGCGGCCATCGCGATCCAGGGGACGCTGTCGTTGACGAACTGCATCGTGGGGAGCAACACCCCGGCGGTGTCGTCCAGTCCCGAGACACCGAGCCCGCCGACGAAGAGCCCGATCAGCGTCAAGCCGGCCGCGACGACGTACGTGACGACCGACACCTGGCCCGAGTAGATCGACTCGCGTGCTTTGATCGCCAGCGCCGTGACGATCTCGTCGATGTTGAACCCCTTGTAGAGCAAGAAGAGGCCGATGACGGTGGTGATGGCCGCGGCTCCCTGTGCGAGCGTGGTGACCGACGCGAGGATCGGGAAGACCAGCAGCGTCAACCCGACGGGGACCAGGATCGTCTGTCGAAGCTCCTCGTCGCCGAGAAACTGCTTCAGCAGGTAGTACGTGGACTCGATGTCCCTGGCCTGCCTGACGACGACCCGATCGACCGAGTCGACGCGGAGTCGACTCTCGACGACGGGAACGAGTTGCTCGTCTTCGGTGCTGTCGAGGACGACGACGGCCGAGTCGAGGTCGTACTCGGCGGCGAGGTCGTCGAGTTGCCGAGCGACCGCACGATCGGCGCTCACCATGGATTCGCGTTCGCCAGAGACGACGGCGACGACGACGTCCTCGTTGTCGTCTCGGAGTTGCTGGGCGACGGAAAGCGTCTCGAGGAGGGCGTTGACTCCGGAGTCCTCTGGGTCGGCGAGTCCGACGTCGGTGACGAGCGCTCTGACTGCTTCCCAGCCGACGATCGGCGTGGAGAGCCCGGTCTTCCGACCGACGTCGTCGTTCCGGTCCAGGCAGACGACCAGCGAAGTCACAGTGTCTGGTCCTCCTCGCTCCCGGGTAAAATCCTTTGTCCTCTTTCGGCCGAGTTTCGTCCGGTGGACGCCGTCCTCGTCGTCAGTTTCGGGGGTGGTCTGCGCCACGGCGACGTCACTGGTGCCAGGTGACGTATCGGTCAACTGGTGTATGACAGCGACCGAGCGAAACCGAGTGCCGGGTGTCACCCGTCTTCGTTTTGTACGACAAATCGCTGAATATTGTCTGACAGGGTTTTATCCTCTCCCCTGGCATACCCCGTTATTCCCTGGGTCCGCCGCCCGCTCGGCGGACGGGGAGGTAACAATGAACGCAATCGACGACGCCACCATCGCCCCTGATCTCGACCCGACGACGTCGACCACCGTCCAGCACGACTGGGCGTCCGACGAGTCGATCACCGTTTCGATCGTCACCGCAATCGCCCAGCGCGCCGGTGTCGACCCCGAAGACGTCTCGCACCTGTACGAGCGCCTCGATCCCGACTCGCTGGAGTCGCTCTTTTCCCCGACGACGCAGTCGGGTGCTCGAAACAGCGGCCACCTCTGGATCCCCGTCGACGACTACGGCGTGACCGTCTACGCGGACGGGCGGATCGTCGTTCAGTCGTTGACGTGAGCTGTCGTTTGTGTCGTGACTGTCTGTGCGTTGCAGTATCGCTCACCGACGACTCCGTGGCATCGTTCGTTCTCGGCGGCGCCGCTCGTTCGTCGGTGAGCGCGCGGAGAAACCGTCGCTTCGACGCCGATTACAGCAGGCCGGTCTTCTGGAGCTTCATCAGGTCCTCGGTCTCTAGGGTCTCGCCTTCCTTGAACTTCTGATAAATCTCCTCGGCTTCCTCTTTGGCCTCCTCTTTCTTCTTGTCGCGAGCGGACTTGCGCTCTTCTTCTTCCTCCTTGTCCATCTCGCGCAGGCGCTTCTGGACGCGGACGAAGTCCTCGTGGTGGCGGTCGGCCGCCTCCTGGGCCTCCACGAAGGAGTCGTGCATGTCGTCGGCCTCGTCACGGATGTCGTCGGCCTCTCGGTAGGCCTCGATCATCTGGTTGTGGTGCTCCTGGGCCTTGTCGGCGAGCTCCGTCACCTTCTGGTGGTGCTGGGAGGCTTCCGATCGGACCTCTTCGGCCTCTGCTCGGAGGCCTTCGAGCTCCTCACTGCCGTCGAGTTTGTCCTTGCGCTCGGCGTACTCCTCGCGCTTGCCTTCGATCTTCTCGATGAGCTCGCGCTCTTCGTCCGTCGAGAGCACTTCCGTCTGCTGTTTGAACTCGAGATCTTCGATCTCCGATTCGAGTTCCTCCAGGTCCTTGCCTTCGTCGAGTTCGAGGTCGGACTTCAGCTCGTCGACCTTGTCGAAGAGCTCGTTCGCCTCGGCGTTGAGCTCGTTTCGGCTCTCTTTGTGTTCCTGGACCTGTTCGTTCAACTCGTCTCGTTTTTCGCGATGCTCCTGGGCCTCGTCGACCTTCTCACGCGTCTTTGCGTTGAGATCGTCACGCTTCGACGCGCGTTCAGAAGCCATCTGGTTCAGCTCGTTTCGCCGGTCGCGGAGTTGACCGGCCTTCTTGATGAGCTGTCCCTTCGATTTGTTTGCGAGATCGTCCTCTGTCAGTTCGATGTTCTTCGATTCGTCTACCATGTGTTCAAACCTCTGTGCCATACCCGCACCGGCTGGCGCAACCGCTCAAAAGCAGCGAAATCTCGGTCAGTAAGATTCCCTGTCATCGGTTATCGAGCGATACGCGCCACGCCGGTGGCGCTCTGGTACCTCCAACTACCGTCGCCCAGTAGTTAAAGGTACCGGAAAATCGCCCTGTGGAAATCGTTAACACGGGCCGTCTGGAGCGTATACGTGGCCAGCAACCGTATTAAGCTGATGGTCATAACCGATACACATTCTCACTCGATCCCCCGTCCGTCTCGACGACGAGGGAGAGGGTCGAAGCGCCCGATGGAATGGTGAACGGCCCGAGTTCGGCCACGGAGGTTGCGTCGAGCGTTGACGACAGCTGCTCAGCGGCATCGGCTGCACGGCAGGTGACCGTCGCGTCCACGCGGTCGCTCGTCTCGTTTACGAGCCAGATCGTCGTCGTTTCACCGGCTGACGGACTCCCCTCGACGACAGCCCGTACCGGTTCGAAGATACCGGCGATATCGTCACCTTCGAGCCACGCTTCGACGCGGTGGGCTTCTTCTGCAATGGCACTGTTCGAGACTCCTTCCCGCCCGGGTTCGACGAGGACGAGTCCCGACCCACGGCGGCGAAGCGCCTCGACGGTGGTCCGGAGCGCCGTCGATCGCTGCTCGTCGAGTGCCGTCGAAGCGCCGCCGTCCGTCGAGACGGCTGCACTAGACTCGTTCGGCTCGACCGAATCGGACTGGACAGCGTTCGAGGTGGGGCGGCCGGATGTGGATGCGGGCAGCGGTGAACTGACGATGGCACCCATCGTGTCGTCGCCGTCGTAGCGATCGAGCAGCCACTCGACGGACGCCTCGTCTACGTATCGCCAGCCCGGGGCGAGTCGGACGACGTCCGAATCGGTCCCCGGCGGTCCGACGAGCGGAATCGGGACCAGGTCGGCTGGGAGCGCCGCCGCGATGTCGTCGACCGTCCCTCGATCGTCGTCGGCGCGCCAGGCACGCCAGCGGACGCGCGCTCTCGCGAGCAGTCCGGTCCCGAGGGCGTCGTCGAACGGCGCGGATCCGCCGTCCCTGATCCCGACCATCGACAGACTCGGATTGCCGTACCGGTGGCCGTAGAGCCGATCGGCCACGGTCGTCGCCTGGTCGGTATCGGTAGACGGGGCGATCGGGAGGTCCTGCCAGACCAGCAGTCCCGCCTCGTCGCAGGCCTCGTAGAGCGACCGGGAGGGGACGTGACCGCTGAACCGAATCAGCGTCGCGTCCGCCGCGGCTGCTGCCTCGATCGTGGCTGCGGATGCCGTACCGGGCGGAAGGCTAACGCCGCGGGCGGGGACTGGCCGACCGTTGACCCGCAGCCCCGACTCGTCGCGGTCGATCGTTCGTAGTCCGATAGACCGCTCCAGCGATCGGTCGCCCACCTTGGCTCTGAGCGTATACCGATGCTGGGGACCGAGGCCACGTGGCCACCACAGGACTGGATCGCGAACGTCGATGACGGTTTCGACGGTCACTCGCTCTCCAGGGCCGGCCTCGATGGGCGTTCTGTCCATCGAGCCGCCGCCCCGGAAGCCGTTCGGGCGCAGGGAGAACGTGACCACGTCGTCGACCGGCTCGACGGTCTGGACGGTCGCCGTCACCGCGAGCGACGCTCGATCGTCGTCGACCGTCGGTTGCACCTGCAACGACCGAACGCCGGTGGTGGGAATCCGATGGACCGAGACCCCATCACGGATGCCAGGCACGGCAAACTCGGCTGGAACGTCGTCTCGCTCGGCAACGGCGGCCGTACTCGCGGATGGTTCGCACGCGATCAACAATTCGTTCGTCGACTCCGGCTCGAACGAGAACCGTCCCGGTTCGATCGGTCCGTCGTGGGTTCCGTGGAATCGATCGTTGATCCACACGTGCGCACGCCCGTAGACGCCCGTCAGTTCGAGTTCGGCCCGTTCGTCGCCCCCAGTTCTGGGGTCGGGGAACGTTCGCCTGTAGGCGATCGGGCCCGACTCGTCGGTAAACACCGTCGAGACGCCCGGAACCGACACGTCCTGCCACGATCGTACCGTCGGTGGCGACTCGCCGTTCATCGACGCGACCACGCCACCGCTCCACGTATCGGCCATCACCACAGCAACTGAACGCCGGCGTCAAAGCTGTTGCGACGATCGTGTCAACGCTGTCGGGTTCGTCGGGACCACCCACGACTGACAGTTGTGGACACTCTCGGTCAGATTGCAGCCCGTCCCGCCGGGTCCGAACGGCGATCGTCCGTCGGCCACGAACGGGAGCCGTCGATGCGGATAACAACGGCTTTCCGGGGCCGTCACCTGCCACCACGTATGTTTGCCGAACTCCGTACGGAGGTCCCAGCGTCGCCGGCGGCGCTCCGGGCCGAGTACGACAGAGAGCTCGCGGCCATCGTCGAATCCGTCGGTCTCGATCAGGCCGTCGCGGAGACGGATGTGAACCGAGACGATTTGCAGACGCTGCTCGATGGGGATTCACCTCCGATTTCGCTCACGGACGCCACCGCCATCGCTGCCCTCGATCCCGACCAGCCGGATGCGGAGTCGATCGAGATCGAAGCCTGTGAACACCTTCTGCTCGGCATGACGACTGCGGTGCTCGACGTTGAGCGACTCGCAATCGAACTCGACCTCGATCTCGATCCGACGGAGATTCAACAGAAGATCGAACGTCGTGCGCCCATGTCGTTCGCGGAGTTCGTCCACATCCAGCACACGATCGCGGAACAGTCTCCATAGGGCTCTCCCCGTCGCAGCCTCCACAGGGCGCCATCGCGTCGTAGTCGGCGTACCCGTTGTGATTCCGGTCTGACCGGTTTCGATCGTATTTGTCACTCTCTCACTCCCGTGCTATCGAAGATCCCGCAATATTTGGGGTGCTGGTCGGTCCTACGGCCGGTCTCGGAGGATTGAAATGTGTTCGCCTTCTAGCTGACCCAATGTCATTCGACGACGTTTCGGACGCGATACGAACGTTCGAACACGACGGCTCGTCATACAAGATGGCCGACCTCACGGTTTTAGAGGAGGAAGGCCTCGTTGATCTCGACTCGCTCCCAGTGAGCATCCGCGTCATGCTCGAATCGGTGCTGCGCAACGCCGATGGCGACACCATCGACGTCCAGGACGTGAAAAACGCCGCGAGCTGGCGTCCCGACGTCCCGAACGTAGAGGTTCCGTTCACGGTGTCGCGTGTGGTCCTGCAGGACCTGACCGGCGTCCCGGCGGTCGTGGACCTCGCGGCACTGCGGTCGTCGGCCGACCGCAAAGGCGTCGACCCGTCGGTCGTGGAACCGGAGGTTCCCTGTGACCTCGTCATCGACCACAGCGTCCAGGTCGACCACTTCGGCAGCGACGAGGCCTACGAGAAGAACGTCGAACTCGAGTACGAACGAAACGAAGAGCGCTACCGCGCGATCAAGTGGGCCGAGCAGGCGTTCGACGAGTTCAACGTCGTCCCGCCGGGGACGGGCATCGTTCACCAGGTCAACTTAGAGCACCTGGGCCGCGTCGTCCACGAACGAGAACAGGACGGCGAACAGTGGCTCTACCCAGACACGCTCGTCGGCACCGACAGCCACACGCCGATGATCGGTGGAATCGGCGTCGTCGGCTGGGGCGTCGGCGGGATCGAGGCCGAGGCCGCGCTGCTCGGCCAGCCCATCACGATGCAACTGCCCGAGGTCGTCGGCGTTCGCCTCTCGGGCGAACTCCCCGAGGGCGCGACCGCGACCGACCTCGTGCTCCACATCACGGAGAAGCTCCGACAGGTCGGCGTCGTCGACCGGTTCGTCGAGTTCTACGGTCCCGGCGTCTCCCAGCTGTCGGTCGCCGACCGCGCGACCATCTCGAACATGGCGCCCGAGCAGGGCTCGACGATCAGCATGTTCCCGGTCGACGAGAAGACCCTGGAGTACCTCGAACTCACCGGTCGCGATCCCGAACACATCGACCTCGTCGAATCCTACCTCGAAGAGCAGGGCCTCTTCGGCGAGCAGAACCCCGAGTACACCGAAACCGTCGAGTTCAATCTCGGCGACGTGGAACCGAGCCTCGCCGGCCACAAGAAGCCCCACGCCCGGATCCCGATGGGTGACCTGGACGAGCACTTCCCGACGCTGCTCGAAGAGGAGGGTGTGATCGACTCAGGTACGGCCGAGAGCGACGGCGGACTCGTCTCGAAGAACCCGCCCGAACTCGACGAGAACGTCCCCGTCACGCTGGACGATGGCACCGAGATCGAGATCGGTCACGGCGACGTCCTCGTCAGCGCGATCACGAGCTGTACGAACACCTCGAACCCGTCGGTGATG
>JGI2924J29684_1078004_pt1 | contig 27642 bp, 24 predicted proteins | sample BenlonsequencITS_FD_29684 | JGI IMG/M metagenome (IMG submission 29684)
GGTTCGCCAGCCGCGCTCGTCGACCGTCACGCCGGATCGGACCGGCTCGTCGTCGACCTGGCCGAGACGGGGGTCGATGCCCCTGCGATGTCGAGGGCCCGGGACGAGTCCGTCGACGGCGACGCACCGTCGTCGGGAGACGACCCCGTCGCCACAGCACGTGAGATACTTCCCAACCGGATCGAGCGCGACCGATCGCGCCTGGTCGTCCACGACGTCGACCCGACCGACATCGGGTCGGTGGCGGACGACCTGTCGGCGGCAGGAGTCGAGTACACCGGCCTCCGCTGGACGGAACCTGGCCTCGAGGCGGTTTACTACGCGCTCGCGGACGCGGAGACCGATGCCGAGCCGGGTGGTCCCAACACGGTCGCTGGTGAGGCGAGTGCGAAGTCGAATCCGCCGATCTCAGACACCGGAGGTGGCCGCCCATGACGGCCGTCGATTCGCCCGCCGCGCGCGTTCGCCGGATCCGCGGTGCGGTGAGTGCCGGTTGGCGGGCGTTCGTGCGGCGGCGGACGGCTGTCTTCTTCACGTTCTTCTTCCCGGCGATCCTCGTGATCATCTTCGGGGCCCTCGTTCGGACCAGTTCGGGTGGCGGCGGGCTGTTCGCGGAACCGGCGGGCTACTACGTCCCCGGCTACCTCGCCACCGTCGTGCTCTTTACGCCCCTCTCCCGGATGAGCAGCGAGGTGGCTCGCCACCGGGAGGGTAACCGGTTCGAGAAGCTCGCGACGACGCCGCTCGGGCGCACCGAGTGGCTCCTGGCACAGACGATCGTCAACGCGGTCATCATCACGATCGCGGCCGCGCTGATCCTCGTGCTGGTCGTCGCCCTCACCGGTGCGACCGTGACGCTCTCGGCGCTGTTACCCGTGTACGTCCTCGTCGGCGTCGTCGGCTTCTGTGGACTCGGTGCAGCCCTCGGGAGTTACACCGAATCGCAGGATGGCGCCGTGGCAGCGAGCAACGCGATCGGGTTGCCGGTGCTCTTTCTCTCTGCGACGTTCGTGAATCCGTCGCAGCTGCCTGCGTGGTTCCTCCCGCTGGTCGATCTCTCGCCGCTCTCGTACTTCGCTCGCGGGGTCCGGGCGGCGACGTATCCCGCCGCCGACTACGGCCCAGTCCTCGGCCTCGACCCGGTAATCGGGAACCTGCTCGTCCTCACGGGGGCGTCGCTCGTCCTGTTCTGGATCGGCGCCCGGTCGATTCCGCAGACGGAATCGTGAGTCGGCCGCGCTTCCATGATTTCGGAGGTCGGGAGCTCGTCGGTTAGAACGTGTATCCCCAGATGTGGTTGAGCATGAGGTACGTCACGATTCCGAGGACGAGACTCAGGATCCACGATCCGGCGGCGATTCGACCCACGCGAGCGTGGATGCTGTCACGCAACTCTGCCGGCGTCCGAGTCAGGCCGAGCAACAGGGCGTAGAGGACGACCGGCACCGCGACCATCGATAGCACGATGTGGACGGCGAGCATGAGGAGGTACGCGTAGTACGCGGGGTCGGGTCCTTCGAAGTACTTCGTCCCGCCACCGCCCACTTTGAGGAGGTAGACGACGAGAAACAGCAAAATCGTCCCGAAGGCGCCGGCCATGGCGCGTCGATGGGCGTTCACCCGACCGTTTCGGATCCAGTACCAGCCGGCGATCAGCAGGGCCGTCGTCGTCGCGTTGATGACGGCGATTGCGTGCGTGAGGAAGTTGGTCTGGCCCTGGGTGAGATCCGGGTAGATCGGTACGTCGAGGAGGAAGGTTCCGAGGACGAGTCCGTACCCGATTACGGTCAGGACGATCGTACTCGCCGCCGTCCGGGTGCGGATCCACTCGCGAAGTCGGACAGGACTCATTACGTGGTTCTTTCGAGTCGATCGCTTTCCGTCTTGCCTTCCGTGGTGGGGCTCACTCGGCTTCGAGTTCGAAGGGAAGGGGATCGAGGCGCTTGCGTGCCTCGCGAGTCAGCTCGAACCGATAGCGTTCGCTCGTCGGTTCTCCGCCGGTCGCCCCGTGCTGGGTATAGACCACGCGGTCGACGGTGACCGACGCTGGCAGCTGATTCGCAACGACGATCGCACGTACTCCCGTGCCCGGTTCGAGTACCGCTGGCCCTGGCCACCACGTCTCGGGAAGTGACGTTCGTCCTGGCGTGAGGAGGGTCGAGGCCTCGTACATGAAGCCGTCGGTGCCGATAAAGCGCGTCTGTGATGGGCCCCGCCACTGCCGGCTCTGGGAGGTCGTGTTTGTGACCTCGTAGGCCGCGACGGCTCGTTCGAGCGCCGGTCTGGCTCCTGGTGTCTCGAAGAGGCGAGAAACGTCGACCGCCTCGTCGAATCCCACGAGTGCGAGTGTGATGAGGTCGCCTGTCACGGACAGGGGTCGCGTCGGGGACGATTCCGCCTCGATATCGAAGGTCGGGGCGTCCTGTGACCCCGTGTCTACGGCCATCGTCTGCGGCGTCGAGTGATCGGGCGGCTGTTCGCCGGTGATCGATTCGTAAGCCGCTTTGAGTTCGAGAAACTGCTCGCGGCAGCCACCCTGATCGGGATGGTGATCGGTCAGGAGCGCCCGATATCGCTGTCGGACCGTCGCGAGCGACGCGTCCGATGAGAGACCGAGAACCTCGTAGGGGCGCTCCATTGTCGTTCGTACCGACTCGCGTCCGGAAAAAGAGTCTTTCTGCTCACGATCCGATTCCGGCTCCGTCTTCGGTCCATTACATCCGACACTTTCGTACGGCCACGACAGCCGGCGCCGTGATGAGCCCACTCCACTGGCCTGGCAATCACCCAGCGGGATCGCCTGTCTGTCCCAGTCTCACGTCGATCCCGTCTGCAGCGGATCGACGTCGTCGACCGGAAGGACCGAGTAATCGACGGTGAGAATGTCGCTGGTCGCACGAATCTTCCCGACGAACGTGGAGATCTCCTCTAGCTGACCCTCGAGGACGAACAGCTCCATACAGTAGTGATCACCGACGTGACTGTGGAAGTTCGACGTCACGAGCTGTTCGTACTCGTGGCGCAGTGATATCATCCGCTCTTCGACCGTGGTCGTCTCGTAATCGAAGAGGACGGTGACGACGCCCATGAGCGTCCGATCCTCGAGTCTGGTTTCTTCGAACTCTCCGAGGAGTGAGCGGGATGCTTCTCGAACGACCTCGCTTCGGCCGGTGTACCCGTGTTCGTCGGCGAACTGGTCCAGCCGTTCGAGGAGCTCGTCCGGCATCGAGACGCTAACAACTGTCATATACTAATACTCGGTGCCACTGTTATTAAAATGCACGGAGACGGTCGAGATAGGACGTATTGCCGTCGGGCTACAAGCGGTACGGAACGGAAACTGGATTGCGAACGACCGTCACCCACCGGCAATCTCTGGGGACGACCGAGACCGGCCTTGATCGAACGTGTCCGGTAACTGTTTGCACAATCTCACTCGAAACCCCCGATTGAAGATAAAATCTTTTCATGGATGCGCCCAGACCCTGTGGTATCACCTGGTGGCGCCATGGTTACGATGGATACAGCGGATATCGAGACGGATTTGAGCCTGTTCAAGTACGACACGTTAGAACAGCTCCCACCCGAGTATCGAACATTGTCGGAATCCGAGCGTCGACCGCGAATCGAGGCTGCGCTCTCCGAACTCGGCGACGACGTCGTCGTCCTGGGACACAACTACCAGCGTCGAGAGATCGTCGAACACGCCGACTTCGTCGGTGACTCCTACGAGTTGTCGAAACGAGCCGCCGAGGCCGACGCCGAGTACGTGATCTTTGGCGGCGTCACCTTCATGGCCGAGTCCGCGGACATCATCACGGACGACGACCAGACCGTGATCCTTCCGAGTATGGAAGCGTCGTGCCCGATGGCGGGGATGGCCGAGGCCTTACAGGTCGACGCCGCGTGGGCCGAGATCACGGCCGCGGCACCCGACGCGGAGATCATCCCGATCACGTACATGAACTCCTACGCCGATCTGAAGGCGTTCTGTGCGAGTCAGGGCGGCCTCGTCTGTACCTCTTCGAACGCCCACCGCGCGTTCGAGTGGGCGTTCGAACGCGGCGACAAGGTGCTCTTCCTGCCGGACAAACACCTCGGAGAGAACACGGCCCACCGACTCGGGATGGAAGACGAGGTGGCGACGTGGGACCCCTGGGACCCTGCGGGGAAGGATCCGGACGAGGTCGTCGAGTCCGACATCATCTGCTGGGACGGCTACTGCCAGGTCCACGAGCGTTTCACCACCGAGCACGTCGAACAGGTGCGCGAGGACAACCCAGAAGCCAGTGTCGTCGTCCATCCGGAGTGCCGTCGCGAGGTCGTCGAAGCTGCGGACGTCGTCGGTTCGACGAGCACCATCTGCGAGACGATCGAGACAGCAGATCCTGGCGAGACGTGGGCGATCGGCACCGAGATTCACCTGACCGAGCACCTCCAGCGCTGGCATCCCGACGTCGAGGTGCTCCCGCTGTGCGGCGACGCCTGCATGGACTGCAACGCCATGCGCCAGATCGATCCGAACTACCTCACCTGGGTCTTAGAGGAGCTGGTGGCGGGTCGGGAACGAAACGTCATCGAGGTCGCGGCCGACGAGAAGGAACTCGCCGGCGTCGCCCTCGAACGGATGCTGGAGGTCTGAGTCGATGGTGAACGACGACCCCGCGGCTGCACCGGCGGCGGATGGGGACGATCGAACGGACGTTCTGGTCGTTGGTTCCGGGATCGCCGGCTGTGCCGCTGCGCTCGGCGCGGCCCGGGACGGTGCCGCGGTCTGTCTGTTGACGAAGGCCAGTCGGCCGGACGAAGCGAGTACCGACTGGGCACAGGGAGGCATCTCGACCACACGAGGCGATCCGGAATCGCTCAAGCAGGACGTGCTCGCAGCGAGTGCCGGCACTGCCGACGACGCGGCGGTCGACGTCCTCGTGGAGAACGCCGACGAGGCCGTTCTAGACGTGCTCGTCGACACGCTCGACGTCGACTTCGACCGCGACGGGGAGGAGTTCGATTACACGCGCGAGGCGGCCCACTCCACCGAGCGGATCCTCCACGTCGACGCCTCGACGGGGACGCACATCCTCCGCCCGTTCTTGCAGTACGTCGACGACCACGACCGGATCGAGGTTCGCGACGACACCGCGGCGCTCGACTTGCTCACTCACGAGGGGGCGGTCCACGGCGTCCTGACCGACGAAACCCCGTCCGGCCAGCCGATCTACGCGACGGCGACGATCCTCGCGACCGGCGGCATCGGCTCGCTCTACGGTCGGTCGACGAATCCGGACGGCGCGACGGGTGACGGTATCGCCATGGCCGCACTGGCCGGCGCAGACATCGCGGACATGGAGTACGTCCAGTTTCATCCGACGGCCTACGCGGGTGACGATCCGTTCTTGCTCTCGGAAGCGCTCCGGGGCGAAGGCGCCCATCTGCTGAACGCCGACGGAGAGCGATTCATGCCGGACGTCCATCCGGACGCCGAACTCGCACCGCGCGACGTCGTCGCGCGGGCTGTGGCCGACGAGCGCGACCGGACCGGTGACGTGTTCCTCGACGTGAGTACGCTCGCGGAACCGTTCGCCGATGCGTTCCCGAATCTGGCCAGCAAGTGTGAGGAACGCGGTATCGAGTCCGAGCGCATTCCAGTCGCGCCGTGCGAACACTTCCTCTGTGGGGGGATCGACGTCGACGATCGTGGCCGGGCGTCGCTCGCGAATCTCTACGCGGTCGGCGAGTGTTCCCGGACGGGCGTTCACGGGGCGAATCGCCTGGCCAGCACGAGTCTGCTCGAAGGGCTGGTCTGGGGGCTCAGAGCGGGCGAGACCGCTGCGGTCGCCGGCCCCGGCGAGCCGACTGGCCCTGAGACCGTCGACCCACCGGAGCTCAGGAACTCTGACCCCGAACTACCGGCACGATTCGCCGCGGAGAAGTTCACCCGACTGCGCCGAACGATGGACGCGTTTCTCGGCCTCGAACGCGACCTCGACGACGTCGCCCGGGCCGGGAGCGTGCTCCGGCGGCTCAAGGGCGAGGTCGACGCCTACACCAGGACACGTACCTCGCGGTCGCTGTACGAACTTCGAAACGCCTGTGTGACCGCCCTGCTGATCGCCCAGGCCGCTCGTGAGAACCCCGAGTCCGTCGGCTGTCACCACGTCGTCGACGATTCGGTGGCGAACGAGGCCCCCGGCCAGTAACCACTGGCGAGCACTTCTCTGTCATCAGTTTCCGCAACGAGCGACGGGACACCAGCTGTCGACAGTGGCTCGTCGACTCCATTCCCGATTCGTTACTCCCAGTACTCGGGAGCGAGAGCGGCGAAGTCTGCGGGTTCAGGTGCCATCCACACGAGCACGTCCTCGTCGTCCAGTCCGATCGCTTCGTAGCGACCGTCGCTGGTCCAGACGTTTTCGCGGTCCGTCTGGGCCCCGCGTGATTCGGCCCAATGGCGGACGTGCTCGAAGCCAGTTTCGGCGGCCGCCGTGTCCGCGAACCGGATCCGCCAGGACCACCCGTAGGCGCCGTCGTCGCGTTCGAACGCGGTGAACGCGTCGCCGCGCCACTGGTCAGTCACGGGAGCGCGGTAGCGGACCAGCGAAGCGTATACCTCGTCCGTCGTCTCCGGACTGCGGGTGTAGACCGCCTCGGTGGGAAGGGCGCCCGCGTGCCAGAGCGTCGTAAAGAGTGCCTGCATCCCGAGCCGCTCGGTATCGAGCAAGGTCCATCCGTCACCCGGTTCTGATGGGGCCGTAACCGGTTCGGGATGTCGATCCGGATACCACGCCGGATGCAGGATCTGCCCCGAGGAGACGGGCGGTTCGTCGTGACTCGCCCAGATCTCCTCCCAGCCGCCGCGGGCTGCGAGGGCCGACGCGAAGTCGTAGCCGTTGAAGTACGAGCCGTACTGGAGCAGGAGGGCCGGATCGAGCGATCCCGGACTGATTCGAGTGGGCTCTGCGAGTTGACAGTGAGCGAAGTCCCCGCCGCAGCCGTCGACGTACTCGTCTTCGACGAACATCGCCGTCCCCTCGACGACCGCCTGCTGAGCGCTGTAGCGGTCGAAGCCGACCGCCCAGCTGCGGTTCCACTCGTCGAGACTCCCCGTCTGGAACTGGATCGCGTGGAAGAGTTCGTGCGCGAGTAACTGGTCGTCGATGGTTGCATCGTCCGTCCCGACCAGTCGGATCGTCGCCGACGTTGGATCGTAGGAACCCGCGAACTCGAACGATCGGTCTGCATCCAGTCGCTCCGTGAGTCCGAGTGCGCGATAGGCGAGTTTCTGTGTCGTCGATCCCCCAACGACCGGATAGGTCCCGGCGCGCTCGCGCATCTCCGAGGGGGTGATGCGCTCGATCGTCGTCCGTTCGTGTATCGACGCCCCGACGATGGCCGTTAGGCGGTCGTAGACCGTCTCGGTTCGCTCGGCGAACCCGTCGTCGACGCCGTCGAACCGAAACTGCTCGGACGTGGGGGACGAGTCCCGATCCGAACACCCGGCGAGCGTGGCGCCGAGGGCGGCCGCCCCCGCTCGAACGAACTGCCGTCGTGTTCGCCGTCCCCGACGCATTTCCCGTCACTTCTCGCTCGACGATGAAATCCCTACCGTTCGAGTGATCGACGCTCCACGGCGCCTCGGAGAACGGGGCTCGCTACACGGCGAAACCGGTGGGGATAAACGGCTGCCGGCGAACCCCCTCACCGACGCAATGATCACCGATTCCCAGATCGAGGGCTGGCTCCGGGAGGACCTGGGTCATCACGACGTGACGAACCAGGTTCCCGGCGAGACCGCCGGCCGCCTCGTCGCGAAAGCGGCCGGCGTCGCGGCCGGCCTCGACGCTGCCGAGCGTGTCTTCGAGTATCTGGACGTCGACGTGACCGATCGCGTCGCCGACGGGACGTCGGTCGACGCCGGAAAGCCGATCCTCTCGGTCGAGGGCCCCGCACGCGACGTTCTCCGGGGGGAGCGCGTCGCCGTCAACGTCACCGGCCACGCGTCGGGTATCGCCACTCGCACGCACCGGGCAGTCGAACGCGCTCGACAGGTCTCCGAATCGGTCCGCGTCGCCGCCACCCGCAAGACCACGCCCGGGTTACGGGGACTCGAGAAACGGGCCGTCGTCGCGGGCGGCGGCGACACGCATCGCCTCGATCTCTCACACGCAGTGATGGTGAAGGACAACCACATCACCGAGATGGGCCTCGAGAGGGCAGTCGAGCACTTCGACGACCGCGCGTCACTCACGACCAAACTCGAGGTGGAAGTCGAGACGCCGGCGGACGCACCGAAAGCCGCGGCCGCCGGAGCGGATATCGTCCTTCTCGACAATATGGACCCGGCGACCGTTCGAACGGCGCTCGACCGGCTCGCCGAAGCCGGTCACGACGACACCCTGACAGAGGCGAGCGGCGGGATCACGATGGAGACGGTCGCCGACTACGCGGCGGCGGGCGTGGACGTGGTCTCGATGGGAAGCCTCACGCACTCCGCTCCCTCGCTGGATCTCTCCTTCCGGACCGGTGAGTGAGTGGGAACTGGTGCTGGACTCACTTGTTCTAATCCGATAGCTGGCGTCCGGAACACGGCAGGACGGATTTTCAGTTCGAGTAGATAGAATTATGTTACTATCTTCCCGACGGGAACGTATGAACTCGTCAGCCGAGACGGCGAAGGAATCGACCGCCTTCGAAGACGGCCCGCTCACTCCGAACCTGCTAGGCGCGGTGTTCGGCCTCATGGACGTCGTCGCGTTCGGCGCCGTCGGATTCTTCGTGTTCGAGGATCCGTTCCTGGGGGCGCTCGCCGGTCTCTTCGTTGGCACTGGCGTCTTCCTGTTTCTGCCGCTATTCGTCGCCAGTTCCACCGTGGACGGCGGACTCGACGGGATGGAATCCGACGCTGATCGTCACCCGTTCCGCGGTTTTCACCGCCTGGCCGCCGGATTTGCGCTCTCGGCCGGCGGTCTCTCGTATCTGAGCTACCTCTTCGTCGAGCAATCGCTCGTCCCGGCCCTTCCGATCGGCCTTCTCGTCGCCGCAGTCGTGTACGTCTCGCTCTCGTTCCTCTTGCCGAACGCGGAACTGTAGTGGCGACCTCGCCCGTCGCTTTTGGCCGGTTGCGTGCGCCAGTCCGCCGATTATCTGACCGGCCGGGGTGGAGTCCGTATGGCGTATCTTCCCCTGCCACCCGAATCCGGCTGGACTGCACTCTACAGAGACGGCGAGTGGATCGACCGCGATGACCGTGACGTAATCGACGTGGAGAATCCCTATACCCGCGAATCCATCGCGAAGGTTCCCGCGGGGACGCCGGACGACATCGACGAGGCCTATCGGATCGCCGAGGGGGCCCAGGACTCGTGGGCCGAGCAACCGCCGCAGCGGCGCGCCGGCGTCGTCACTCGTGCGCTCCGATTACTCGAAGAGCACTGGGACGACGTCGTCGAACTGCTGGCGATCGAATCGGGCAGTGCGTCGGTCAAGGCGGTCGCCGAGTTGCAGACGGCGAAGGGGATGATGCAGCAGGCGGCGAGCTACCCGTTCACGATGACGGGCCAGCACCGCGACTCGATCGTCCCCGGGAAGGAGAACGTCGTCGAACGCGTGCCGGTGGGTGTCGTCGGCGTGATCTCGCCGTGGAACTTCCCCTTTCACCTCTCGATGCGCGCCGTGGCACCGGCGATCGCCGCGGGGAACGCGGTCGTCCTGAAACCCGCCTCGAACACGCCGATCACCGGCGGCCTCTTGCTCGCCCGCCTCTTCGACGAGGCCGGCCTCCCCGACGGCGTCCTGAACGTCGTCCCGGGCCGGGGGTCCGAGATCGGTGACGCCGTGGCCGAGCACGAGACGCCTCGCGTCCTTGCGTTCACCGGGTCGACGGAGATCGGCCAGCGGGTGGCGCGGAAGGCAGCCGGCAACACCGCGCTCCCTGCCCTCGAACTCGGCGGGAACAACGTCCACGTCGTCACCGAGAACGCCGACCTCGACCGGGCGGTCGACGGCGGCGTGTTCGGCTCCTTCCTCCACCAGGGACAGGCCTGCATCTCGATCAATCGCCACCTGGTCCACGAATCGCTGTACGACGAGTACGTCGACGCCCTCGCGGATCGCGCGGCGAATCTGCCGGTCGGCGATCCGCGTGACGAGGAGACGATCATCGGGCCGATCATCGACGAGAGTCAGCGCGACCAGATGCTCGAATTCGTCGCGGAGAGCGTCGACGCCGGCGCGACCGTCGAGACTGGCGGCGAGAGTGACGGGTTGCTCGTCGAACCGACGGTCCTCTCCGACGCGAGCAACGACATGGCCGCCGCGTGCAACGAACACTTCGGGCCCATCGCGCCCGTCATCCCGTACGCCGACGACGCGGCGGCGATCGACCTCGCCAACGACACTATACACGGCCTCTCGGGCTCCGTTCACTCCGACGACGAGGCGCAGGCGCGTCGTATCGCCGACGGGATCGAGACGGGCATGATTCACATCAACGACCAGCCGATCAACGACGAACCGCACGTTCCCTTCGGCGGGATGAAGCACTCCGGCCTCGGGCGCTACAACGCCGACTCGATCCTCGACGAACTGACGACGACCAAGTGGATCTCGATACAGCGCGAGCCGCGACAGTACCCGTTCTGAGCGCGAATACTCGTTCTGTGCACGAGTCGCCGTTCTGTGTACGAGTGGCGGTTCTGCGTCGGGCAAATGGGCCCGAACGCGACGGGACCGAAAGAGTCGACTTGATCGCCTGTCTCCACCACGGACATGAGCAGTCACGAGATTCTGATTCCCCACCGCTACGACCGGGCGGATCGCGAGCGCCTCGCCGTCCGGTTCGACGAACTCGACGACGCCGACGTGACCGTCGCGACCACGCCCGACGAGACGCTCTCGGGCATCGAAACGGCGACGGCGGTTCTCTCACCGAGCGTTTCGGAGGAGTGGCTCGACCGCGCCTCGAATCTGGCGTGGGTGCAGGGGTCGACGGCCGGCTACGATCACTACGATCTGGACGCACTCGAGGCGGCCGGGATCACCCTCACGACGGCCTCGGGCGTCCACGGGCAGCCGATCGGCGAGTGGGCACTCGGGGCCATGCTCGGCATCGAGCGCGACCTCTTCGCCGCGCGCGATCGCCAGCGCGAGGGACTTTGGCTCCGCGAGAGCGGCGGCGAACTGGCGAGCAAGACCGTCGGTATCGTCGGTCTGGGTGCGATCGGCGGTCGGATCGCCGAACTCGCCGCGGCCGTCGGCTGTCGCGTCGTCGGGACGAAACGCGATCCGTCGACCGCACCCGACGCCGTCGACGAGGTCTATCCGGCCGACGAACTGGACGAGGTCCTCCGCCAGACGGACTATCTCGTCGTCGCCTGCCCGCTCACCGACGAGACGCGCGGCCTGATCGATCGGTCGGCGATGCGAACGATGCCGCGCGACGCGGTCGTCGTCAACATTGCCCGCGGCGACGTGGTCGACGAGGAGGCTCTCGTCGAGTCCCTTCAGCAAGGTCGCCTCGCCGGCGCGGCGCTCGACGTCTTCTCGACCGAACCCTTGCCCGACGACTCGCCGCTGTGGGATCTTCCCAACGTGCTGGTGACGCCGCACGTCTCGGGTTCGACGCCGCACTACTACGATCGCGTCGCCGAGATCTTCATCGAGAACTACGACCACTTCGTCGCCGGGACGCCCGAAGAGATGCGAAACCGCGTCGTGTAGGGCCGGGATGCCGTCACTCGGTCGCCGTCACTCGGTCGTCGTCGATCGATACCGATCGTCCGGTGTGCTTCCTCACTCGAACCGCCGCTCCATCGTCACGTAGTCGTAGGGCCGATCCGGTTTCTCGTGGGTCTCGATCGGCTCGTATCCCTGACTTTCGTACCACTCGTAGAGGAACGGGTGCGTGTCGTAGGTCGTCAACTGTGCGGTGTCGTAGCCGCGCGATTGAACGATCGATTCGGCCCGATCGAACAATCGCTGGCCGAGTCCGTTCCCCTGCCACGATTCGACGACGGCCAGCCGTTCGATGTACGGCGTCTCGCGTTCTTCCAGGAGGCGAACGGTGCCGACGACCGGCTGACTACCGTCTGGCTCCGTGCCACCGCTTCCCCCGTCACCGACGTTGGTCTCGCCTGGCTCGGCGACGAGCGTGATGGCGTCCGCGTCGAGCCACTCGTAGACTGTGTCGGCCCCGATTTCCGTCATCCGTGTCGGAAACCCGCGCTCGGCTCCGACGCGGTAGGCGTCTCGATAACAGGCGGCGATTGCAGCGGCGTCCTCGTGGGTCGCGCGGCGAATGGTGGCGTCCGAGGTCACACAGTCCGATTCGAGTGTGAGGGGCAAACGACTTCTGCAATTCCACCGCGCAACTGACGTGGTCGATTCGAACGGTTTCGAGCGATGACTCGCCCGTTCACACCGCGTCGATCGCCTGCTCCAGGTCGGCGACGATGTCCGCGGGGTCCTCGATGCCGACCGACAGGCGGACGAGATCGGGCGTGACGCCGCTCGCCAGCTGTTCGGACTCGGTCAACTGCTGGTGAGTCGTACTCCCGGGATGGATGATGAGCGTCTTCGCGTCGCCGACGTTGGCGAGCAGGCTCGTCAACTCGACTTCGTTGCAAACAGTCTCAGCACCTTCGTAGCCGGCTTCGAGGCCGAAGGTGAGCATGCCACCGTAGCCGCCATCCAGATACTCGGAGGCGGTTTCGTGCGTCTCGTGGGATTCGAGCCCCGGGTATGTGACCCAGGCGACGTCGGGGTGGTCGTCGAGATATTCGGCGACGATCTGTGCGTTCTCGCAGTGGCGATCCATCCGGAGCGAGAGCGATTCCAGCTTTTGGAGCGTGTTCCAGGCGTCGAACGGCGCTTGCTGGTTACCGAGATCGCGCAGCCCGCGTGTGCGTGCGGCGATCGCGAACGCCTGCTCGCCGAAGGTCTCGTAGAAGTTCACGCCGTGGTAGGCGGGATTGGGCTCGGCGATCTCGGGATAGTCGCCCTCGTCCCAGGGGAAGGTGCCCCCGTCGACCAGGATTCCGCCGACGGTCGTCCCGGCGCCGGTGAGCCACTTCGTCGTGGAGTGCCAGACGAGGTCGGCGCCGTGCTCGATCGGATTACAGAGGTACGGCGTCGCGAACGTGTTGTCGACGAACAGCGGGACGTCGTGGTCGTGGGCGATGTCTGCGATCCGCTCGATGTCCGGTGTCACCAGCGCCGGATTCCCGATCGACTCCAGGTGGACGAACGCAGTGTCGTCGTCGATGGCGGCGTCGTAGGCCTCGTAATCGAGCGTGTCGACGAATTTCGTCTCGATTCCGCGACGCGAGACGGTGTGGGTGAGGTAGGTGTACGTCCCGCCGTAGAGCGACGAGGCCGAGACGATGTTGTCGCCGGCTTCGGCCAGCATGAACGTCGCGAGGTCGAACGCAGCCATCCCGGACGCGGTCGCGAGCGCACCCATTCCGCCTTCGAGACTCGCGACGCGCTCTTCTAGCATCGCGTTCGTCGGGTTCATGATCCGCGAGTAGATGTTGCCGAACTCCTCCAGGCCGAAGAGAGCGGCGGCGTGGTCGGTGTCGTCGAACTCGTAGGACGTCGTCTGGTAGATCGGTGGGGCCCGAGCGCCGGTCGTCGGGTCAGACTCTTGTCCAGCGTGGATCGTCCGCGTGTCGAACTCCCGTGACTCGTCGTTTTCCATAATCACTCGTTCGGTGCCCGTCGATAGTAACGCGGCTAAAGCGACGCTTTCTGCCGCTATCTCGGACGAGGTTGTGCGCTCGATGCGGTCTCGTGATCGGTCGTCGGTTGCGATTCGAGCGTCTGTTTCGGCAGCCTAACCGTGACGGTCGTCCCTGCGGCGCTCGAATCAAACTCGATCTCGCCGCCCAGCGCGTCGGTACACCAGCGGACGATCCAGAGGCCGAGCCCGCTTCCGTGAGAGAGCGGGGTCTCCTCGCCGCGTTCGATCACCGACAACTCGTGATCGGGGATTCCGGAACCCCTATCCCGCACTCGGAACGCAAGGTGGTCACCCTCGATTCCGTCGTAGCTTACGGTGACCCGCGGGTCCGGTGTCCCCGCGTGTTCGAACCCGTTCTCGATCAGGTTCGCAAACAACGTCTCGAAGACGCGCTCGTTGAGCCGGAGTTCGAGTCCTGCCGGGACGGTGACCGTGAGGTCGCCACTGTGATCGCCTTGTCCGGCGTGCTCGTCACGTTCTACGAGTTCGGTGAGCACGCTCTCGACGGACACTGTCGTCGTTGGCGTGTCGAGCGTTTCGAGAACCTGTTCGAACGCTCGCGCTTTCTCACCCATTTCGAGGAGGGCGACGACGTCTTTCTTTGCCCGATCCAGGTGCGCTCGAGCGTCCTCGTCGCTTACCTGCTCTCTCGCTAGTTCGATGTAGCCCGATGCGGCGTTCAGGTCGTTTCTGAGATTGTGTCGCAACACCCGATTCGTGACACGCAGTCGCTGTTTTCTGCGTCGGCGTGCGGTCACGTTCTGGAAGATGAGGACGTACCCCACCTGTCCGCCCGATGGGCCGGAGAGGGCCGATGCCGATACCGAGAACTCCGCGTACTCCCCCTCGCCGTGGTATTCGATCAGTTGGTTCGTGTTCGTTTGATCGACGTCAAGTGACGTTCCAAGGAGCGACGTGATCGGCTCGCCGAGCGCGGTCGGACTTTCGACTGCGAAGGCCGACTCCGCGGCTGGATTGCACTCGACCACTCGCGATCTCGTATCGAGTACCAGCGCCGGGTCGTCGAGTTCCTCGAGCGCCCGGCGCTGTGCGGTTCGTCGGGTCGCCGGATTGAACTCGAACATTCCGCCGCCAACGAACGCGTAAATGTCGAACGCGACGTGAGGCAGGAACATGATCGGGGTGAGGTTGAGTTGCGGATACGGGCCGATCTCCGTGAGCCAGGCCAGAAGGGCCATTCCAGGTGGCACCGCACTCAGCGCGACCGCGAGCGCCTCCGAGCGGAACAGTGGGCCGTAGCTGATCACCGTTTCGAAGAGCACCAGCATCCCGGCGGTCACGAAAACCATGCCCACGAGCACGGCGAAGTACGCGAGGGCCCCGAATTCGTACGAGACGGTCGCGACGCCGAGGACCGGATCCAGCCGGAAGTCCGTCCACACGAGCTCGTGGATGGGGTTCGTCCAGACTAGTCCGCTCGTCACCACGGGAACGGCCACTAGCATCCCGAACCAGGGATTTCGGACCATCGCGCCACGTCCGGTGTAGTCCAGCCCGAACGCGAGGAACGTGATGCCGGTCCCCATCATCGCAGTCCAGGTCCCCATTTCGAGGACGAGGCGAAGGCGTGGATCGAATACGAGTAACGAACCGGCGTAGATGAGACACCAGGCCATCACCGCGAGCAGGGTGACGATAAACCAGTTTACGCCCGGTTTTCCCCGATGATCGCGCAGCTTCCGGATGAGGTAACCCACGCCGACGATGGGAAGCAACGAGCCGACGACTGGCCACGGGACGGGCAACACGATTGACTGGTGGTGAGACTGGTACTTTCAAGTTGTGGCCCGAACCGGGGGTGTGGCGGGATCGGGCGGTAACGTGATCGACGCAGGGGTGTGACGCCGATAGTACTCGTCTCGCTCAGTTTCGTACCGCGCCGACACGGCATTCACGTCGGCAGTAGGCGCGTGAGCCCGACACTCTCCGCGACCAGCCAGGCGACGAACCCGCCGTAGAGGACGAGCAAGAGCCATCCTTCGCGCCGCGAGAGGTACATCTTCGTTCGAGAGATCGTGAAGAAGATGACCGTCGCGACGACGAGGAAGGCCATCATCGGGACGACGTGGTCGAACCTGACCGAGAGGGAGCCGGCGACGAGAATCCCGACTGGAATCGCCACCAGCAGATCGAACGTGTTGGAGCCGAGGACGTTCGCGATCGAGACCGTCGGTCGGCCCGACTGGGAGGCAGTGATACTGACGAACGCGTCCGGAAGGCTCGACCCGGCGGCGACGATAGTCATCCCCCAGAGGAACGACGGCGTCCCGAAGGCGTCCCCGAGACCGACAGCGGCCCGGACGAGCCCCTCGACACCGACGACGATCAGTACCAGTCCGACGAGAAAGCGTCCCCAGCTCCGGACGAGGTCGATCCCTTCGTCGGGGACGGTCCCGGACTCCGAGGCGTCGAGATACTGTGTGAAGACGTACAGTACGTACAGCACGATCGGGATCAGTGCGAGGGCTCGCGTCACCTCGCCGGTGATCCGTCCGTTTGCAACGTCGATGGGGTAGTAGATGACCGCGAGCGAGAACGTGAGCAACAGCGTCGCGACTGCGAGCATGTAGAAGAGCGATTCCTTGTAGACCAGATCCCGATTCGTCTCCATCCCTCCGCTGCCGATCACGACGGAGACACCCGGGATGACGAGGAGGTTGAACACCGCAGAGCCGACGATTGCGCCGACGCCGAGTTCGAACTCGCCTCGGGTGGCCGAGAGTAACACGCTCATCAACTCGGGCGTACTCGACCCGACGGCGGCGATGATCGCCCCGTGGACGACCGAAGGGATTCCGTACGCGCCGGCGAGCTTGGCTGCCGCGTCTTCGAGCCAACTGCTCCCGATCCAGACGATACCGGTCCCGGCGACGGCGAGGGCGAGCAGCCCGAGTACCGTGAACATCTCGTGAAGCGTTCTAAGCGCCACTGGATAAAATGGTCGGTGGCAACCGGCGCGGCTGCGCTATCCCTGCGTCGACGCCAACCTGGGAGATCGAACGCAGCGTCGGTCAGATAGACCGAACGATCGTCGCTCACCTCGAACGAACCTGGCGTCGTTCGGATGGACCGAACGCCTTGGCGCTCAGGTCGAACGGACGCGTCGTCGCCACCCGACCCACCCGAGGGCCACGAGTGCGGCTGCGCCGCCGAACCCGGTGAGTTTCTCTCCGACGGCCGAACCGATCCCGTTCGCGTCGCCACCGGTGGGCGAGCCGCTTTCGTCGGCGTCGTCCCCGACCGTGATCGTTCCCGGTGTGTGTTCGATCGCGATCGGAGCGCCGCCGTCGGCGTCGAGCCGTGCATCCGTCACGCGAACGGCTGTGGTGCCGGATTCGGTCCCCGAGACCTCGATCGTCGCCAGCGTGACGTCCGCCGCGCCGGCCGTAATCGCGTCTTCGAGATCGACGGCTTCGAGCGTGATGGATCGTCCGTCAGCGCTCACCATCGGGCGTTCCGTCATGGCCAGCGTGTCCGGGTACGTCGCGCTCTCGATCGACGCTACGTGTTCGTCGGCGACGGAGATCGTCACCTCGAACCCGGCGAGTCCGGCCGGCGCCTCCCGCAACACGAGGGGAATCGACGCGTTCTCGCCGGGATCGACGGATGCGTCACCCAGTGCGATGCGTCCGTCCATCTGTGCTGTCGTGCTGTCGTCTACCTGGGCCGTGGCGGTCGCGGCCGACAGATCGGTGTCGGATCGATCGAGATGCGCTGCGGCAGTGCCGTCCGGGCGCTCGTCGACGGCCGTTGCCGCGTCGACCGGGGCCCCAACGGCCACTGCACTCATCGTGAGACAGACGAGTGCAGCGGTGACGACGAACCGGGGTACTATCCCGGGTTCGTCCGTCCACGTCACTGGCTCGCACTCCGTGAGCCACCCGGTCCCGTCGTTCGGTCGGCTCGCCGGGCTCACAGTTCGTCGGCGAGAGCGTCCACGTCGTCGTAATCGATCCGGCCGTTGTCGTTGAAGTCGAACGCGTCCGCGTTGAGCTGGACGGCATCCGAGTCGAGTCGTTCGAACAGGGTGACCACGTCGTCGTAGTCGAGGCGGCCGTTTCCGTTGACGTCTTCGAAGCGACCATCGCCGTCGGGATCGGTCGGCGCACGGCCGCTGCCGGAGCCGTCGTCGATCGCGGGCGGGCCGGTGACGACCACGCTGGGGTAGGGCGCCGGCTCGATCGGCTGGCCCGCGTCGTCGTCGAACGCGTGGACGTCGACCGACACGTCGGTCGTTCCGGTTCCAGTGGCCTCGAGTTCGATCGACGCGAGGGTCACCTCGCTCGTCCCCGGTTCGATCTCGTTTTCGACGTCGGCGAACCGGAACTCGACGGAACTTCCGTCGGCGGCGATTTTCGGATCGCTGGTGAGGGAGACGTCGTCGGTGTAGGTCGCATCGGTGATCGAGGCCACGTCCGTGTGCGAGACCGAGACCGTGAGTCGACCGCCTGCGAGTCCGTCGCGAAGTCCGGAGGCGCGCAGGTCGAGCGTCCCCGTCGAGCCGTGTGATAGGGCCAGTGACTCGACTTCCAGTTCGGCCGGCGGTTCGTAGACCCACATCGCGTCGTTGGGGTACGAGCGGCCGAAGCTCCCTTTGTCCTCACAGCACAGCACGCGCCCATCGTCCATCACGTAGACGTTGTCGACGTTGATGAGCGAGACGTCCTGCAGGGAACTGGGATCGCTCGCGTTCGGCCCGACGATGACCGGCTCCAGCCACGAGACGTCGTAATTTTCGTCGAGTCGGCCCCGATAGACGACGCCGGAGTCGACCTCGTCGAATCGGAGTTCGCCCCGGTCGTCGGTCATGTATCCGCTGAGCGAAGAGATACCGAAGTAGACGAAGTCGCCGGGTTGGGCGTCGTCGACGGAGTCGATGCCTTCGGCCTTGTTGAACTCGACGCTAGCCCCGATCTCCTTGGCTGCCGCGCGGGTTTCGAGGAACGGCACGCGACGGAGTTCCTCGTCGACGTCGTCGGGACCGCGTGCTTCGTACTGGGTAGCCCACTCGACGATCGCTTCGTCGGTGATGTAATCCTGGTTGCCCTCGATTGCGACGGTCTCGTCGGCCTCGACGAGGGCCGTTTCGAGGTCTTCTTCCCAGTCGGTCTCGGCGTGGGTCTCGAGATAGTCAACCTGGGTGACGTCGTCGTACTCGGCGATCCAGGACTCGACCTCGGCGTTGCTCGCCGTGCCGAGTTCGAGCCACTCGACGTCGAGGTCGGTCTCGCCCACGGTCCCTTCACCGATCTCGGCGGCTTTCATGGCGTACAGCGTTCCGCGGACGTCCATCCGACTGTCGTAACTCGGGATCGGCTCGTCGGCGACGAACTTGTAGATACCCTTCGCGCCGCCGTCGGAAGCGAGGTAGACCGTTCGCTCGTCGGGCAGCACTTCGGGACACTCCCAGGCGGCGCGACCGAAGACGTGGTGTTTGACGGGCACGGGTTCGTCCGCTGTCGGCTCCGTGACCTCGACGATCTTGCCGTACCGGTAGCGGTTTGGGAAGCCATCATCGATCGGCGTCGCGGTGTTCTCGTCGTTCGTCCGGTCGATCGGCTCCGCGCCGAGGTAGTACGCCAGCCGTTCGACGCCGCTGTTTGCCCACAGTCCCATCGGGGTCCAGGCGTCTTCGCCGAAGATGTCTTCGAGCGATGAAGCGACCTCCCCGATGTTCGGTCGGTTGTAGAACTCGCTCCCGCCACGGAGCCCGACGCCACTGCCGGCGTCGACGATGTCGCTGACCGTCGCGAGTCCGTTGACGCGTGGGTGACCGTAGTCTTCCTCCGCCGAGAGCGGCGTCTCCCAGGGGGAGAGGTCGCCGTAGCAGTTGATCTTCGTCCCACCGATGTCGCGGAAGGCGTCGGTGTTCTCGAGTTCCATCGCGTTCTCCAGGTCGGCCTCCCAATCGCCGTCGCCGTCCCGGCTGAGCGGCGTCCGCGAGATCGCCCCCGGCGTGGTCTCGTTGTTCGTAAAGAGGTACCCCGCCGTCCCCTCGTCGTCGGTCGCCACGAAGAAGTTCATGTCCGGATTGTAGCCCACCTCCTCGAAGCGCTCGCCGACGAGGTCCGATAGGTCCGTGCCATCAGGCGTCTGCGGGTGACCCCATCGCTCGGTGCCACCGTTGATCTCCTCCCCTTCCCGGACGAGGTAGGAGAAGTCACCGGCTGCGGATCGAACACGTCCCCGCTCTGCGTCCGATCGCGGCGGTTCGAGTTCCGTGAACTCGGGCGTCGCCCCGTCGAAGTCGAACTGGAACCCCTCGAAGACGCCGACGCCTGCCTGATCGAACGGTGCAGGGTTCTCACGGCTCGGGTGCTGGACGCTGTAGAGCAGTTCGCCGGTGTCGAAGACGAACGGGCCGGTCACCTCAGCGCCACGGGCCGTGGTCAGGAATCGGGTGAGTCGGCCGTTCACGTACGGCGCCTCGGGCGTCGCGTGTTCGTCTGGTTTCTCCCTGGCCTGGACGGAGCCGACGACGCCCGCCCCCAGTGCCGCCGCAGTCGACGATGCAAGCAGGTTGCGTCTGGTGAATTCCACCATGCAGGTGGGATCATAATTAGCGCGGTAAAGGTGTTTTATAATAGTCGTATCGGGTGGTAACGTTCCGTCGATTCGACCCGGGCGGGAAACAGTCTCATCAGGAGACTATGTAGCGGTACGGAGCACTGCACGGAGCACTGGACAGTATCGGGTCCGGCGTGCTGGGGACACTGTCGTGGGGGAATTGTCGTCGACACGGTGTTGCAAAACAGCGGGCGAACTGCCCGTTCGATCGATTCACTCTGCCGCTCGGACTGTTCACTTCCAGGCCCTCAATCGGCCCCGGCGTCGTGGGCTCCCGCACGAATCTCGTCGGCACGGCGGCGCACCCACGAGCAGTATCGGTCGATGACCGTCGGCGTCGTCCCGTAGAACGACGCCACCCAGTTCTCGTCTGCCCACTCCATCGTGACGAGGTAGGCTGCGAGCGTATCTTTGCCGGACTGCACGATCTCCGGCGGAACCCCGCGTGTGCCGGTGTCGGCCTCGACGAACCCGTTCACGTCGAAGTAGACGTCGGCGTACAGGCGAGCGTCTTCCAGTCTGTCGAACGTGATATCGGTGTGCTGGGGTGCGACGAACCGGTAGCGAGGCGAAGCCTCGTCAACCTGGCACTCGACGATCGAGACGCCGAAGCCGTACGATTCGACGACGGTTCCCTCCGGATCCGAGGTGTGGGTGGACGTGGCCATGGGCCGTGTTTCGGTCGACAGCGGTGGCGCTGTTTATCGTTTATATGAGGGCTATTGAGGGCTCACGAGTTGACCCGAGTACTTTCGATGGCGGATCCACGACCTGGGCAGCCGTTGGGTACGGCACCTCGAATCAGTCGTCGAACAGCGGGCGGCCGGTCATCGCTGCCGGCCGATCGATTCCAGTGAGCGTCAGGACCGTCGGGGCGAGATCGGCGAGCGTGGCGCCGTCGCGAAGCGACCGACCGTCGTCAGTTCCGTCGGGCGAGACGTACACGACCGGGACGGGATTCGTCGTGTGGGCGGTGTGTGGGTCGGCCGGGGTTCCCATGTCGTCGGCGTTGCCGTGGTCGGCAGTGACGAGGGCGTGTCCCCCCGCGTCGGCGATCGCCTCGAGGAGACGTCCGAGCTGGGTGTCGACGGCTTCGACGGCGGTAACGGCTGCATCGAAGTCGCCCGTGTGCCCGACCATGTCCGGGTTAGCGTAGTTGAGCACGAGGACGTCGGGGTCGTCCGCCGATAGGTGCTCGATCGCGGTGTCCGTGACGCCGGCTGCGCTCATCTCCGGTCGTTCGTCGTAGGTCGGGACGTCGGGGCTCTCGACGATCTCGCGTCGCTCGCCGTCGAACTCGACCTCGCGGCCGCCGTTCAGGAAGTACGTCACGTGGGCGTACTTCTCGGATTCGGCGATGCGCAACTGGGTCGCCCCGGCAGCTGCGAGCACCTCACCCAGGACGTTTGCGGGCTGGTTTGGCGGATATGCGACGGGAAGGTCGAACGTCCGGTCGTACTCGGTCAGCATCACGACCTGCGTCTCCGGCGGGCTGAGTTCGAACGCGTCCGCCCAGTCGTCCGGACGGATATCGGACAGCAGCCGCGTCAACTGTCGGGCGCGGTCGGCGCGGAAGTTGAACCAGACGACCGCATCCCCGTCGTCGATGGCCGGCTGATCGGCGACGACTGTCGGTTCGACGAACTCGTCGGTGTCGCCGCGCTCGTAGGACTCCTCGACGGCCGCGAGGGCCGACGGCGCCTCGTACGCCGCCTCCCGCTCGACGATCGCGTCGTAGGCGCGTTTCGTCCGCTCCCAGTTCTGGTCACGATCCATCGCGTAATAGCGCCCGGAGACCGTCGCGATGTCGCCAGTCCCTGCCGAGTCGACGACGGATTCGAGCGCCTGGAGGTACTCGCGACCGCCGGTCGGGGCCGTGTCTCGGCCGTCCGTGATCGCGTGGGTCACCGCTTCGACGTCGCGGTCGGCGGCGAGTTCGAGCAGGGCGTGGAGGTGGGCCTGATCCGAGTGAACGCCGCCGTCGCTGACGAGTCCCAGGAAGTGGACCCGCCCGTCGTTCGCCCGCGCGTATTCGAACGCGCCGTCGATGGCCTCGTTCTCTCCGAGGTGTCCGTCGGCGATGTCGTCCGTAATTCGCGTGTACTCCTGGTCGACGACACGGCCGGCGCCGATCGTCAGGTGGCCGACCTCGCTGTTGCCCATCTGGCCGGCCGGGAGGCCGACGGTGCGTCCGACGGCGTCGAGTGTCGAGACCGCACCCCGCTCGACGAGTCGATCGAACGTCGGCGTCTCCGCCGCGGCGACGGCGTTTCGGCGGTCGTTCGCTGGCCGAGTAGCTGTCCCTCCATCCTCGTCGTCACGATCAGCCGAACTGGAACTCCGCTGGGCCAGGCGATCCCACAACGGGTCGTCGGGTCCGAGTCCCCAGCCGTCGAGTACGATCAGCGCCGCGTCCATGGTACAGGCGACTCGACACGCGACCAATTAGCTGTCGCTCCCCGGTCGTGTCGACTGGTGTGTTGCTGGCACCGACACCGTTGCCAGTCGCCCGTTCGAGCGAGGCCACCTCGTCCTGCAGGACCGACCGCGACCTTTTTGCCGCTGGCATCGGTCCCCGGACACATGACGCTCGATCCGGTGCACTTCGACGGCATCGCCCGCCTCGCACGACGGATCGATCAGGGTGCATCCGAACAGGACCACCGTGAGCTCGCGGAGACGGTCTGGGCGGAGTTTCTCGATCCACTGACCGATGGCGACCGAGTGGTGCTGGAACCGATCGAGGACGTGAGTCGGCACCTCGTCGACATCGAGCGGATCGCCCTCTCGGAGCGGCCGTTTCCGACCCAGCACGGCCTCGATGCCGGAACGATCAACCCCACGTCGTTCCGGAACGGGCTGGTCATCGATATCGCGCAGGCCGCGATGGCCTCTTCGCCGTCGACGCTCGATCTCCACCGGTCGCGGACGGTCGTCGCAACCGTCCACTCGAACGACGCGACGGCGAGCGTCAACGACCGCTGGGATACGTTCGACGCGGGCTACAGCCGAAGCCGAGCCGTGAAGGTTCCGTCACTCCCGCGCTTCGCGGAGGGCGTCGTCCACGCGCTGGCGCTGTACATGGCCGAAGGTGAGCACGCCCTGTCCCACGCCGAGGACGTCGACGATCTGCTCGTTCTCGACGGACCGCTGTACCCCCGTGGGCTGCTCCGGTGGGCGGATCAACACTCGGATCTGGCCGAACTGCTGGTGACCGAACGCCAGCCTCGATCGGTCCTCGAAAAATACGTCCGGCTCGTCGAGTCGTTCGTCGAGCGATCGGTCCCCCTCGTCGGCTTCGTCAAGAACCCTGCCACACGTGTCCTCTCGCGAACGGTCGCCGAACACGGGATGGAGACGCCGTGGACCGACGACACCGCCTTCTTTACCCGCATCCTCGAACGCGGCGAGTCGGGTGCTGGCCCGGACGGCCGACAGTTCGACCGCGAGACGGACGCCCTCACGTACACCGGCTGGTTTCGCTCGCGAGGCGGTGTCGACGGCCCGATGTCGGTCGAAGGGGACGCACTCGGCGTCGAGCGAACGCTGGGTCCGGCGTGCTACGAAGTTACGTTCTTCGTCGTCTACGACCCGCGAACCGACCTCTGCTACCGGATCGAAGCGCCGTACGCGTTCACCCGCGATGCCGAGGTGCGCGAGGCGCTCACCCGTCACCTCCTCGCCGAGGTCGCGACCTCGCGGGGGCCGCCGCCGGTCGTGGAGAAGGCCGACGAGCTGGCGCGCATCAGCGCGCCGGAGAAAGCGTCCCTCCGCGAGACGTTCGAGGAGCGGTTCGCGACGACGGCTGAGCGCGATTACGACGATCGTCGCTGGGGAGACGACGGCCGACCGTTCGACTCGGCTGGACTCGGGTAGGGGAGCGTCGGGTTCTTGGAACGGGAACTGAAATCGCACTGGCCGAGACAGATCGCCGGATCCCTTTTCCCAACTGGCGGCGTACGACAACCATGCTCACGGTGCGGGGTCAGGCGGGCGGGACGGAACTCACCGGCACGATCTACGAGCGCGGCGAGGAGGCACCGCGGTTTCGCGGCGCGCCGGACGAGGACGCGGCCTACGTCTGGATCTGCGACGAGTTCTACGAGGTTTCGAGCGGCGGATCGCGACTCGAACTCGAGGATCGTGTCGTCAACGTCGCGTTCGAGACCCCGCTTCCGCGTGGCTTCGACACGAAGGAGCGCGCGATCGACGCCGCGACCGAACACGTCCGGACGCAGTTTCGCCGCATCGGTGTGGACGCCGACAGCGTCGAACTTTCCGTCGAACCAGTCGACGAAGCGGGAGAGCGTCCGCGTTGAGCACCGACGTTCGATCGATCGGTGAACCATCTATCGACGGGGTGAGACTTTTCCGTCCCGCGTTCGAGCACCCTGTATGGATTTCCCGCCCCCAAATAACCGATCCGAACGCGGACTCGACGTGTCCGGCTCGGCCGATCATATTCAGGCGTTATCGAGTCCACGGCGGGTCGCTACCCTCACAGCACTCGCCCGGCGCGACGAGTCGATGCGCGTCGAGGATCTCGCCAGACACGTCAGAGCTCTCGAGCGGGAGACGGACGTGACGGCGGTGTCCCGGCGGGAACAAAGGCGCGTCCAGACGTCGCTGCAGCACGCACACCTGCCGGCACTGGCTGCTCGATCGCTCGTCGACTGGGAGCACGGGAACGACTGGGTGGCGCTCCACCCCGACGTTTCGTCCGAGACGCTTCGCGAGACAGTCGGCGAGGCGCTTCCGACGGCGTCGACTCGCCATATCCGGACGCTGTCGGACCCGCGACGCAGGCAGGTTCTCGAACTCGTCGAGGAGTGTGAGACGCCACTCTCCATCGATACGCTCGCCAGACGGGTCGCGTCACTCGAGACGGGTGGGGGGAGTTCCTCACCTCCCGCGCAGACGATGGATCGGGTTCGAATCTCGCTCGTCCACTCCCACCTCCCGGCGCTCGATGACGCCGGCCTCTTGGCGTACGACAGGGAGACCGGGACAGTGACGAGCACTGCCCTGTCTCGCGTTGGCAACGAGTAAGGTGAATTGCGCGTGCGGGGGCAGGAATGGTGTCATCGGGGCGGTGGCCACTGTTCGAGTTTTCTCGTCGGCGGGTCGTGACAGCCCCGCGTCTGACGAGCGTCTGCCGCGGAGGGGAAACGTGTTTTAGGCAGCGGTTTCACTGTGACCGTATGACTGACCTTGGGGATTTCGAGAGTTACGCCGAGTCCGACGAGTCGTCGGATGCGGGGTCACCCCAGGCCGAATCGGACGGAGACGCGACGACAGCGACCGGGGCAGGTGCCGAAGGGTCCGAGTCGACGGATCGTGACGACGAGTTCGAGCGGACGACGGTCGAATCTACTACAGAGGAAGCGGGGATCGGTGCCCTCTCGGTCTCGCGTGGCCTCCGTGTGACCGAGGACGGCGAAGACACGACGTTGCAGGCGTACGTCACGCGCGAGAACCGTTCGCTGGTCCGCATCGGGAGCTACCTGATCGCACCGTATCCCGACGACGAGTTGCTGTTCTGTCGGATCACGGGCCTCGAGTACGCCCAGCAGTTTCACGCCGACGACGCGACGGAGATCCACGCGCGCCGGGCGATGGGCACCGACGACTTCGAGGAGGCCGACTACAAGTTCGTCGCGAGCCTCGAGCCGGTCGCGGTGCTGTACGAGGACGGTGGCGAACTCAAGCGGCGGATGACCGACCGCGTGCCGAAGCCCCAGACGACGCTCGAACGGGCGAGCGACCCGACGCAGATCAAGACCGGTTTGAAGATGCCCGAGGATGGGATCTTCCTCGGCCACCTCGCCGTCGGCGGGGAGAAAGTCCGCACCGCCGCGGAGCCACCGACGATCGATTACCGGCTGAACGACGACTACGACTCCGGCGATCCGCTCGTCTTCCGGCACACCCTCGTCGCCGGGGGGACGGGATCGGGGAAGACCCACGCTGCGAAGAACGTCCTCCGGCAATTCCTGGACGAGGAGCGACGCTACCCGATGGGCGACGGCCGCGAAGTTCGCCCCGCCGTCGTCCAGTTCGACCCGCAGGACGAGTACGCGCAGATGCACGACGACGGGGACTACGACGACGCATTCGCTCGCCGACTGGATCGCGAGGGAATCGCTCACGGTGGGCACGACGATACGGTGGCGTTCGTCCCGAAGGTGGGCTCGTCGACCTACGCGGCGGACCACCATCGCGCCGAGCAGATCGAGTTCACGATCCCGTTCTCGATGGTGAAGGACAACCCGTGGCTCGTCGCCGGGAGCGGCCTCAACGACAACCAGTACGGCGCGCTCGTCTCCGTCCTCCTGCCACGCTTCGAGCGAAACTACGGCGGGGACGCGACCTACGACGAGTTCACGACCTTTCTCGACGACCCGGCGCTCCGCGAGGAACTCGACGAGAGCGGCCTCGTCCACGAGGCGACGTTCGACGCCGTCCGCCGCCGGGTGCTGGGCTTTGGCCACCTGTTCGATCAGTCGGCCCAGCCGATCACCGACCTCGTCCACGAGTTCGTCAAACCCGGTCGCCTCTCGGTCGTCCCGACGTACCACCTCTCGGATTCGCGGGCGACGGAGGCGGTCGTCCTCGCCCTGTCGAGTCTCCTCATCGACGAGAAGCTCTCGAACGACCCGACGTACGAGCGGATCGAAGAGACGCCCCTCCTGCTGGGGATGGACGAGGCACACAACTTCCTCACGGACGCCGATTCCGTCCAGGCGCGCAAGGTCATCGGGAAGTTTACCGAAGCCGCGAAGCAGGGTCGCAAGGAGCGCCTCGGCCTGTTCCTCGTCACGCAGGATCCCCAGGACATCGACGACGCCGTCTTCAAGCAGATCAACACGACGGTCGTCCTCAACCTCGGTGACGAGGACGCCATCAAGAGCGTCAACATTCCCCGCTCGCTCGAATCGAAGGTCCCGTACATGGAGAAGGGTCAGCTGGTCGTCTACTCGCCGGACAACTCCGAACCGGTGGAACTGATCGGACTCCCACACTGCCTGACTCGGCACGGGCGGTGACTCCTATGGATGGACGATCACCAGCGGGCGATCGGGGTGTCGACGACGTCGATGGCGTCGCCGTCGGATCGAGCGCCGCCGAAGCCGAGTGCGTGCGATCGGACGGCGAGGCCGTCGAGTGTACGCTCTCGCTACCGGACGACCTGGCCGGCGACCTGGACGATTTCTGCCGGGAGCAGTACCTTCACCGCGAGGCTGCGGTTCGATCGTTGCTCGCCGAATGGCTCGACGGTCGGTCCGCCGAGTGATCTCTCTCTCTCTCTCTCTCTC
>JGI2924J29684_1078003_pt1 | contig 27577 bp, 24 predicted proteins | sample BenlonsequencITS_FD_29684 | JGI IMG/M metagenome (IMG submission 29684)
GACGTAGTGCTGGAACGAGTCAACCGACGCAGGATCGAACGCCATCAGTTCGACGCGAACGTCCGGGTCGCGATCGAGTGGGTGTTCGCCGTGGGATACCTGCTCGTTCCCCTGCCCGTCGTTGTGCAACACGTGCATCCCCGAGACGGCTTCGAGCTCGAAATCGAGTTCGTCCATCTCGTCGAACGGGATGTCGCCGTCGCCGACGGCCGGTGAATCGGCATCCCCGTCGAACCGACCGAGGAATTGCTCGAGGACCGGCGGGTCGAAATCGACCGGATCGGGTTGCAGGTAGACGTCCTTCTGGTAGACGATGGCGTCGTCGGGATCTGCGTCGTCGAACGGCAATTCGACGCCGAATCCGTCGTAGTGGCGACGAAGTTTGGCGTGGAGATCGCCGAAATAGTCGTCGAACTCGCCTTCGGAGAGCATGGTGATGGCCAGCAGGCCAGCCACGAGGCGGTCGGGGTTTTCGGTTGGTGGAACCGTGTCGTATCCGCGTTCGCGGTAGACGTGCCAGCGGGCGAATCGACGGGCCTGATCGACGCGCTCACACTCTTCTCGTGTCCGTTTAGCCGGGTTGTTCGCTATTTCGTCGCAAGTGTGATGATAAATCTCCCCATCAGCCTCCATCTCGACCAAATGCTCCACATCAGCATTGTCAATAACGCTTAACCCAACTGCATCGTCCTTCTCTCCTGTGATAGTTGCATCCATAATTATTCTTGTGTGCTGTGTGACAGGCCACGTGATTGATCCTCGAGCCACGTGCCCTCCCGAATCTCCTGTTCGATCTGTTTTGCACGCTCCTCCAACGACCCATTCGTCTGTCGCCAGATATCCTTCAGATCGTCGAGACTCGTTATCTTGCCTTGTCGAAATTGGCCGATCGTCTGTGACCCACGTTTGTCGATGTCGTAATCGGCGGCACTCGAACCCAGGTTAGCTAACGAAATGAGCGCAGGAATCGTCGTCGCCGACAGGATCTTCTTGATCAACCCCCACGACGCTTTGTCCCACTTGCTGATCTCGACGTTACCGTCGAGCAACTCTCGCTGATCCTCCGTCAGCGCCACGTCGCTCAGGTCGACATCGATGTCCGATTTGAGGTTCTCGATTTGCGTCTTGATATCCGCCTGCGACGGGCCGCGTTTGGCCACCTCCTGTGCAGCCTTCGACGGCGAATTCTGTAACTCCTGTTTCGAGGCTAGCTCGGATTCCTTCTGCTGCTTCTCGATAACGTCTTGAGCCACTCCGTGCAGATACGCAAGCCGATTTTCGTTCTGGTCCTCACGGAAGTCGCTGATCTCGCCGCTCTCGTTCTCGGCCTCGAACAGCGCCATCGCCTCGAACACCTTGTTTTCCGGTACCCGCTGGATGTGAACGTCCGTACCGAGCCGGTCCACGACCAGCGGTTCCTCCCCGGACAGCGCGTCTTCGGCCGCCTGATCAGCCTCGCGCTCCAACTGCGGATCCGGATCGATCTCTAAATCCGCGTCCCCCTGCGGCATCATCGAGATCGCCGCGCCCGTCTCGTGTGTCGCTTCGCTCCCGCTCGCTACTCCGGCGGCCCTCACTCCGTTCGCGCCGCCCGTCTGCTGCTTCACGTGGGCCAACTCGTGAGCGAGCAGGTACTGTCCCTCCGCGCTCTCGGGGTCGTACTCCCCATCGTTGAAGACGATCGCGTTGCCGCAGGTGAACGCCCGGGTGTCGTTCCTCTCGCAGAGATGCCAGCAGGGATCGGCCACGGTCACCCGCCGAACAGTGCACGCTTGAGGCGGGTCGACAACGACGACAGCTCAGAACCGGGCTCGATCTCCCCGACTCCAAGTGCACCGGTTTCGACGCCTGGCTGGCGGTACCCCTCGATATCGGCGTCAGTCAGGTGGTACTCCGGGTAGCAGTCGGCGTGCTGGTAGTGCATTGTCTGCTCGGCCAGACCCTGGCCGAGTACCCGGAACGGTTCCGGCGGTTCGAGCCCCAGGCGGAGGTAGGCGTCACGGACCTGGCACTGGAGATGGTGACAGACCAGTCCCTGGATGATTTCGGTCGTAAGGGTAGACTCGATGCTAGTTTGGGGCGGCGTCATTTGCAACTGGGCGTCGGGCGGCCCCTCGCTGGTGTAGCTCCGTTCGCCCACGACGGGTTCCTCGACGCGTCCGTCGCTGGCCCGTCGCTGGTATTGTAGATCCAGCGCCGACACCTCTTTGATCGCTGCAGCGTCGTCGGTGATCCGGTCGGACAGTTCCTCGCTCAGAACCTCGTACAAAGCGTATGCGTCTGTGATCCCCGCAACTGCGTCCACTGGTGACGCCGCTGCCGGATCGTCGAGGTAGGCCTCGAAGTCCAGCCCGAGAAACACATCCGCACGGTAGGTGATCCCTCCGACCGGGGCATCTTCGTCAGGCAACTCAATAACCGGATCGATCGTTGGCCGAAGCGCGCTGTGGTACTGCTGGGCGTAGTGTCCGAAACGGTCTTCGAACGCGTCGAACGACAGTCCGAACACCGAACCCAGTGCGTACGGTAGCCATTCCGGCGTTAACCGTGGTTGGAGCGTCTGATACCCCAATTCGCGCTGGACCATGTACCTGGCATATTCTTGCGCCTGTCGCAGGCGGACCGACTCGTCGGCTGTCTGCTTCGTCGCGCTAGTAGGGTACGCGTCCTGCTCGTGGTAGGTGATTTCCCCGTCAAAACTCACGTGGATTCCGTGACTAACACCGTTGTTATCAATTATTCTCAAACCCACTCCCTCTTCGTCTTCGTCACCAATTCTGGCCTCCATTGTCACACCTCGTTGGGCGCTGGAACACTTTCCGGACGCTCCTTGTCCTCTGGTATCTCGATATCTAACCTCTCGAAGAGCGTAATAGCCCGCTCCTCAACGCCCAACAGCCGGGCGATTTCGAGCGTCAGATAGATGTCTTCGCGGTGGAGTCGATCCTTTCCAACATGGATTGATCCGCCGACCGCGAACGTCACTGCCAACGCCTCCGGCCGACTGAGTCCGAATTCAGAGACTAGCGGTTGGACAATTGCATTGGTCCCACTGAGCGTAGCTGCGTGCTCCGCGAACTTGTACGCGTCGCGGAATTGGCCGGGATCAACGCTCAACAGGGAAGCTTCTTCGATACCTGCGGCGATTTCAGTCGTCGAAAAGTCGCCGTTGAGGACTTCTCGACGTGTTTTCTCGGCCCGCTGGATGTGAACGTTCGTGCCCAGCCGGTTGACGATCAGCGGTTCCTCGCCCGACAGCGCCTCCTCGGCCGCCTGCTCCGCTTCCCGCTCTAACTGCGGATCGGGATCGATCTCCAGGTCGGCGTCCGGCTGCGGCATCATCGAAATCACCGCCCCGGTCTGTTGTTTCACGTGCGCCAACTCGTGCGCCAGCAGATGCTGCCCCTCTGCGCTCTCCGGGTCGTACTCGCCGTCGTTGAACACGATGGCGTTACCGCAGGTGAACGCTCGTGCGTCGATGGCGTCGGCAGCCGTCGCCGCTTCTGGACCCGTGTGGATTTCCACAGTAGAGAAGTCGGCGTCCATCCGCTCTTCTAACGCGCGCTGAATCGAGGCGTCGAGCGATTTCCCAGAACCAGTTTCGAGTACGTCGAGCACCGGATCGGGGATGTCGTGCGGATCCGTCTCCGTCCCCTCCGTCGCGCGCATGATGTGTTCCTGCGCCTCGTGCCCGTAGCCGCGACTGGCCATCGGCACCCGGTCTGTCCGCGGAACCGGATCCACGTTCTCCATTGCTGGCAGGCCGACCGACGGCGTGGCATCGGGTGGTGTCGCGTCCGGGACTGGCGCGTCGGGAATCGGCGCATCGGGCATTCCCATGGGAGCGAACGCCTGCTGGTCGTCTTCACGGCTTTCTTCGCGACGGTCGTCCCGCCCACGCTCCCGTCGCTCGCCGCTTCTGCGGTTCCGTCGGCGATCCTTCTTCCGACCCATCTAGCCATCCTCCGTTGGCTGAGAAAGGGTTACTGACCGAGCCAGGTCAGTCGTACTTTTCATATCTATGTAGTTCAATTTTCTCTATCATAATTGTTTTCCTACCATAAAGGAAAGAGAATTGGAAGGTTCACTACCTACGTAGACCGACCTTCGGACGTGTTCGCCGTGGAAAACTCCAGCATCCCGAGCGCGGCCACGCAATCCACGCAGATCAGCTTCTCCGAATCCTGGTACTGGTCCGACAGCGTCCCCTGATGGAGCGCCTCGAGCCGGACCCAGTGATCCGCCGTGAGACCCACCTCACAGCGCTCACACGCCGGGTTCGGCGTGGGTTCGTCGTAGTCGTAGCGACCCATCACCGGCCCTCCGAATAGACAGCGTCGATACTCCCCACCTCACTGAGACCGGAGAGCGTAATCGAGCAGTGCAGTCGCTGATTATGCAACCCGCTGGCGAGACGTTTTTGTCTCGGTGGTGTATTTCGAATCATGGTGACCAAGCGCTCGCTTGGAAGCCACGTCTCGGGTGGTTCCAGCACCCGGGACATTTCTGAGGCATGTCCCCGCACGAGATGGACAGCGTGGCTTCCGGTGGGAGGGTTCTATCTGATAGGATAAATAACTAACTAGTTTTGTCCGGAATAAGTAGAATGAAGCGAGGTGAGCGTTCGTTGGTTGAACACAAAGTACAGAACATGATGGACATCCAGCGAACAAGATCCACAGTGCAAGCGGCTACAATTCGGAAAAGGATTTCGCTGATACGACTACCCACACAACGGTTAGTATGAAGGAGGGAGTGAACCCAAGCGATTGCGCCGCTACGGAATTACGGACCTGAATTCCGGTGGCTGACCCTGTACTGTACTCTACCACGAGCGAGGCCGAAGGCCGAGTGAGTGGGCCGACGACTGACTCAAAGCGAGCGAAGCGAGCGGCGAGGAAGGAGGAGTGCTTTTGATCAACATTTTGCCGAGCGTCTACGCGCCGTGGAGCGCGATAGCGCTCCCGGCGCGGAAATAGCGCAGCGCAAAAGGTTGATGCGCGGAGGGGGATTTGAACCACGCGAAGACGGTCCTGCTCACTTCGTTGCGCGGGCTGCGACTTCTCTCATTCAAATCCCTCGGACGATTGCTGCTGCTCGCGGATTTGCTCGCAGCAGCAATGCGCGGAGGGGGATTTGAACCCCCGCCATGAGCTTGGAAGGCTCAGGTCCTACCACTAGACCATCCGCGCTCCATCCCCCGGTTGTTGGTGCTCGGTTAAGAGAGTTCTCTTTTCTCGGAAGGGGGTTGACCGGGGCGGATTGGTGAATGACCTACTGGCTTCCTGCGACCGTCGCGTAGCAGTTCCCGCTCGAAACCTCCCACTCCAGCAGCTCAAGGGCGCTCGCTTCGAGATCTCGTTCGAACTCGTCGGGGGCGTAGATGTGGTAGAACCGGTCCACAGGCTCGCCGCCGGGGAGGGTCCACTCGACCGTCCTGTCGAAGCCGGTCTGGTCCGCCTCGGTGGCGTCGTCGAAGCGGTCGTGGGCCGTGCTCCAGGCGCTGACGAGTGCCCGGCCGTCGGGTGTGAGAACGCGCCCGAGTTCGTCGAGACTGTGGCGGCGATCGGCCTCGGTCGGCAGGTGGTGCAGCGTGGCGACGTAGACGGCCAAGTCGACCGAGTCGTCGCGGAGGGGGAGGTTCGCGGCGTCGCCCTGGATGAGAGCGAGGGGGGCTTCGAAGTCGCGCTCGGCGGCGCGGTCGCGACCGGTATCGAGGAGCGCACGGCTCGCGTCGAGGCCGACGACGTGTTCGACGTGGTCGGCGAGGACCTCCGCGTGCCGGCAGTTGCCACAGCCGAGGTCCAGGCCGCGGTCGAACGACCGGTCGGCGGTGACCCGGGCGACGAAGTCCTCCACCTCGGGCCAGGCGTACTCGCGCGTCGTCGCGAAGTGACGCCCGATGCGCTCGTACGTGTCGCGGACGTCGCGCCGGCGGGACATGTCTCCGCGTGGGGCGGACGGACCGATAACGGATTCGATCCGCAACGACGCCCGTTCGGCGCCCGACTAGAGGACCAAGGTGAAGAGGACGAACGCGATGAGCGTCATCAGCGTCGCGTGCTTCGCCCCGGAGCGAAGGTCACCGGAGGCGAGCTGGCCGGCGACGAAGCCGGAGGTAGCCCCCTGGATCACCGTCGCGTGGTAAAACAGCGTCATGTAGACGTCGGTGTCGGTCGTCCCGAGCGCGGCGATCGGCCCGTCGAGCTGCTGACCGGTCGCTTCCGTCACCGACTCCGTGGGGAGACTCGGGAGCAGGTACGCCGAGAGGACGGCGATGATGAAGATGAAGACGAGGAAGGAGACGTAGACGACGACCATGTACTCGGTCATCACCTGCTTGCGCTCGCGATCGAGGCGCAGATCGGCCGAGGCCTGTCGGGAGGCGATCCGCAGTACCGTCGCGAGGTCGCCGCTGGCGTTCATCGCCTCGGTCAGGAGCGTCACCATACGGGAGACGGCGCGGGTGCGAACGCGATGCTCGAATCGCCACAGCGACGTCTGGAGGTCGGCACCCCAGCGGACGTCCGCCCAGACGCGATCAAGTTCGTCGTCCAGCACGCCGAGGTCGGACTGACGAACGCGATCGACGGAGGCGATGACCGACATCCCGGCCTCGTTCACGCTGGAGAGACGATCGAGCAGGTCCGGGACGGCCCGTTCGATCGCGCTGATCCGGTACCGATGGCGTTCGTAGACCACCGCGTACGAGCCCATCACGACGAGTGCGAGCACGACCAGCGCGTCTTCGATCGCCGTGATGCCCGCCTCGAGCGCTCGCGGAATCAACAGGAGGACGATCACGGCCGCCAGCGGAAGCGTCACCCACAGGAGGCGGTCCGGCCGGTCGAGCAGCGTTCGGAACGGGCTGGCGAGCACCCCTCGAACCCAGCGCAAGCGCTCGTAGATCGCCAGCCGATGTCGCGTCGGTGAGAGGTGTCCGTCTGTGGGATCGACGTCGCCATCGCCCAGCGCCGACGCGCCCGTCACGACGGACCCACCGTCCGGGAGGGTCGCACGGGAACCGGGGCCGAGTGCCCCCTCGCTCGGCTGATTCGACCGACCGGGGTTGATCGAATCGGTGACGGTACTCAGGTAGACCACGAACGCGAGGTTGCCGAACGGAAGGATGACGTAGATGACCGCCCGGAGCGAGTCGACCGTGTCGCCGACGGAGAAGCCGATCACCACGAGGATCGTGATGAGAAAGAGCGGGCCGGCGACCAGCACGGTGACGTAGGCCTCGGCCAGCGTCGCGAGCATGTTGAGAATGCTCTCTTGTTGTGATTCGGCCTCCTCCTGGAAGTCGTGGTACTGCCGTTCCAGAAAGTCGGAGAGGCTGTGGCCGCTCTGGAGGACGCTCACGAGATTCTCGGTGAATTCGCGGAACTGGTCGCTGGCCGTTCGCCGCCCCATCAACTGCAACGCCGCGGTGACGTCCATCCCGAAGGCGTCCATGTTCGTGACGGCGACGTCGAACTCCGCGGCCGCCTGTCCGTAAGCGTCACCGTTCCGAGCGACGATTCGGATCGCCTCGGTGAACTCCATCCCGCTTCGCGAGAGCGCGTAGCAAAAGGCGACCGTCGACGGCAACGACGCCTCGATGGCGCGCGCCCGCCGGGAGGCCACGTAGCCCGGATACCACCAGCGCAACCAGTAGGTGACGCCCCCGAAGACGACGCCGAGCGTGAGGCCAGAGACGAGGAGGAGTCCGAGCAGCGTGGTCGGCGCGGCGCTCCCCACAGCCGCGATCGCCGACAGCGGGGCGAGAAGATCGGGCAACGAACTGCTGAGCGTCGCCGCATCGATCGAGAGGACGGTCAGAACCGCCCAGATCAGGTAGACGCCAGTGACGCTGCCGACGAACCCACCGAGAAGCGCGTAGACGAACGACCGAGCCCCGTATTCACGATAACTCGCTGGCGCGTGTGCCGCCCGGAGCGCCGCCTGGCGCTGCGGGTGCTCGCTCCGGAACTCGTCGACGTAGCCGCCGAAGGCGTGTATCGACAGTCGGGTCAGAACCCGATCTACCGGGGGCAACACCTGCGCCAGGGCGAACGGGAGCGTACACAGCACGGCAACGGTGAGCGGCAGCAGAGTCACGGGATTCATCGGTCGGACTCCGCCGACGCATCATCCGGTGTATCCGTCGCTTCGTCGATGGAGGGGTCGGTCTGTTCGTCGATGGAGTGGACGGTCTGTTCGTCGATGGAAACGTTGGTTGATTCGTCAGTTGAGGCGTCAATCGATTCATCGGCGGGGACCCCATCGGATCCGGAGCCGGAACGCGCTGAATCGCCGGCGAGTGGGGACGATTCCGCCAGGTCCCACGACGACGCGCCGTCGGTCAGATCGTCACTCGATTGGGCGAGGGCAGCGGGTACGTCGGTGCGGTCGTCGTTCGAATCGTCGTCGGCCTCGATCGCGGCTGCGTCGGTTCCATCGTCGTCAGATTCGTCGCCAACATCCGTTCGGCCGGCCGGACTCGCCTCGATCGCGTCGTCACGACCGATGCGCTCGAGGACGGCGGGTTTGTCCGCGTAGTACTCGTTGACGAGGGCGGTAAAGCGCCGGTAGTCCGAGAGGCCGCGGTCGTGGACGTACTCGAGGAAGGCTTCGCGATTCTTTCGTTCGACTCGCAGCTCGCGTTCGGTCCAGCCGCGTTGCTCGCGGATGTCCCCCAGGATCGAGCTGCCCGATTCGGAGAAGGTGTCGGTCTCGCCGTCCCAGGTGTACGCGGTGGAGTAGTCGAGTTCGCCGGTCCGCTGGTCGATGCCTTCGATCTCGGCCAGCGTGTCGTTTCGGCGGACGCGTTCTCCGTTCTCGAGGCGCGTGAGGGTCTGGACGGCGAGAATGTCGAGGCTCTGGACCATAGCCCGCGGGACGTTGATCGGCTCGTTCTCTAAGCGATTGATGACTGTCTGCACGGAGTCCGCGTGCATCGTCGAGTAGGTCGTGTGGCCGGTGTTCATCGCCTGGAAGAGCGTGATCGCCTCCTCGCCGCGGACCTCCCCGACGGCGATGTACTCGGGGCGGTGGCGCAGCGCCGAGCGCAGGAGGTCGTACATAGTCACGTCGGTCCCCTCGTGGATGCGTTCCCGGGTGACCGACGAGAGCCAGTTGTCGTGATAGAGCTGGAGCTCCTGGGTGTCCTCGATCGTGAGGATCTTCGAGCGGGGCGGGATGAACATCGAGACGGCGTTCATGCTCGTCGTCTTCCCCGACGCGGTGCCGCCGGCGAAGATGAGGCTCTTGTTGTGCTCGATCGCCAGCCACAGGTACGCGAGCTGGGCGACGTCGAACGTTCCGTACTCGATCAGGTCGACCGGCGTGAACGGTTCGTCGGAGTACTTCCGGATGGTGAAGGCCGACCCCCGCGGCGTGACCTCCTGGCCGAGCGCCAGTTCCGCGCGCGAGCCGTCGGGCAGGGTCGTCTCGACCATCGGGTCGCCGATCGAGATGTGACGACCGGAGCGCTGGGCGAGGCGGACGACGAACTGATCCAGCGTGTCGGCGTCGAACGAGACGTTGGTCTCGATGTCCGTGTAGTCGTCGTGATAGACGAAGATCGGGAGGTCGTAGCCGTCGCAAGAGATGTCCTCGACGTGCGGGTCGTGCATGATCGGGTCGAGCCGCCCGTAGCCGAGGAAGTTCCGGTGAGCGTAGTAAAAGAGGCGGTAGAAGCGCTCGACGGAGACGTCGACGCCGTAGCGTTCGAGGAGTTCCAGCAGGGCCTCTCGAAGCCGCGTTTCGGGGTCGACGTCGCCGCCGTCGCGATAGATGAGCGGATCGCGGATGTCGTCGAGGACGGTATCGAGGAGGGCGCGCTCGTCCGTCGAGAGCGACGGTTCGACGACGTGGTACTGGAAGGCGTTCCGCGCCGGATCCTCGAGGATCGCGACGAACGCGAAGGGCGCGTTCACCCAGTAGCGTTCGCGTTCGATCGTTCCCTCGACGCCGTCGAAGGCGACGAGCGGTTCGTGGACGGTCGGATCGTATCGGCCCACGTCGATTCGCGTGCCCCGGATCACGTCGCCCAGCGCCGACAGTGAGCGTCGAACGTCGTCGAAGCGGTCGCTGAGTGTCGCTCGGATCGACGACGGGTCGGACGCCGGATCGTCGGCGTGCTGACTGGGATCGTGTTGGTCCATCGGGGGTCACGGGACGTCTCGGGTGACTGTCTCCGATATGGGGGTGGTGACCTCTTAAATCGGGTGGCCGGGAATCAGCGTACGTCGAGAGGCGATAGCAACTTCGATCGCCCGACGTCAGCAAGTGAGGTGCGTTCGAGGGCAGCAAGTGAGGTGCGTTCGATCGTGGTGGCGAGGAGGCCGCAGTGTCCTGGCCGATACCCCACGAAACGGACTGGTCCGAAACGGAACCGATCAGCGAGCAGTCCGATTCGTTTCGGTGGCCGTGGGCGTTACGTTCATACCGCCGGGGACCCAACATCGGGTATCGAATGAGGCGCGAACACATCACGCTCTCCGTCGACGACGTCGAGTGGGTCGACGCCGACGGCGACCCCCGAAAACCGTCGGTCACCATCGACTGTGCCGAAGACGGGCCGGATCTGCGTGACCGCCTCACAGGCCCCGGCGACGAGTTGCTCGCCGCCGACGAGACGGACGTCGCCCTCCGCCTGCAGGGGCCCGTCGACACCGACGCGACGGGCGTGGTCAGCGTGACCGATCGTCTGACCGGCGACTTCGTCCTCGAGTTGAACGTGGACGCCGACGACGTGCTCACCTTCATCACGGCCGCGCGGCGCTACGGCGAACACACCAGCGACGACGACGGCCGGTACGACGTCACCATCGAGATCGACGGCGAACATCTGATCAGTTACGAGAAACAGACGTTCCTCGTCTACGACGACGAGGGAAGCCTCCTCCGCCAGCGAAGCCTCATTCCCGGCGGCGTCGAACTCTGAGCAGGTTCGTCGCAACCGGCAACTATAAGTTGTTTAGGGCCACCTAAATAGACGAGTGCCGGACCCGACCGGACAGTTCGAGACACCCATGGCTCAGAGTACGGGACGTACGGAGACGATCACGACGGAGACGGCGTCATCGCAGGAAATATCCGATGAGCGCCAGGACGAGCCCGTCCTCTCGCTCGAGGGAATCGAACACAGCTATGGAAGCGAGTGCGTCGTCGAGTCGTACTCGCTCGAGGTATACGACGGCGAGATCCTCACGCTGCTCGGTCCATCCGGCTGTGGAAAAACGACGACGCTCCGGCTCATCGCCGGGCTCGAGTCACCCGACGCGGGCGAGATCCAGCTCCACGGGACGGTCGTCGCCGACAGCGACCGATCGGAGCCACCCGAAGATCGCAACGTCGGCGTTGTCTTCCAGGATTTCGCGCTATTCCCCCACCTCACCGCCGCCGAGAACGTGCGATTCGGTATCGACGACTGGCCGACGGACGAACGAGACGAACGCGTCGCCGAACTGCTGGACCTCGTCGGGCTCGCCGATCAGGCCGACGCCTATCCCGGGGAGCTCTCGGGCGGCCAGCAACAGCGGATCGCCCTCGCCAGGTCGATCGCCCCGGAACCCGACCTGCTCTTGCTCGACGAACCCTTCTCGAACCTGGACGTCGATCTCCGCGTGGAGATGCGTGAAGAGGTCCGGCGCATCATCAAAGAGACCGGCGTCACGGCGATCTCGGTCACACACGACCAGGAGGAGGCGCTCTCGATCTCCGATCGGGTCGCCGTCATGTACGACGGGCAGTTAGAGCAGGTCGGCATCCCCGAGACGGTCTTCCAGCAGCCGACCTCCCGATTCGTCGCGGGCTTTCTCGGTCACGCGAGCTTCCTCTCGGGGACCGTCACCGGCGATCACGTCGACACCGCACTCGGTCGCGTTCTCCGTGACGACGTCGGTGGCCTCGTCGAAGCGTACGACAGCACGGAGGTCGATCTCCTCGTTCGGCCGGACGACGTGACGGCCTACCCGGCGACCGGCGCCGAAACCGACGGAGAGGTGATCTATCGTCGCTACCTCGGCCCGACAGTCCTGTATCGCGTCGAACTCGACGATGGGGAGACGATCGAGTGTATGCACAACCACTCGGATCGCATCCAGTTGGGCGAGCGCGTCGGCGTCCGGGTGACGGCCGATCACGAACTCGCCTGGTTCCCCGCCGACCAGCGAGAGAGCGCCGATTCGGCCGATTGAGTAGGGAGACGCCCCCACGGCGCAAAACGCTTAACATGGAACCGTCCGTAGCGAGCGTATGCACAAAGACGAGCTTCTCGAATTGCACGCCGAACTGGTGGTCATCATGGAGTACTTCTCGGAACAGGAAAGCGTCGACGAGGGGCTCTTCGACGCCTACCACCAGATCGACGTAGATCCGGACGACGCCCACAAATCCAAGAGCGAACACAAACACGCCGTGTTCGTCCTCGGAAACTCGCTGGCGAACGCGATGAGCGAAGACGAGTTCTCGAGTGCGGGTCGGATCGGCAAGCGGATGAAAGAACTCGCCGAGGACGCCGAGTCGAAGATCTGATCGGACGAACTGGCTCCTGACCGGCAACTGATTGGGGGCCCTCACCAGTAACTGACGAGCTGGCCCGTAACCGGTAACTGACGAGTTGGCTTCTGGCCGGCAACTGGCCCACATGGGACGACCGCCGGTTCGTCGCCCCCATTTCCCTTCGACAGGCGAAACGGTTATGGTCGGGTTACCGTTTGTTTGCGTATGGACCCGCGCACGAAAGAGCGCGTCGAGCGGTGGGAGTCGCGGCCGTTTTCCGGCGGAGAAGACGCGCTCACGACCCTCGCCGACGACACGTTTTCCGGAGCCGTAACAGCGGCCGGCGTCTGGGCGTTCATGCTGAACGGCCGGATCGTCGGCGTCGCCGACGGTTCGATCGAGACGCTCGTGGACGCCTCCGGAACCATCTACGAGGCCCCCGCCGACGCGCTTCCCCTGCTCGCTGCGATGCAAACGCAGGGGGGCGATCCACGAGCACAGTACTACACCAACGATACCGCTCTCGCATCGGTCGATCGCAAACTGCAGCAGGGGTCGTTCACCGGCTACGTCGAACTGAGCGAACAGGTGCTCTCGGGCGACTACTACCTCGTCTACTACGGCGGCAAGCGCATGGCCGCCGCCTACATCGGAAACGCCGAGCGCCTGCTCACCGGCGACGAGGCGTTCGAACGCGCCGACGACGAGATTGGCATCTACTCGGTCATCGACGTCGACATCTCCGTGACCGACGTCCCCGGTCACGCGTCGGCGAACGAAACTGCCACCGCGAATCGCGAGGACGACGCGCGGACGAACGACACTGCAGCCGACCCAGCGGCGGGCACAGCCGATTCCGCGGCCGGGACAGATTCCACCGTTGCGGGCACCGGCTCCGGTGACCGGCGCTCCACAGGCGAGTCGACCGATCCCTCGACGGCTGTGACCGACACAGACGGACCAGTCGGGCGGAACGAGTCGTCCGCCGGGCGAACGCCGAGCGACGAGACGACGGTGAGAGCGACCGGAACCGACACCGAACCGTCCGAGACCCAGGAAGAGACCCGGTCCGAGAAGGTGGCGGGCGACGAGTCGGTGACCGACGACACCGAAGTGTCCTACAGCGACACCGAAACCGGGACGGCCGACTCGACGGCAGCCGCCGAATCGACGAGCGCCGGTGGACAGCCAGCGGCGGAGTCGTCGACGACCGAACCGGCGGCCGACCGGCCGGGGATCACCACCGAACGGGAACCCACCGAATCCTCCGAAACAGGCATCACGACCGGCGAGGATTCGGCCGGAAGCGATCGGACAACGGTCTCCGGATCGCCGTCTGATACCGGATCGGCCGAGACGACGCCGACCGACGACGCCGAGACGGACGAGCACGACGAACGCCTCAAAGAAGAAGAGCGTTGGCGCGAAACCCGACAGATCCCCTCGATCGATCCCGAATCGTCGAGTGAGAACGCGACCAAACAGAGTTCGGCCGGTCGTGGCAGCGCCCGCTCGCAGCGTAGCCAGTCCGAGTCGGACACGAGTCGCTCGCAGTCACAGGCCGATAGCTCGCGCACACGAGACGGGCCGACACCGGCGGACGTCGCCTCGACCGAACAGGCGCTCCGGTCGGATATGCTCGAACGCGAGGACAAGATCGATCACCTGACCCAGCGGGTGACCGAGCTGGAGGAAACACGCAAGCAACTCGTGCGCGAGCGCGACCAGCTGCAGAGCGAGAACGAAGACCTCACAGCACAGGTCTCCAAGCTTCAGTCGACGATCGAGGAGCTCGAGGCTGAACTCAAGCGAGTCCGGTCGCAACCGGCACCGACTGGTGGGGACGCTCCGGCGACACCGACCGAATCGCCGTCCAGTGAGCCGGAGCTCACGCTCACACCGCAACAGGCGCTCGAACAGACGAACGTCTTCGTTCGGTACGGCTCGAAGAGTCAGCCGACGCTCGAATCGGCCCACGAAGGCGAGGGCTCGCGTGGCGATCTCGACCGCAACCTGCAGCTCGAACGACACACACAGTTCGACGCCGAGACGACGGCCGTCGACGGACAGCCCTACGACTCGTTCGTCGAGGCGTCCATGCAGTACCGCTTCGTCGAGTGGCTCGTCGGAACCTGTCTCTTCGAGATCAGGGAGACCGGCAACGCCGCCGATCTCGCCGACCTCTACGACGTCATCCCGCGTATCGACCGCATCGAACTCGCAGCGACCGTCTCGCTCGAAGAGGACGACAGAGCGGACGTCCCCGATCAGGTGACGTTCGACGTCGCCGCGTTCGACAAGCGCGGGACGCCCCTCGTCGTCGCGAACTGTAACGATTCGCGCGACCCGGCGACGAAGGGGATGCTCGAAGGGCTCGAGGCCGACGCCTCGGCTGTGTGTGCGAACTATCCCGACCTCGGCGCGGCGGTCGTCGTTACGTCCAGTTTCTTCGACCCCGGCGCGCTCGAACTCGCCGAAGAGGTGACGACGAGCGGCTTCCTCAGCCGCAGTTCGAAGGTCAGCTACGTCAATCTCTCGCGAAAACAGGGCTATCACTGCTGTCTCGTCGAATCTCGCAGTGGTGGCTTCCACATGACCGTCCCCGAACTGTAACGGGGTTCACTCGGCTGCCAGCCGCTCCTCGAACCGTCTCCGACGACACCGATCGTTCGCGCAGAGTCGTTTCCGAGACTCGGGAGTACGGCTGCCCCAATCGGGACGCAAAATCGGTGAGAGCAAAGCGGCCGTCGGCGGCCAGGAGAATATCAGTTCTCGGCTTCGGCGGTGTTCTCGATCTTCATCCGTTCTAGGGTCTCCGAGATGCTGTCGATCTTGTCGTCGAGGTCGGCGACGAAGTCTTCGGTCTCCTCGGTCTTGATCGCTCCCTGGCTCGACGGCTCGATGAGATTCTCCTCTTCGAGGACGCGCAGCGAGTAGCGAACTTTGTGGTGGGGGTAGCCGGTCTCGTTCGACATCTTGACGATCCCGATGGGTTCGTTCTCGAGAACCATTTTCAGGACCTGCAAATGTCGTTCCAGCATGTCTACCTCCTTCTCCAGTCGGTCTATCATGGCATTTGTTAACTTGTCGTTGCCCCTTTTAAAGCTTTTCGTCGGGGCGGTCGCGAGACGATAGGAAATACTTCGACGTGGCAGGGGTTAACACTTCTGGTCGTGACGGGACTGGAGTCGGCGACGGCGAGCCATCGGATCGTGTACCAGGGCGGTGGTTCCCTCAAGCCGTGACAACACCACGAAGAGAGAGTCTGTAGTTGCTCGGTGGTACGAAATCGCCACAGAACAGAACTGCTCGTCGACGGTGCGTCGGCGGAGGGATCGTAATCGGTTTATCGACCGGGAAAGAAGCCGTCGCTGTCATGACCGTCACTATCGTCGGGTCACAGCTCGGCGACGAAGGGAAGGGCGGCGTCGTCGATATCTACGGTGAGGCAGCAGACGTCGTCGTCCGGTATCAGGGCGGAGACAACGCGGGCCACACCGTCGTCTCCGACGGCGATACGTACAAGCTCTCGCTCGTTCCCTCCGGTGCCGTCCGGGGCAAGGTCGGGGTCCTCGGCAACGGCTGCGTGGTAAACCCCGAGACACTGTTCGAGGAACTGGACGAGCTCAGATCGCGTGGGCTCGATCCGGACGTGCGCGTCGCCGCCCGGGCGCACGTGATCCTCCCGTACCACCGCGTTCTCGATGGAATCGAAGAAGCCGAGAAGGCAGATCTCGCGGCCGGAACGACCAAGCGCGGGATCGGTCCGACCTACGAGGACAAGGCCGGCCGGCGCGGCATCCGCGTCGGCGACCTCCTCGATCCGGAGGTGCTTCGATCGCGTCTCGAGTACGTCGTCCCGCAGAAGCGAGCGCTGGCGCGCGACGTCTACGGCGCCGAACTCGACGACGCGTTCGACATCGAGGAACTCTACGAGACCTGTCGTGAATACGGCGACCGACTCGACACCGAGGAGATGGTCGTCGACTGCGGCGCTTTCCTCGCCGATCGCCTCGACAACGACGAGGAGATCATGTTCGAAGGCGCGCAGGGGACGGCCCTCGACATCGATTACGGCGTCTACCCGTACGTCACGTCCTCGAACCCGACCGCCGGCGGCGTCGCCGTCGGCGCCGGCGTGGCCCCCTCGGTCGTCGGCGACGGCGAGGTCATCGGGATCGTGAAGGCCTACCTCTCACGAGTCGGGACCGGTCCACTACCAACCGAACTGGGCGGCGTCGAGGGACAGACGCCGGCGTACGAACCCGGCTCCGCACCCGACGACGAGGAAGAACTGGCGACCTGGATCCGCGACGAGGGCGGCGAGTACGGCACCGTAACCGGCCGACCTCGACGCGTCGGCTGGCTCGATATGCCGATGTTGCGCCACGCAGCCCGGACGAGCGGGTTCACCGGGCTCGTCGTCAACCACGTCGACACGCTCGCCGGCCTCGACGAGGTCGCGGTCGGTCACACGTACACGATGACGACCCGCGACGGCGACACCGTCGAACGCGACGTGATGCCGCCCACGACGGAGCAGTGGGGCCGGTGTGAAGCCACCCTCAGGACGTTCGAGGGCTGGCCGGACGTCGACTGGGACGCCGTCGCAACCGAGGGCTGGGAGGGCCTGCCGGCGGCTGCGCGGACGTACCTCACCTACATCGAAGACGAACTCGACGTCCCGATCTACGCCGTCGGCGTCGGCCCCGGCCGCGACCAGACCGTCGTTCGGTCTGATCCGTTCGCCTGAGCCACGCCCTCGTTTTTCCGGACCGATCCGATCAGTCCGACAGCACCGACCCATCCGTCGCCGAGAGAGGTATCGATCCGATCGACCGAAATTCACCACGACACGCTCCCCATCGAGTGCCCTCTCGAGACGTCGGAATACCAACTGACGGGCCGAACTCACGCGATCGGATACAGCAACCGGCGTTGTTCGTCCGGCAAATACAGCCCGTCGTCGAGCAGGACTGGCTGATTGTTGTGGAGGAAGTGCTGGCTGTACGCGCTGGCCTCGACGTCGTACGAGTAGGCCGCCGGCATGAGGTGGATGCGGGAGTCGTAGTCAGGTCGCCAGTGGGCCCCCACGGGATCGACGGAGAACGGGACGACGGTCACTTCGAGGGAGTCCGCAGCGTCTGCCGAGACGGTCTGGATGGCGGTCGGTTTCCACTTCGCCACGTAGCGGTGGGCTCCGTCACCGACGACCGAAAGCGTCGGATCGAAGTCGACGAGTTGGCTACACTGAGCGGCCGTCGCGACGCTCTGACCGTACAGGAGGAGCGTCCCGAGCCGCGATCCCGCCCGGCCCTCGTGCACCCGGTCACGGCTGGCGACGGCGACGGCGCCGGCGGTCACGAACGCGTCCGCCACCGATCGCGCACCGGGACCGTCCAGTTGAACGACCGTGGGATCGATCTCGGAGAGTGATTCCGGGTCGAGGGGCCCGTCCAGACAGCCGAGACCGTCCGTACACGTGCCGACGTAGTGGAAGAAGTCGGCGCCGCCGGTGAGCGCTCGACGAAGCGTGTCCCGCGTCGGTTGGGCGAGTGTCTCGACCGTCGTCGGGACGGTCTCCTCGCGATCGGTGTAGGCCGCCGCGAGTTCCGCACCGAGCGCGGGGTCGACCGATGGACCGGTCGCGACCACGATCGACCTTCGTTCGGTTCCGCGTTCGAGCGAGCGGATCCGGTTCTCGTAGGCCGCAAGCCTGGCCTCGAAGTCGGCCTCCCGATCGACGCTGCCGACAGTTCCGTGCAGTGGCTGCGTGTCGAGCAGCGCCTGCTGCGGTGGCTTCGACTCGACGGGGGCCGAGGTCCCGTGACCCTGACTCGTCTGGGGCGTGTCGATTGCCGCCAGATCGTAACACAGGTGCGGTAGTGCGGGCGCGTACGACGGGTCGGGGGCCATCGTCATCCGGTACGGCCAGCCGGGGAGGATCTCGTCGACGGGATCCGCGGGGAGGTCGAGATAGGTGGCGACGCGGTCGGCGAGCGATCGATCCCGACAGGGTTCGAGGTCGATACCAGCCTCCGCCAGCTGGGTGTGTTCGGCGAGCGTCGGGGCGTCGGGTTGAATCCAGTCGACCAGCAGGTCGAGGAAGAACGTCCGTCTGAGTACCGTGGAGATCCCGGTAGCGAGCGACGGGTCGGTCGGGATCTGGTACGAGAAGTCAGCCGCCTCGGCGACGAGCCGCGGGGACCGATCCGACGTCGGGACGACTCGTGCACCCAGGAAGTACGCGACCGGGGCGGCGGTGTAGATCGCGTCGATCGTGTCGGGAACGAACAGGTCGAGTCCCGTCTCCGGCCGGTTCTCACGCACCGACTCGGGGACGACCGTCTCGTCGCCGACGCCTACCAGCGGTGGGTACCCCCGGTGACTCCGGTGGACGCGCGAGGGCCCCGTGGTCCGGAGCGCAGCGGACAGATTCGTGATCGCCGTCGCGAGACCGGTCGTCGTCGGTTCGATCGTGAGCCGGTCTCGCGGGACCTCGACCGTCGACTTGAATCCGATCGTCAGTGGGGTCGGGTGTGGAAAGGTGATCGAGAGTTCGCCCTGGGACCGATTTCGGATCCGCGCCTCACCGTCGAACCGGATCCGTGCGAATATTTCGCAGTCGTACTGGCAGTAGTACTCACCGGCCGGCAGTCGGACGGTGACGTCGTCCTCGAATCCGATGTCGAAGTGTTCGCCCTCGATCGGTTCGTCCCGATCGACGAAGCGGAGCGGGGCGTCACGACGTTCGAGCGCGATCACGTTCCTGAGGTCACATCGCAACTCGGAGACGCGCCCGGAGAGCGTCGCGTCGATCGGTTCCTCGAACGAGTGGGTCCACGAGAGTTCACTGAAGCCGGTGAGGTCACAGGTAAAGACGTTTCCGGCGCTATCCGTCGCTCGAAGGCTCGTCCCCTGCAGTTCGATGTCGACGGGGCTGTCGGACTCGTCGATCAGTCGATCGCTGGCCGCCGTCTCGGTCATGGCGACTCACCGACTTCGGTGTCGGTCGAATCGAACGGCGACTCGTCGGTATCGATCGAATCGGACGATGACTCGCCTGTTTCGGTGTCGGTCAGGTCGAACGACGGCTCACCGGTGACGAAGTCGAATCGGGCCCCGCCATCGACCCCGACGCCGACGGTCGCGTCCCAGTCGTGTGCCTCGCGGATCTGGTCGACGATCGCGAGGCCGAGTCCGGTGTTCTCCTCGGCCGTCGTGTATCCGGATTCGAAGATCCGCTCACGGTCTTCGGGTGGAATACCCGGTCCGTCGTCCGCGACGAAGAAGCCGTCCGGTGTGGAACCGAGTCGGACCGAAACGGTAGTATCCACCCCATCGTCCGTCGATGGATGATCGTCCGTCCCCGGGTGGTCGTCCGTCCCCGGGTGGTCGTCCGTCCCCGGGTGGTCGTCCGTCCCCGGGGATTCGCTAGTCGTCGACTGGTACGTCGAGTCGCGCTCGACACTGTCGTCGGCCTTCGGCCGACTGCTCGTGGAACCATGTTCCACGCTGTCGTCAGGGCGGGAACCGCCCTGACTGCTTGTCGAGCCGTGCTCGACACTGTCGTCGGCCTTCGGCCGACTGCTCGTGGAACCATGTTCCACGCTGTTTCGAAAGAGGTTCTCGAGAAGCCCCAGCAGTTGTCCGGGGTCGGCCTCGACGATGGCGTCGCCGTCGATCTCGATTTCGGCGTCGGTCGTCGAGACGTTGTCCCAGGCCTCCCTGGCGACGGTTCCGAGGTGGACGGGCTGGACCTCGTCGACGGTGTCACCGGCCCGCGCGAGTGACAGCAGGTCCTCGATGAGTCGCTCCATCCGGCGGTGTGCCTGTTCGATCGAGCGGAGCTCTGCACAGTCGTGTTGCTCCCGCGCGAGATCGAGGTAGCCAGCGGCGACGTTGAGCGGGTTTCGCAGGTCGTGGCTCACCATGCTGGCGAACTGATCGAGGCGCTCGTTCTTTCGTTCGAGTTCTCGTTCGCGGGCTTTGAGCGCCTCGAGATCGGTGTAGATCAGGTAGCCGCGGGTCACCTCGTCGTCCGACCGCATCGGGACGTTACGGAGCAGAAACGGTCGCGGCCCATCCACGGTCTGCCTGGTCACTTCGACGTCGGTCCGACGGCCGATCTCGTCAGTCGAGTGCGGCTCCGAAATCGAGTCTGTCGCCGACGGGCAGACGACCGACGAGACGGGTTCGTCGACGACGTCTGCGCCGGTAACGTCGAAGACGCTGACGAACGCGGAGTTGACGGCCTGGATCGTCTTGACGCCGTCTTCGACGCGGTAGGACAGCGCCGCGTCGGGAACGTTCTCGAAGAGCGCGGCGAACTGGTCGCGTTCCCGATCGCGCGCTCGTTCGTACCTGATCCGATCGAGGGCGCTGGTCGCGATCGAGACGAAGAGTTCACCGAACTCCCGATCGACCTGGGAGAACGCGCCGGGCTCGTGGTGGTGAAATTGTAAGACGGCCTCGCCGAACGGAATCGAGAGGACAGACCGGTACGGGCCGGTCGGGCTGGCGGCGGCCTCGGTTCGAACGTCGTCGACGACGGTCGTCGTTCCGGACGCAAGCGTGGTACCGGCAATACCACTATCGTCGGCCAGCGGCTCCGTTGGCCGGAGTTGCGCCGCGTACGCGGCCCGTGGAACGAAGACGTCCGCTTGGGCGGTCGCAACGATCGCCGCGTCGAAGTCGAGGACGTGCCCATCAGGAGTGACACACCGCTCGTAGAGCTCGTCTGCGGACTCACAGGCCTCGATCGAGTCCGCGAGCGTACGCAGTCGTGTCACTCGGTCGGCCAGTCCAGGGTGAGAGACGTCCTCGATCACGTCCGCCGCAGTTCCGTCCGCCATCTGCAACTGTATTATCGGGGATGTGTGATAAATATCACCCGTGCCGGCTGCCGAACGGACTACCGTTGTATCCGAATTGAATGCCGATGGTTCGTGAGTCGACCGGCGATTGGGGCCCGATTGGTGAGCTGAGACACGTGGCGTTCCCGAAACCTTTTGGCCTCCCCCAACCGGATATCAGCCATGAAGGAGTCACTGCTCGACGTTCTCTGCTGTCCGCTCGACAAACACGACCTCGAACTCGAGGACGCAGTCGGTGACGACGACGTCGAATCCGGGACGCTCGTCTGCACCGAGTGCGGCGAACGATATCCGATCGAGGACGGGATTCCGAACCTCCTGCCCCCGGACATGCGAGAAGAGACACCCGCCTGAGGTGTCACACACGTGCCCGAGTCGATCAGCGTTTACGTCAACCGGTCCGGCCACGGGACGATCGACGTCGGCCAGTCGACACTCTCGACCGACCGTGCGTTCGAGCTGAGCGTCGAAAACCACGGCGATCCGGTCCACCTCTACGTCAGTCCAGGGTCGACACTCGCCGACACACTCACCGTCCAGCGTCCGAACACGTACGTCGACGCCGACGAAACCGTCACTGTGCCGATTTCGGTCCACGGGCACGACGGACCGCTGTCCGGAACGCTCTCGCTCGAAACGCGATTCGGCGCCAACTCGACGGCGATCGACGTCACGCTGACCGGTGGCGTCGGTGACGACCGCCGCGTCGACGTCGACGAACGGCTCGCGACGCCCGCGACCGACGACCGGTCTACCGACCACCCGCTCGATCGGATAGGTGACGCGATCGGACCCGAAACGATCGCGCTGGGTGGACTCGCCACCCTCGCACTCCTCGTGGGACTCGCCACGGCAGCCGTCGTCGAGGGACCGTTCGCGATTCTCGGAATCGTCATGGTTTGTTCCGGTATCGCCGTCGGGGTCGCACTGCTCGTCCGTGATACCAGTCCGCCCGACGATCCCCGATCGTAACGTCCATTCTACCCGCCCACCCGTTCGTCCGCCCAGAACAGTGACTTCGCCTCGTCAAGGGACCCTGCAGGTGGGTCGCCGATTCCCACAGTGCGAGAATCGGCGAAAGCAGCACGCCTCGTCGGGCCCTTCGATTCCGTAATGTCACTCGGGGAAGTACTGGATGGAGAAGCACTGACTGGAAAACAGGCGGTTGCGATCTTCTTCGGCTGGCTCGGCCTCGTCGTCCTGGCGGGCCTGCTGCTCGTCGTGAGCCTCCCGTTCTGATCGACCGGAGTGCTCGTCGGTAACGACCAGCCGCCGCCTGCGGGGTTCGAACAGCCATCGTTATTATCCTCGCCGTTCCGTTCACGGTCGATGCCCGAGCTGGACTGGTTTCTCGACGTCTCTCAGTACGATCGGCCACAGGCTGTCGCCGAGCGCGCCGCCCGCGCGGAAGAACTCGGCTACCGGACGGTCACGGTGGGCGAGACGACCGGCTGGAACGTCGTCCCGGCGCTCTCGCTGATCGCCGACCGAACCGACGAGATCGACATCGGGACAGCGGTGCTGTCGCCGTACGGACGGTCGCCGGCGTTGTTGGCCCAGACCGCACTGACGCTCGCCGACGCGTCGGACGGGCGATTCCGACTCGGTCTCGGGCCAAGTTCGCCCGCGATCACCGAGCGCTGGCACGGCCGCTCGTTCGATCGCCCGCTGCGCCGGCTCCGCGAGACCGTCGAGCTCGTCCGGACGATTTCGACCGAGGGAACCTCGGCCTACCACGGCGACGTGATCGACGTCGACGGCCTCGCGTTCGAGCGACCACTGCCCGAATCGCCGCCACCGATCGACCTGGCCACGCTCGGGCCGACGGCGACCGAGCTTGCCGGCCGGTTCGGCGACGGGTGGCTGCCCCAGCTGTTCACCCGCGACGGACTGGAGACCCGCCTCGAGGATCTTCGCCGGGGCGCGAACCTGGGTGATCGAACGATCGACGACGTCCGCGTCGCGCCGATCGTCAGGTGCGTCGTCGACGACGATCCCGACCGGGCCCGATCGCTCGCCCGATCCGCCGTCGCGTTCATGCTCGGCGCGTACGGCCCATTCTACGGCAAGTCCGTCGCCGAACAGGGCTATCCGGACGTCGTCGAGGCGATCAGAGACGCCTGGGCCGAACGGGACACCGACGCGATGGCGAACGCGTTGCCGGACGACTTGCTCGACGAACTCGCCGCGACGGGGACGCCGGACGAGGTTCGCGAGTGGGTCGCCGACTACGCGGCCATCGACGGCGTGGACGCGGTCCAGGTCACGTTCGTCGACGGGATGGACGAAGCGGACAGAGAGCGGTCGCTCTCGGCGATTGCATCACTCGCCGAGTAACGGGTCGGACCGGTCGTCTCAGAAACCGAACGAATCGGACCGGCCGCCTCAGAAACCGTCGAATTCGGCAACTGCGTCGTCGCGATTGGCCACCCACTCGTCACTCGAAACGGTGTACCGAACCACGTCGACGAGTTCGTCACCAAAGGTGTCCCAGTTGCGAAGCGTTCCCTCTTTCCGCCCGCCGTGAGCCGTGACGTATCTCTCGATCGCCCGGTTCGACTTCTCGTTGTCGACGTGGGCGGTGACAGCGACCATGTCGAGATCGAGGCAGTCGAACGCCAGTTGCATCATCGCCGCGGCGCGCTCGCCGGAGTAGCCCCGGCCCCAGAACGGCTTCCGGAGCCAGGTGCCGAGGGTCATCGTCTTGCGGTCCCAGTCGACGTCGAACCCGGCGACGCCGGCGAACTCGCCGGCACCGTCCTCTCCATCGCGCGGCCGGATCACGTATGTCGCGCCCTCACCGGACCCGTACTGCTCGCCGACGTGCTCGACGAACTCGAGCGTCGCCTTCGGCGTCTCGTGGGGCTCCCAGGTGAGATACCGCGTGATTTCCTCGATATCGGGATCGGTACCGGCGTGGTCGTAGAACTCGAAGAGGTCGACCGTCTCCGGGGTGACGACGTCCAGCCGGAGCCGATCGGTGCGAATCGTATCGGGGAAGAGGTCGGTCATCGGTCGAACACGTACCCACGTCGTTCTCGGCGGACAGAATAAACCCTGGTGTCGATGATCGGTTAGTCGGCGTCGTCAGTTGCAGCCCGGTACTCGCTCCGGGAGATCGAGAACCAGTGGAGATCGACCGGCTCCCCGTCGATCGCGTGGGCGTGACGCAATCGGCCGTCGTACCGCCCACCGTGTGCCTCGACGTATTTCTCGATCGCGCGTTTCGACCGGTCGTTCCCGGCGACGCAAGACACCCCGAAGTGAGCCAGGTCGAGTCGACCGAACGCCAGCTCGAGCAGTGCACCCGCCCGCTCGCCGGAGTAGCCCCGTCCCCAGAACGGTTTTCGCAGGACGATCGCGGAGGAAGCCGCCTCGCGGTCCCACTCGACGAACAGAGTCGTCGTGCCGGCGAGGGTGCCTGCCATCGGTTCGTCACCCGTCGGGTAGATCGCGTAGGTGACCGCGTCGGCGTCGTCCCGGTTCGAGCCGGCATTTTCGACGAAGGCGCGGGATTCGTCGGGTGTGGCCGGCTCCGAGACCGGCACGTACTCGTAGACCGTCTCCGGGTCTGGATCGTCCGCGAACGCCTCGTAGTGCTCGAACGCGTCCGTCGACGCCGGGTCCACGACGTCGAGTCGGAGGCGGTCGGTCTCGAGTTGGTCCGGGAACAGGGTCGTCACGGCCGACTGTTCGCCCGAACCCACAAAAATGTAGGCGGCCGGCCACGAAAGCGGCCCCGCCCGATCCAGTGCGTCAAGTTGATAGTGCGACCGTCCTAGCTATTCATCAGTACCCGTGAGTGACCCGGACGCGATACTTCAGGCCGGCCGACACAGCGTGACCGCAGTCACCGGGGTGGCCGAGTCGATCCCGCGGCTGCCGCTGTCGGCCGCGAACGCGACGATGGGCGCCGTCGACTACCTCGCGTGGATCTCGATCGCCGCGTTCCTCGTCGCGATCGCGCTGGAGTGGCGAGACGAGATCGACGCCGCCCGCTACGTCGGCGCCGTCGCCAGCGTCCTCTTCGGGAGTTTCTGGCTGGCGATGGTCCCCTACTACTGGACGGAGATGCAGAGTCCGCTCGAGACGATGCTCGCCCTCGCAGCGTTCCCGCTGTGTCTGTACGCCACGTACCTCCTGTTCCAGGGCCGGGAGTCGATGCTCATCCTCGTCCGTGCCGTCGCCGTCATGGGGATCATCTACCTGCCAGTCGAGACGATCCCGCTCGCCCGCCAGTGGCTCATCGAGACGACCGCGTACCAGACCCACCTCGCGATGGACATCGTCGCGGAGAGTCCGGGCCTCGAAACCGGCGGCAACGGCTACCACAGCCGGTTCGCCTTCGACACCGACACCGTCCCCACCGGACGGACGACCTACATCGTGCTCGCGTGTACCGGCATCGGGAGCATGGCCATCTTCGGCGGCCTCATCGCCGCCGTCCGCGCGCCGCTACGTCGCAAAGCGGCAGGCTTCGTCGTCGCCGTCGGGATCATCTGGTTCCTGAACCTCGTCCGCAACGTCTTCATCTCGCTCGCCACGCCGTACGGCTGGTTCCAGCAGGACTTCTTCGTCTACCTCGCGACCGAGTGGATGGGGGCCGTTCCCGAGCGCACCTCGTTTCTGATCTCGCACAACGTCATCTTCCAGCCGGGCGCGGTGATCGCGCTCGTCGGGATCGCCTACATCGTCATCAGGATCGTCCCGGAGGTCGTCGAGCCGTTAGAGGAGGTGCTGTTCGTCCTCACCGGGACCGAGTACGACCTGGCCGAGGTGTTCGGACCCGAATCCGAAACGGGCAAGGCCGCAGGTGACTGACGGCTGGTGATGATGCAAGCGGGGGGACACCCCCTGTCGTTCGCCGAACGTGCCGTCTACGTCCAGCCCGCCGAGACGCTCGTCCTCGCAGACGTTCACCTCGGTCGGGGGGCGTCGTCAGCCGTCGACGCACCGATCGACGCCGCCGACGACCCCGTCGGACGCCTGGAGGACCTCCTGGGTCGGTTCGACCCGCAGACGGTCGTGGTCGCCGGTGATCTGCTCCACTCGTTCTCGTGGATCCCGGACGGCGTTCGCGAGACGGTCGCCGAGATCGAACGAGTCGTCGCTGGCGCCGAGGCGTCGCTCGTCTGTACGCCGGGCAATCACGATAGCGTCCTCGACGAAGCGTTCGACGGCGAGACCGCGGCCGCGTTCCAGCTCGACGACGGGGAAACCGTCGTCTGTCACGGTCACGAACGACCGCCCACCGAGTGCGTGTCCACCGGCAGCTCACCGCCGTCGCTGTACGTGATCGGCCACGACCACCCCGCGCTCTCGATCGACGGGCGAAAGTATCCCTGCTTTCTGTCCGTTCCCTCGGAAGAAGCCGCGGTAAGCGGCGATCTACTCGTTCTCCCGGCGTTCTCGCAACTCGCACGCGGAACGACGATCAACACGCGCCGCGCCCGGGACTTCCAGTCGCCGCTGGTGACCGGCGTCGGCGGGGCCTCACCGGCCGTCAGGGACGTCGACGGTGAGGAGACGCTCTGGTTCCCGCCACTCGACGAGTGTCGACACGCCCTCTGACCGCCGCGGGCGCCGTCTATCACCCCGAGCCGAGATCCGCCAGCAGCGTAGCCGCCGCGTCCCGTCCGCTTGCCATCGCCCCCTGGATCGACGACCAGCGCGTGTACTCACCGGCGAGGTAGACGGGGCCGTCGGGGGCGCGAACGTCGGGCAACCGGTCGTGGATCCCCGGCGGCTGGTCGAACTGGGCGAACGGGATCCGGTCGGTGTGCAGGCGTTCGAGGCCGTCGAACCGACGTGCCGGGAACCACGATTCGAGCGCGCGGCGGCTCCGCTCGGCGAGGGCCGCGTCGGTCGCGTTGGGAACACCCAGGTACGTCGCGCTGACCAGCGCGACGTCATCCGGCGAATACGACGGCGCCACGGCGCTGTGTGGGACGACGTGGTTGGGCCACGCTTCGCCCTCCCCGCGCTCCGAGGGCGGGTCGGCGTTCAGCACCAACCGACGGCCGACGTCCAGTTCGCCGCCCGGGAGCGCGTAGTACTGGGTGACACAGCCCCGTCCGTCGGTCGGGATGGCGTCGACGGCGGTCAGCTCGCGGGCGGTGGGCGGTTCGGTCGCGACTACCGCCGCGTCAGCGAGGCGGGTCTCGCCGCCGATCGACAGTTCGACGCCGCCAGTCCCGCCGGCGCCGTCG